>Ga0247738_10000089_pt1 | contig 52506 bp, 85 predicted proteins | sample UWRJL013104B2_FD_180936 | JGI IMG/M metagenome (GOLD analysis project Ga0247738, IMG submission 180936) | Plant litter microbial communities from Arlington Agricultural Research Station in Wisconsin, United States - UWRJ-L013-104B-2 | ecosystem: Environmental > Terrestrial > Plant litter >...
TACAAGGGGCCAAACAGCAAATGTGCCGGCAACAAATACGATAAACAAAACCACGACGAACTCGAAAAAATTTACGCATTTGATCAGGCCGGACTGCGTGAATATGTTGATTCATGGCCTTTAACCCAACTTTATAAATAATGGATAATATAGAAGCATTAAATACAATAATTGATAAAATTTTTACATTGCCTTTTAATGAATTTGAAGTAAAATCTAATCCTGATAATGAATCTATGAATTATAGGTTAGAGACGAAAATTAATGATGTAAATTGTGTTTTAGAATTATTAAGGCCTGAAAGAATAACATTTATAAGATTAATACTTAATGGAGATGTTTTTTTCGTTCGTCAACTTGAACTTAAATGGATGGAAGTTGAAGGGTGGGATGTAAAATTTCATAATATTGTTGAGTTAAAATTAGGTGAATCAAGGAATAAATCAATTAATATTTTTTATAAAAAAATATTAGGGTAATAATGGATTTAAAAGCCGCTTTAAAGGACCCATTGTGGGTTAAGCATAAATTAGGTTTCCGTTACATAATGGACAGGTCAACCGGATGGAAAATTGCATATTACCCAATTTTTCAAGATGGCAAGACCGGCGAATTTTATGAAGAACCGAGGGCTTTAGTTGAAAAATGTATACCGGGCGGCGGTACTGATTTTAGAGAAGTGCCATTGAGATATTTAATACCAACAAATTACTTAAAAATATAAATTATGCCAACAGAAACAGGAATTTTTACGGAAGAAGATGCAAAAACCGGGCATTTGTTCAGTTACCGTTTAGCGGAATACATCGCCGGTATTTTCAAAAAAACATTGCCGGTATACGATTACGGTTGCGGCCCAGGTAGTTATTTAAAATACCTGAATGATGTAGGCTTTGGACACATTACCGGAATAGAAGGTACCGAAAAAATACAGATGGAAGTTCCTGTATCAATGGTTTTAAAAAAGGATTTAAGCCAAAGACTTGACCTTAAATTAAACGCCGGAAATGTAATGTGTATAGAGGTTTGGGAGCATTTACCTAAGCAATTTGAACAGCCGTTTTTAGAAAACATTACCGAACATGTAATTAAAGGCGGTTTTTTGGTTATGTCATGCGCGCATGAAGGCCAGCAAGGTTATGGGCATGTTAATACGCGACCTGACTGGTATGTAATTGAAAAAATTGAGGATTTAGGCTTCATTATGGAACCGCAAATGACAAAAAATGTGCGTTCTGTTATTGAAGGTCACGTTGCTTATTTGCGTGAAAATTTATTCGTATTCAGAAAGATTTAACTATGAAATTATTAAAAATTACAATATTTATTTTATTGGCTATTTTCTGTTGTTCGATAGCAGTTAATTCACTTTTAACAGGACTACTTAATTTTATACGTAATCCAGAATCTTGGGGTGCAATTCAATGTTCAGTTGGAATTTTAGGTATAAAAAGTTCTTTGTCAATATTTAATTTAGCTTATAAATGCAAGTAAAAAACTCACTCGATAAGCTTTTTATAAAGCACGGAACCGATAAAAGTTCCCAGCACCATAATTACTCACCATACTACGAAAAACACTTCGAAAAGTTCCGTTTCACAAATACGAAACTTGTGGCCGTTGGAATTGGCGGATATGAATATCCGGACAGAGGCGGTGGCGATATTAAAGCCTTTTCTGAGTACTTTATAAGCCAAAAGGCACAAATACACGCCATTGACATTTTCGATAAGTCTGGGCTTAAATTTGACCCCCGTGTAAGCGTTTATAAAGGCAGCCAAGATGATGGCGATTTTCTTATGGAAGTAATGCTAAAATGTGGCGAACCGGATATCATCATCGATGATGCAAGTCATTTCTGTAAGCCTACAATTCAAACTTTTAAGCATTTATTTCCCTGGTTAAAAAGTGGCGGAGTTTATGTTATTGAAGACCTTGAGGGAAGTTTTTATCCTGATCATGGTTTTGGTGGCACACAAAATTTCATGGATTTTAAAGCCGAAACACCTATTAACCTTATGCGTGAATTGATAAACTGTGTAAACGAAAAGTTTTTGCCTGTTGAATTTTCAGCCGAATCGGTTTACAAAATTGAGTCTATACATTTTTACCAGAACATTGTATTCGTTATAAAAAAATAGCCATGGCAAACGACGTTGTAATATTACTATGTAAAGGATCTTACTTTGAAATAAAGTATTGCCTCCGTTCAATAGAAAAGCATTTAATTAATTACAACAAAGTTTGGTTGATTGGCGTAAAGCCGACTTTCCTTAATGATAAAATAAACTTCATTGAACATAAGGATATTTACACAAACAAAGCTCGAAACATAATGGCAAAGATTTTGCGGGCATCAACCGAAAAAGAAATAACACCAAACTTCATGCTTTTTAATGATGATTATTTTTTACTGCAGCAAATGGACGCAGTAAATTTTCCGAATTATTATAAATCTGATCTTGAATATACGGTAAAAGTAAACGTTGGTGAATATCAAAAACACGCCAAGGCAACACTAATAGAATTAGCCCAACAACGCAGTACTATATTAAACTATGATGTACACCTGCCAACAATTTTCAACAAATATTTATATAAAAAAACAGTTGAAAAATTAAACTGGAATATTCCATTCGGGTACATTTCAAAATCTATTTATTGCAATTTAAACAACCTACCAGGCGAATTTGTGTCAGATTGCAAAATAAGCCATGCTTACACTTTACCGCGTATTTTACAACTTAACGAAGGCCGGCAAATGTTTAGTACTGCTGAACCCGCCATGTGTTTGGCAATGAGAAAATACATTCAAACTTTGTATCCAGAAAAAAGTTCATTCGAACTATAATGTTAAATATTTAATAATATTTGCAGATATATGTAAATATGTATATATTTGCCGTATAATTACCCAAACCATTAAAAGAAAATAACATGAGCATGAAGAAAATGTTAGGCGCTGCATTGTTAATGACCGCCGCAATTAGTACAACTCCGATTAGTACAGGTTCGTCTAAAAAATCTGGAATGAAAAAATCTCAGATGACGCCTAAACAATTAAAGGCGCGTAAAAAAGCTAAGCGTAACAAAAGAAAATAGTATTAACCCCACCAATTAAACCATAAGAGATGGAAAAACTACCAAAAATACATAAGTGCGAATGTAACCACGGACAACTCATGAAGTGTGCAAACGTCGCAAAATATTCAGTGGTTCTAAGAACTCGAAGTAATGAAGGTGAAAATGCTCAAAAGGTAAATTCGTATCGTTGTGAAAATCATAAAAACAAAGGCACTACCAATAGAAAGGTAATTGAACAAACTCCGTTAAACCAAGATGATAATTTAAAAATTGTTTATTCTTTTTTAAGGTCGTTGGTTGGTAAAACTATTTCATCATCTTATCATACAGCCAAAGAATTAGAGGTTAAGTATGTAAAAGAAAATTGCGCAGTAATGTGTTTACAGCCTATTACTAAAAAATACAAATTAGTTTATTATAATCAAATTAACCATGCCTAACACCGAACCAAATAGCCAATGCGGCAAAGAGAGTGAAGTAGCAAAGTATTTAACCGGTACATTTACGTACGACTCAGAAGGTCAATATATTTGGCTTAAAGACTCAAAAGACAGTCTTCAAAAAATAGCTGACCTTAGGGGTTGGGGAAATATTCAAAATATGTTTAGGTTAAAATCTGGATGGGTTGACGAAGAAAAAGCCGCTCAATTTCAGGATAAAGTCGGCGAGCACATTGTAAACATGCTTAATGATTACGCCGCCGCTAAATCAGAAGTGGAGAGTTTGACTGCCAAACTTGAAGCGTGTAAGGTGGGGCTTAATGAATTGCACGGAAAATATGCCGAAGATTACAGGGTTAAAAAAACATTTGTGATTACGATTCAATATTTTTCTCGCAAAAACAAAATATAAACGCTAAAGCTAATGTGCCACTTTTAGCAAGTGTAGTATCTAACCTGAACGAATTACTAACAACCCTAAACGAAAAGTGATGGAAATAACAAGAGAAAAACAAACAAAACTTTATGATGCTGAAAAGGGTTTAAGGGGCAATTGCATGGTAGCTACTTATGCCAACTTTTTAGGTTTAAAAATATCTGATTGTCCGGCATTTGAAGAGTTATTTGCTTGTACAAAGCCAAACGGATTTTGGTATTCATGTGTTGAATTGTGGTGGAAACATCATGGTTACGAAATATTTCACGCCAAAAATAAAAGCGAAATCCCTTTAGAATGTGAATATTATTTTGCTTACGGCATATCCAATCGCGACGTTATGCATCAAGTGATTTATAAAAACGGCGAACTTTTTTTTGACCCCCATCCATCTAATGATGGCATACTTACAGAAGAAGGGTTTGAATATGTTATTAAACTAATCCCATGACCCAATAAAACTATGGAAACAACAACTGTAAGGCAAAATTTAATGACTGTTGAAAATTATGCACCTTATTGCGGTAATTATTTTTGCAGGTATAATGGCCCAAGAACAAAATGGAGCCATGAACATAATCAGTTCAAATGTAATTGTGGTTTTAAAACTGAATTTCCTCAAGAATTTATAGATAAATACAAAGCAAAGTGGAACAAATAAAGATACAAACAGGCAAGGCGAGCATAGTGCTTGTAGAATTGCCAGATGGTGCCACTCATTTTCAAATTGACGAAGATGGTTATTTTAATTATCATTACGCAAAACATGACGGTAATTATGGTGGAATGTTAGACGGCGTAATTGGCTACGAACTCCTCGGCCTATCAACTGAATTGACGGAGGAGCAATGCGAAATGATTGTAGACCAAGAACACTGGGTAATTCCTCCAATTGAATTGTTTAAACTGCTATTGACCGACAACAACGTAGACCCGTCCAAAAATTGGGTAGTGGTAATTGAAAAGAAATAAAGTATGGAAATAAATAGAATCTGGGAAATGCCAAACAGTAATACTTTCGATATTCGATGTATTCATAAATTGATTATGAAGCACCGTGAAGGTCTTGAAAACGTAGTTGGTCCCTTTGCTAACAAAAACAGAATAGCCAACATTACAAATGATTTGGATCCTGCGCACGCTTGTAATTTTTCAATGGATGCTACTGATTTTCTAAAGATGCTTAACGAAAACTCAGTTGATATGGTTTTGTACGACCCTCCGTATTCAAGTAGGCAAATATCTGAATGCTATAAAAAAATGGATATGGCTGTTAACATGCAAACTACTCAGGGTAGCTACTGGAGCAAACAAAAGGAACAAATAGGCCGTATTGTTAAGCCGGGCGGAATATGTATCACTTTCGGATGGAACTCTGGCGGCGTTGGTAAAAAGTATGGCTTTGAAATAATTGAAATTTTAATGGTGGCTCACGGCGGCTGGCACAACGATACAATTTGCACAGTTGAAAGGAAGTTAACCGAAAAGAAATAATTTAAAAAATAGATAAGATGAAAACAAAAGAAGAAATATTGGCACCTTATATTGAAGTTCCTTTTAGACATACAAAAATAGTTGAGGCTGATAATGCTTTAAAAGCTATGATAGAGTTGGAAAGACAATCTCTAATTAGTTTTTTGGAATGGTTTCAAAAACTCAATCCTTCTGATAAAATATCTCTATGGTCAAAGTCAGGCGAAGTTTCGGGAGTTTTTAATATGGATTCCGAGCAGATAGTAGATAAATTTTTAGCTCCCACCCAGCAATGAAACCAGAAGAAATAAAACACGATAATAGAGTAGCCGAGCTTGAATCAAAACTTGAAGAAGCCTATGTGGATATAACCAGACTTAGAAGTGTAATTGTTACCTATCATTTGGGTGAACACGAAAGTAAATTAACTGAACTCCAATCCACCATAGACCAGCAAAAGGCGGAGATTGCCGATTTGAATGAAAACCTACATCTAAACCAAGTAAGGAACGGAAGCGAGCAACAGCAACTTATAGAAATGATCGGTAAGACGCCTCTCAAAGCTATCCATGAATTACAATCCCAACTCACCGAAGCAAATCAGCGGGGTGAGAAGTTAGCAAGCGAGATTGGCCAATATTTTTTAATGTGCGAAATAGACGGAATTGCTGATTACGCTTATGATGTGGAGCAACGTAATTCAATTGTACGCAAAGCCCTATCCGAATACGAGTCAACTAAGGTGAAGTACAGAGCAGAAGGGAGTAGCGATGAGTAAAAAGACCCTACCATTAGACATTTTGGTAAACAATATTATTGAGTCTATTCTCGACGAAAACATATTAGACAAGGAAAAGTTACCCGGTAAAATAAGAAGTCTTTTATCAGTGTGGTTAAAAGTAATAAATGCTCCCGCTGATTGGGATGCAACAGATCCAAAAACTGATCTTGGTAAGGTTAAAAAAATCAATGCAGAGAAAGAAATTAAAAATCTTTATTGGAGGGAAAAATTAAAGAGCTTAGTTAGTGAAGATCAAATGAAAAAGTGGAATGAAGAAATAAATAACATCACAAACCTATTGTAAGGTGAAGTAATAAACAATTTAAACTATAAAACAAGATGGGAAAAGTATCAGAATCAATTTGGGACAATGGGAAACATGTAATTCCAATGGCTGAAATAAGTCATTTAGAAATCGAAAACTCAGGAAATAATAGAGGCTTGTGGGTAGTTTTTAAACACTCAAAAATAAATCCTCAGTCAAAATTTACAATGAAAATGGAGCCTGCCATTTGGTTAAGCGGAGAAGATAAAAAAAGCATTATGAGAGACTGGTGTTATTACAGATCAGAATTAGAATCTTGCGTGTAAACAATTTAAAAACGGATAGGATGAATTTCAATGATATAGAAGAAGCGCTCAGTAAATTAAAAGTAAACTCTAAAGGCGCAATTAGAGGGAAGAGCAAGGTTATTAATGAAATATTTTCCATGCACTTGAAGAAACTGGATAGTGATTTAATGGATATTCGTGTTTTTGTGGCAAAAGTAGCAAATGACAGTTCAGAAAAACCATTCTCAAAAATTGACGAATTTATTTACAAAAAACAAGTAGAATAACCCCTCCTTGGCCGAGGATATTAAAGCCTGAATGGAAATGTATAAAATTGGCGACGAAGTCATGTATTCACAACTGGGTTTACAAAGGTTGAGTAAGTTTAAAAAGAAAAATAGAATTGGTGTAATAAAAGGCTTTACTAAAAATAAGGAATGTGCTAAGGTTGTTTGGTTCGGTACTTCCACACCTAGCAGTATTCACAAGGATTATATTAAATTATCAACGTTATAACCAACATCAGCCGCTGGGAACGGCTTTAAATTAAAACCCGATATAAAACAATGAACAACTACCAACAACTATACTGGCTGACAAGGTTAGACGGTTTAAAAGGATTATCAGTAGCAATAACAGTAATTTCTGTAGCCGCAGTATTTATTTGGATATTTTTTCGATACGTTATTATATATGAAAACGATGAGTATTTAAAGGCGTTGGATAAAAAAGCTAAATGGCCGCTGAGATTGGCTTACTCTTTAATCGTAGTTTTTGCCTTAGCGCAGGTTTTAATTCCTACGAAAAATGAAATGATCCTTATCTATGCAGGTGGTAAAACGATGGACTATGTGCAATCGGACACGTCTTTATCAAAAATTCCATATCAAGCCACAGCCTTAATATCAACAAAGCTTGACGAATATTTAAAGGAAGCTAAGAAGTAATCCACCTCCAGATAATTCGGGGATAAAGAGATGAAATTAAAACCAATAAAAACAATAATAAATATGAAAAAAATCATCGTAATTATAGCCTTAATCGGCTTAACGGCTTGTGAAAGTGAAAGTGAACGTAAACCTCAAACACCTGTTAATATTTACCCTGTTAAACAAGTGGAATACAAAACAGTATCCTACAAAAAAGCTATTAAGGATTTAAAAGAAGTGCAAGAACAGTACACTGACTATCATTACAAATACGATGTTTGGAATGGAAAATTTCGCCAACAACCCAATGTTTATACAAAATCCAATTACTACGTTATTTACACTGATGGCAGTCATGAAGAAATAAGCAGGGATAAATGGCTAGGATTTTCAAAAGGTGATTCTGTAACATTTGTAAAGCAAGTCCCAATTAATTAAACCCCTCTACCACCCACCAGATCAATCGGGTTTGGTGGGGGTTACCCAATTAAATAAAAATTTTGTACTTTTGTTTAAATGGGTGGCAAAAAAAACAAGTACTTGGAAGGTGTTATTCCGGCGTTATATCGCCGCGAAACCATGCACACCGCTATATTTGTTTTTATTGACACGTACCGCTTCCTTTACCCATCAATAACAATACAGGAGGCAGCGGCCACTTTCATGATCCGCTTCAAAATTGAACAGGATCTTTATGACCTGAACACCGTTGTTTCAGTTTACATGCGCGTTAACGCTGATTTAATAGATGCCCAAAGACTCGAAAATAAACAAAGACAACAAGGAGAATAACCCAAACGTTCCAGGTAGGGGAAAAGCAAGCGCCAAGGGTAAATTTAAATCCGGGAAGGGGCTGCCCCGCGATAAGCAATCAAAGCCAGGCCCACAGCCTAAAAAACGCGAAAACATAGCCAAAGAAGTTACCGAAAAGGCAAAAAAAAATGGCCGTAAAAAGGCAATGGTATTACTACCTGCCATTTATATACATCCCGAAAAGGAATCGGACCCTGAAGAAATGTGCGAAGCTGAAATTTCTTACCAGAAAAAAATGTTAGCAGTGCAAGCTGGGCGTTTAGCCAGTAAAGGTTTCAACAACAACGAAATAATAAAACAGCTAGGTGTCGCAAAATCAACGTTTTACGAATACATAAAAGATGAGCCGTACTTCGCGTACCAAATACACAAGAATAACGGCATAGCTGTTGCAGAAGTAGAAAAAGCACTGTTTAAAAATGCCACAGGCTACGAATACAAAGAAGAAGTTGCCACGCCGTCCGGTGCGGTTGTGGAAGTTTACAAACAAAAATTACCAGAAACAAAGGCAATTGAGTTCTTTTTAACAAACAGAAACGCCACAGACTGGAAAAAGAAGGTTGAAACAACAATTTCAGCCGGTGCAGGTATGGAAGCTATCACTTTTACGCTTAAAAAGCGGGAATAAATAGGGCGGGAAACACAAAGTGGCCGCCGGTGGGTATTGGGCCAAGTGCCATTTTAACAATAAATGGGGAACGTTCCTGTGTATCAAAAAATAACTTCTGAGTGGCGAGGTAAAATGACTCCAGTGGGCGGACTGGAAATCTATTTAATTAGAACGTTAGAGTTTACCGATCCGGGCGCAAAACAATGTGCTAAGATTTTTTTAGAAAACGCTCACGCACTAGGTTTAATAGATGCAAATGGCGTCTTTGATGATGGGGTAACGCCAATTATTACTGAGCCAATTGAAAATAATAGAACCGGAACAAAACCCGGTCGAAAACCTGGACAAACAAAAACAACAACTTCGGAAAAAAACAAAAGTGAAAAAATTAAAAGTGAGACGCCCCCACCTACGCCGCCATCAGATCAGCGTACAAATGGAAATTTGTTAACTTTTAAAATTTCATTTTCAGAGGTTCGTATTCCAGCAGATAAAGCAAAAACAGAGTTGGCAGAGATAATTGGTCACTTACAGAATATGCAACAATTAATGAGATAATGAAATTTAAAATGGGAATGAGTAAAAGAGAAATAGGTGCCTTGCTTGCATCTCTTGGTGTTAAAAGCCAAGAGCGTCCTGCCTAGTTTTTCCGGCGGGGCCGCAACCACGCCACTCATTCCCATTTAAAAAAATATTCGTTGGGAGACGAAATAGGAAACGGCAAATCTCATTAGTTTGTCCGTTATCCGTCAGGCGGTTCATTTACCGCCTGTTTTCATTTACAAATATACGGAAATTATTTCACTGGTTCCAAATGCTGTTTAGGCACATGTTGAAATGACAACATATCATCACCGTCTTTTTCCGTTCTGTTCTTAACTATTACGTAGTCATACTCACCAATAGGTGAGACCGATTCCATATTAACTCTTTTATATGGCTCTGTTTTGGTAGCTACAATTCTGTAAGTACCCCCTTCTCCAAATAACCAATTTACATTATCTCCTATTTTAAAATCCATGATTTTTTTTAATAAATATATGAAATAATTTTTGTCCCACTTTGTATATAGGTGCCAATAAATGACCATAAATTTAACAAAACATCCAAATGTTAAATATTTAAATATATTCAAAAATATTTGCAAATATTCAAAAGGCGATGTATATTTGCTGTATAATTTAAAACAAACGCAAAATGAAAACTACAAACTCAGTAATCGAACAATTCATAATCGAAGAAACATTAATAACTCCTATTGAAAAAATAATTAATCAGTTTAAAAACTTAGAATTTAGAGATTGTGATATTAAATGGTTAAACGGTAAACTTGAAACCTACACTAAACTAGCCGCTCAAACACTTGGAATGACAATACATTTACCTGAAACCGGTCTTAACGGCCGTGTACTTAATGACCATGTTAAAAACATTTATATATCACGTTTCACAACCCTGTTAAATTACTTTAAGGGGTTTTAACCTTGCCCTACTTGCGTTTGTTGCAAGCCTCAACCTTAGTGATATACGGGCCCCGCTTCTGAAATAAGAGCGGGGTTTTGAGGTGCCAGGCAACTGGTACCCAACAAGCCGGTTCAAGTGGGTTGAAAAAACGGCAAGCCTGATTCTACTGGTCGGGCTTTTGGGGTGCAAAACAAACATTATGAAAAAATTAATATTCGCTTTATTTTTAGCCTCATGCTCAGATAAAGACGTGAACGATAAGAAAGCGCAGGTTTGGATAAATGAACATAAAAAACCATTTACTTGTGTTCATCAAATCACAAACGGATTTACATACGCTCACGGTTATACAATAATCGACTCATTAAATAACATTTATTTCACAGGGGAAGTGAACATTATATTACCTGATACACTGGATTAATTATGAAACAAATAGGTAACGACATACGAATGATTTTTGCCAGTTGGATTCTGGTTTTGGTAATGAAAATTGTGCCAAAGGATAAACACGGTATCATTGTTCTAAAAGCTATTCTTGCTGCGTTTCAGGAAATTCAAAATGATATGACTAAAAAAGAAAGCGATGGAACCAGATAAATTAATGATAGGTAATTTGCTACACGATCAGAAAGAACGGCTGTGTTGGGTTAAAGAAATAAACGGTGAAGAATTTAAGGCCCATGCAATAAGAGGCGGTATTACATCACTGCCAAATAAGCCTATTAAAATTACAGAGGTCATTTTAAAAAATATGTTTAAGTTGAGAGAAGAAGGCAAGAGGTTCCAAACAACAAATTTTTCTGGTTTGTATCTTGAATTTGGATTTCAGTGGTATTTGAAAAGAAGTACGGATAAAGGCGATATTCTGTTACACGCCGGTGTAGAATACGTACATGAATTACAGAATTTATTCACATTATTACAAGGCCACGACGGCTATTATACATATAACCCAAAAACCAAATGAAAGTAACACCTGAATTAACCGAAAGGGCGAAACAAAACACAAAAGAATTTTCCGACCAACTGGATGAGATTCTTAAAACGAAACCTGACGCTAAGTATGACGATATACTTCACACGCACCTTATTTTTAAAATATCCGAATTGGAATTGAAAGTAGAGGCCTTAACGCCTAAACTGGAAGATTTTATTCCAGATAATTCAGCACACTATCTTGATTGTAAAGGCAAATAATGCTTAAAACACTTTATAGAGAGTTTCGCTACAAGCGCAATGCAAAACGCCGCCAAAGACGCTTACAGTTGTTTGGTAACAGGCACAAGCATGTAGTTGGTGGTGTTAGGCTTATGTATAACCTTAAAAACACCCCATTGATATGACTTTTATAGAATGGCTTAAAGAACTTCAAGAGTTAACTCAAAAGAAATGGGTATTATTATCCGATTGTCCAGGTAAAAGTAAACGATACTTGTATTTTAAAAGGACTAAAAATTTAATGGTTAGGAAATCTTTCGCTAAAAAAATTATAAATGGACAGCAATAACGAAATAACACACCGGCAATTTTTTGGATTGAACAGAATTTCTAAAGTGATTATAACTGAATATTCTGATGGTAGAACATTTATCCAAGCATTTCAGGCTCCATATAATTTTATTACTACGCCATTTCATGAAGAATCTGGACCGTTACCTTGCGAAACAAAACTTAAATTTATAATCGAAAAACATAAACAATTCAAAAATGAAACAAAAAATTGAATGCCTGCTTGCCTGGTTAGAAGACCGCGAGCCTAAAAAATGGTACAACAAAAAAGACGAAGAATAATGAAAAAAGGAGAACCAATACCCGAACGGATAAAAGTGCATTTTAAGGGCGTAGCTAAACTTTTACACCCAGGCCATGACGTTTACAGGCTAAACCTTTTGAGTGGCGTTGTTGACCGAGCACCGCTTATTCCTGTGGAGCAAAAAGGCCGAATGAAATGGTTTGGCATGCCCGTTGGCAAAAAGTATTCAAAAGTTGTGGCTTACATGCTCGATGAACAAAAGTATTTCCATTACTTGCCGGCATCAAGCCTTTACAACGCAATAAAGCTTTTTAAGCACACGAATAACGACCTGATAAAAGCAGGCGAATTAACAATCATTACTAAAGCGTAGTGGAACGCGAGCTTCTGATAATTGAAATGCATGACCAACGTAAAGGCTTCGCATACCGATTGCAACTTTTAAAACGTTTAATTAAACTTGACAAAGGAAAGAATGAAAAAACTATTATTGATTTTAACAATGGCCACAATGTGCGGCTGTTACGAAGAAAAACGTGAACCATGGCCAGCGCCTCAAATGTTGATCGAAGATACAATCACCGACCGCATGCAGGATATTTCCTACTATATGGAATGCGGCTTTAATCCGGAACGCGCAAGGGAAATAGTTGACAGTATTCATAAAGTAAATAAAAAATAGTTCTTCAGAAGTCGTTTAACTGAAGGTAATATATTCGCGGATCCTGAACGTAAAAGGTACTGCTATTTTTTATAAAGCCCGGTTTATAACCGGGTTTTTTATTACCTTTACACTATGCAAATACTTTTCGACGCCTTTGTGTACCCGGAAGAGATACTTCAAAAAATTGATACCGGACTTATAGCGGAAGAAGATGTTGACCTTTTCAGGGATTGCACAACAAAGCCAATTCTGATAAACGTTAAGGAAATTATAACAGCCAGGCCAGAAGAAAAAGGCCGCGCAACTTCAGTATGTGACGGCACAAACTGTTTCACCTTAAAAATCCCTTTCACTGATTACGTTAAATTAATTCCGCACAGTTCGGCGCGCATGCTTACAAAAAAATGGGCGAATTAAATTTCGATGATATTGACCTGAACACGCAAAAGCTTCCGACTATTGTTACTTTGGATTATTCAGATCCACAGCAGGAAATTATGGAAACCACAGCGCAGCGTGTTTTATTCCTTGGTGGTGTTGGTATTGGTAAGAGTCAAACGGCTGGAACTATTGCCATAGAATTGGTATTAAATAACCCAGAGGTTCGCGGGTTTATTGGTGCCAATACTTATGGCCAGCTAACAAAATCAACATTAGACCGTATAAAAAACGTTTGGGAAAAGCAGTTTAATTTAGTAAAAGGCCTTCAATACGTGGAAGGTGTACAGCCGCCGAAACACTTTAAAAGATTTGGTGCTGATTTAAGCAGTTATGAACACACAATAAGTTTTTCAAACGGTGCGATGATATTTACCGCATCGCTTGATAATTACAAGGTGATTGACGGTACCGAGTTTGGCTGGGCCTGTCTTGATGAAACCAAAGACACAAAAGAAGAAGCTGTTAAGGAAGTTATTATCCAACGGTTAAGGCAAAAGGGCATGTGGATAAACCCAAAAACCGGCGCGATCAGTAAAGAAGATAAGGACGGTTATCAATCTTACAACCCTCTTTATATTTTTACGTCACCATCAAAAACCCGTTGGTTGAGTGAATGGTTTAGCCTTGATGAAGATGCCGACGAAATTGTAAAGCATATTTTTGACAAAACAGATTATTACAGGAAGCGCAAAAGCCGTCAATTTGTTGTAATTGCCAGCAGTTACCACAATAAATTCTTACCAAGTGATTACATTTCTGGCATGATCGAAGATTTGGTTGGTAGTCCTAACCTTATTGATATGCTTATTTACGCCTCACCATTCGGTAAAACAGGCGGGGAATATTGTACCACTTACAACCGATTAACACACGTTAAAGAATTTGAACCATGGCCAGAAGCAGCGGTGCATTTAAGTTTTGACTTTAACGCCGTGCCTTACATGACCGGCCTTTGTATTCAGGTTAAATTTATTGAAGAAACAGGGCGTTACTTGGTAAGGGTGTTTAATGAATATTGTTTGGCGAACCCTAAGAATGACAGCGAAAGTTTAAGCGAAGAAATTATCACATACCATGGTGATTTATTACGCAATGGCATGTTTTACTATGGTGACTATTCGGGTGGCAACAAATCAACCGTGAGTAAAGATACACGGGATAATTACCATGCGATCGAAAAGAAATTCCATAAGTATTTATCCAATCAAAGCCGCCGGGTAATTGTAAACACGGGTTTAGAGTCACGTCGCCGGTTTTGTAATAAGGCTTTTGCAGGTAAATTTCCTTTTGATATTGAAATCCATAAAAAATGTAAGGAACTTTGCGGGGATATGGAATTCTGCAAGGAGGGTCCGGACGGCGGTATATTGAAAACCACAGTAACCAAAGAAGGTAAAACGTACCAAGAAAGGGGTCACACTTGTGATGCTTTATTATATTTTTTAACCAGCGTTTTTAACGACCATTTTAAAGCGCAATAATAAAAAGCTATATTTGTATAACCAAACCAACTATTTGCCATGCCAGAATTTAAAGATGATGTATCGATTGTTTTTGAAACAGTAAGAAACAACCTTCGCCACCAAGATTACAAACATGTAGTTGATTTGGCATCAGATTATAAAATTTATGCTACAGGCCATGGCATTGCAGACAAATTGGAAAAGTTTGCACCGCGCGAAACCGAAGATTTACACCGCCAACGTGTAAACTTAACTATTGTAAACACCGCAGATATTTTAAACAGCTGCGTTAAGCCTTTGAATAAAGTAGGGCGTACACCCGCAATGAAACACTTTGTATGGGAAGGTAAAGACGCTAAGACCACAGCGGAAAATAAACGCAAAATATTAAAAATTGGTAGTGAGTTTTGGGGGAAACAAAGCGTTGAGAAATATCTCGAAAAGCGCATGGCACAGTTCGATAAAACGGATCCAAATACTTTTTGTGTTGTTGAATTTAAAGGGGAAACACGCCCTGATAAGCCGGCAACATTAAAACCGTACCCTTTTGAGGTTAACAGTACGGAGGCTATTAACTACGTTTACAAAGACAATATTTTACAGTGGTTAATTGTGCGTAACGATTACCTGATCATTGATGATAAAGGTGTTATGCGCCAAGGCGAGGTTATTTACGCTTTCTTAGAAAACCAGACTGTAAAAGTGGCTCAAATTCACAATACAATGGTTCCGGCATGGCAGCAGGCAAACCCGAATTATATTTTAATTACAAAAGATACCGACCTTTCAACCTTGGTTAGAGGTTTCACATATTTATTCCCGACGGGAAAGGAAAAAGAATCGGATCGGTATTACCAAGTTACAATCACTAACCATAATTTCGGTATGGTACCGGCGTTTCGCATAGGCAACAACCTTGACCCATTGACTGAATACAGAACAGCGGTGCCGGTTATTCACGCCGCAAAATGTTATTTCGAAGACAGTATTCAAACAATGTCGGAATTTAGCCTAACAAAAAGGCTTCACACATTCCCGCAAAAGTTCGCTTACTTACCTAAATGCGAAGGCCACGACCATGCCGGTAATAAAATACCTTGTTTGGGCGGGCAAACACCTGAAGGGAAAACCTGTAAAACCTGTAATGGTAGTGGGACAATTGCGCACACCAGCTCGCAGGATTTAATCGGTATTAAAATGCCTGATGATTTAACACAAATGGTTAGCCTAGAAAACATGATGGCTTACAAAGGGCCGCCGATTGACCTGGTTAAATTTCAAAAAGAATTTGGCTTTGAAGATTTGAAACGTTACGCGCTTGGTGCTGTTTATAACAGCGGAACTTATGGCCATACCAAAATAATCAAAACAGCAACAGAAAACGAAATTGATCTTGAGTCGGTTTACGATGTTATTAAAGATTTTGCTGATCATTATAGCAATGCTTACCAATTTATTTACTGGTGCATTGCCAAGGTGAATAATTTGGCTTCAAACTTTGTTGTAACGCACACATTCCCGAATGATTTTGCAATGGAACCGTTAGATTATCTAATGGAAACTTTAAGCAAAGCCAATAAAAGCGGTGCGGCCAGCCACGTTATAAAATCCATCAATAACAAGATCAATAAGAAAGTTTACGCCGACGAACCACGCCAAATTCACAAACTTGAAACACAGGATAAATACCAACCGTTTCAGGGTAAAACTTCCGATGAAATAAACTTCATTTTAGCCAGTGATTTAACTACGCAATACAACAAAGTTTTGCATGCGCATTTCAACCTTATTTTCAGTGAACTTGAATACGAGTTTAGCGCCAAAAATATTGACTTTTACGAACTCGATGAGGCCGTGCAACGCGCAGCTTTACGGGCAAAAGTAAATATTATGGTTACTTCAATTAACAACGAGGAAGCCGCAAGTCAGGCCGATGCATTTGGCACAGCCGAAACACAAACACCTGAAGAAATTGAATCTGATGCAAAAGCAAAACTTCGCGGGTCTGCTGATGGTATTGCCGGGATCTTATCGGTGCAGGCTTCCGTTTCGGCTGGTACCACCACACCAAAAGCCGGAATTAAATTACTTGAATCTATTTACGGATACAGTAATGAAGAAGCCGTTGAGTTATTAGGCGTGCCAAAACAAAATATTGCAGTAGAAGAGCCAAATCTTAATTAATGGCCAAACTTACCAGGATACAAGCCGCAAAATTGCGTGAAGAATACCTTGCCCAACGCGAGGCTTTACTCATTGCCAAAGTTGATGCGCTTGCGGTAAAGCTTTATGATAAAATATTCACTGAGTATTTATCACAACTCGAGCAGAACGCCGGCAAACTGGTAATGAATAGCAAAAATGTGAGCATGGTGAAAGGGCTTGATGCCATTTATACCAATTTCATGGCAAAGTACAACGTACCTGTTGTTAAAGGTTTTATTACTGATGTTAAAGGAATAGTTCCTTTGAATGAACAGTATTTCAGTACCATATCAACAAAGCCAACCATTGCAGGTGCAAAAAAAGCCATCAAAGTAGTAAATAAAGGCCTTGGCTTAACTGAAAGCGGCGTACCAATTAAAGACGGCTTTACCGATAAATTTATTCGGGACAAAACCCTTTTAAAGAAGATCAAAAAACAAACGACCCAGTCCTTAACACAGCGAAAAGGCTTTCAGCAATTCAGGCAAGAACTTCAAAAAACAGTTGAGGGTGAAAAAGGTAAACCGCTTTCTGGTGGGCTGCAGCAATACTACCGCAATAATGCTTATGATACTTTATCAAAAGTTGACCGTATAGCCAGCGAAGAAATAGCTGATGAACTTGGGCTGATTTATTTCTACTATACCGGTGGGATCATTACAGATACGCGGCCTTTTTGCCGTAGGTGTAACGGTAAAATAGTTAACAGTGCCGAATTTCGCCACTTGACGTATTCAAAATTAAAAGAAAATTTACGCCCAGGTATTCCGGACGGTAAAAAACAAACTTGGCACCCTTTAGAAGACCTTGGCGGTTATGCATGTAGGCACCGAAAAGATTACATTGACGAAGCACTCGCAATTCGTTATCTTGAAACCAAAAAAGACAAAGTTTTGGATATCAAAACACTAACAAGCTAAAAACAACCCATTTTTGTTAATAAATAGCTTTTTTGTTAGTAATTTCTATTTAACATAATGTTTTTCTATTTAACATAATGTATTTTTGTACTATAAAACGAAATACAAATTATGGCATCAGTAGTAGCAATAAACGCAAAAGGGCGTAAAATGGTTTTTAGCGAACAAAGTTGGAAACTTTTAAAAGATAAAAACGGTTGGTCATTACTAAATGAACAGCAAACCGAAAACACAATCAAAGCCCAGGCGGTAAAATTGCCTACAGGTGAAAAGCCTAAAGAGCAAACAGTTTCAAATACTGTTAAGAAAGAAGAAGATGAAAAAGAACCTGAAACTACAGTAAACACATCTACAGTTTCAGAAGAAAAACAAAAAGAGTTTTTAGCTGAAATTGACGGTTTAACACGCCGTGCAATGATGGATTTATTGGACAAACACAATGAATCAGCAGTAAACAAAGTTGAGTACCATAAAAAAATAGCTAATGATGAATTACGCTTATTACTTGCTACCACTTTGGATTTCAGTACTGAAGCGTTTATTAAATTAAGCGCTTAATTATGGTAATTCAAAACATACATACTAAAGTAAAGTACAATGTCACTCCAGAAGAATGGGCTGGCATGGGTACCAAAAAAACATTCAAAATTATCGAAGAAGATAAGGATGAACAAATCGTTTCCAACGTTGTGCCGCCAAAGGAAAGGGTTATTAAAAAACCAGCGGATGAAAACAAAACCACAAACGACAAAAAATAAATGAAAGCTGAAGAGAAAAAAATTATCACTGCGTTTTTAGAGAAAACGTTAAACTACTCTGCTGACAAAGTGGCCCAGGTCTTTGTAAAAAACGGGGATGATGAAGAATTAGTACCTAATGCACTTGATATCTTATTACCTGATGATGTAGCGCGCATTCAGACCATTAAAGATGCCGGAAAAACCATGTTCGACAATGGTTACAAAAAGGCTCAAGGAGAAGTCCTATCTAAAATGGAAGCAGATATTAAAGCAAAATTTGGCATTGATTCCGATAAACAAGGCATCGAATTAATCGAAGAAACTATTGCGGCAAAAATTCCGGCTGCTGGTAAAGGCGCTTTAGATGATGATAAAGTAAAAACTCACAAAGTCTTTTTAGACCGCGAGAAAGAACTTTTGAAACAAATTAAAGATGCTGAAACAGCAGGTGAAACAAAGCTAAAAGAATTTCAAGATGGCGTTGCCAAGGAAAAAACCTTTTCAGATGTTTCTGCAAAAGCCAACACAGTACTTGAAGGCCTAAAACCTATCCTGTCAAAAGATCCGGTAAAAGCCGCCAATCAAAAGAAATTACTCATGGATGAATTGGGTGGTTTTTCTTATGAAAAAAACGGCGATGATATCATTATTTTGAACAAAGAAGGTAAACGCCACGAAGACCAACACGGGAAACCAATCAGTTTTGACACCCTGGTGAAAGAAACTGCTAACAAGTATTGGGACTTTGAACAAGGAGAAGAACACCAAGGTTCCGGCGCGGATAAAAACGCTCAAAACCAAGGTGCGGCTGGTGCAAAAAACAAATGGACTGGAAAACTTCCAACAAACGACGATGAGTACACTGCAATTTTTAACTCAATACCTGAAAACGACCACGAACAGCGTATTGCATTTAATAAGGCGGTAGAGGCTCGCGACGCAGCAAAAGTTTAACCAATCTTAAAAAACTAAAAACCATGGCATCAAATCCGGGTAATTTTACCCCAGCTTTACTGCAAAAAACAGTAGCAAAAATGGATGAATTGTGGGCAGATAACCAAACTGTTAACGATTACGTCCCAGAAGTCGGTGTTCTTACGGCCATCCGTGCAGAACAGACCGCAAAACTTTCAGTGATTGAAAACCCTGAAAAAGATAAAGTACTAAAAATCATTTGGGCTGCTGATTGCGGTGGCGAAGTAGAGGATTGCACAGACGGCGAAGCTGATCAATTTTGTGACTGGACCGGGCCACAAGCCGAGGCACGAAGTAAAGATTACGCGCTTGACGAATGCTCAACAATTCCGTTTACAATAGAGGAATCTGTTTTCTACACAAGTGAATTAAATCAACAAGAGGTTTTAGCTGTTCAAATGTTGAACGCTATGAAAAAACTTGATGAACACTTGGCTCAAAAAACAGTTGCTAAATTAAACTCATTCGCTGGTGTAAACCAATACGAAGGTGGAATTGGCGTTGTTGACGGATCTGTAACTTACATTGCACCTAACTACTGGACTCCGTCTATGTATGGTTATTTTGCACTTGTAGCTAAGAAAAATAAACTTAATAACCCATTCTTGATCCATGGCACAAACCTGTATCAAACAATGTGGGAAACAGAGTTTTTAAACCTGAACCAAAACCAAAAAGACCTTAAACCAAAATTAGGCAGTATGCGTACATACTGGGATATTTGGAATATCGACTTGGTAAACGAAGAAATTAAACGTTCTTATATGATTGCTAAAGGTGCAGTTGCTTTTGCGAACAAAGCCCGTTACCCAAAAAACAATCCTAAAGAATACCAATTCGGTAAACGTTGGTCAGTGCAGTCGAAAGCATTGCCAGGTGTTTGGTACGACGTATTCTATAAAGAAAGTTGCGGCGAAGGCGAAAAAGTATTTTACGACTTTAAAATGCGCGCCACTTATGGCATCTACTTAAATCCTTTTGGATGTAACGATGATGTAACCGGCGTATTGTTATTTGATTGCGGCACTGGCCCAATTGAATCTAACTAAACACGCTCACCCGAGCAGCGTCATTAATTTGATGTTCGTTTTGTGTAAAAAAGCCGGTTAGCAATAGCCGGCTTTTTTTATTTGAAATAACATAAGTACCATTTATTAATATTAACTTAGCGTACATAAATTTTTATCATGCCTGAATGCCTCGACAATATTATTGGACTATCTGAAACCACTTGTGAATGTAGTGAAGAAGGCCGTCCGGAAGATTACAACGTTTCAAAATCCGGAATATATTTAGACCGCCTCGACGGTTTTAATTTCAACTTTGCCAGCGGTGCCGACGACTGCCAGAATGGAGATTTGTGGGCGCGTATGGACCAGGCAGTTGAAGATGCAAAAACAGATTACAGAAATGATTTATTAGGGTGTGTAAGCCGTTTTTACAAACCTAAATTCAATACTTTTACTGGCCAATTAGGGCAAAGCACATTTAAAGCAAATGTGAATAATTTAAATGCTGATTACGCAGGTATTCGCATTAACCCGGATTATATAAAAGGCGGTTTTATTGTTGTAAATAAAATCGGGATTATCATTAACCAAAACGCGCCGGTTACTGTTCAAATTTGGAAAGAAGTAAGTGATAGTGCCGATGCCGAAATGGTATTCGGTAGTACACCAATAAACGCAACGGCTGATCTTGTAACATGGGCGTCTGGTCCAAATGGTACGCCGCTTGTTGAATTACCTATGTGGGATGAAAGCGGAAATTATGTTCGTTATTACGCTGTAATGCTTTTAAACGGAAATTTTAAACCAAAGAATAATAAAAAAGATTGTGGTTGCGGTGGGCAAAGTAACGCAAAGCCATATTTAAAATGGCTTGACTTTACAGGTGTTTCCGGTAACGATATTTTAAACCCATCTTCATTTAAAGTAAATTCCGATTCAGTATTGAATGGCATTACTTTAAAGGTAGAGGTGAAATGTAAAATAAGCGAGATTATTTGCAGTGATCAATATCCTTTGGATTACGAAAATGATGGTAACGCATTAAACATGGCTTATGCTATTCGTTTTCGTGCCGGTGTACATTTATTCGAATCATTACTTGCAAGTGATAACATCAACCGTTTTACGCTCATGAACCGCGAAGGCGCTAATGCCAAAATAAAAGAATGGTCCGGCTTTTACCAGCAATACATTGAAGACACATGCAAAAATACAAACCGTTTGTTTGAAAACGATTGTTTAGTTTGCCGTGACGCACAAAACACAGTACTAAAAAAATCAATAAAGGTTTAATGTCAATTGACGAATTTAATAGCGATGTAAACAGGATGCTGGCCGCTGCGCCCAATGCCATGCAGGTTATTAATGAACAAATGGCCAGAACTGCCATTCCTTTAATTACCAACCGGCTTATTGATGACGGAAAAACAGCCGAGGGTAAAAGCCTGGGGGAATACAGCGATAAGCCAATGTCGCCTTTATTTTTTATTGGCAAAGGGCTTGGATCCGGTGCTGATAAAAAAGTTACTGATTACGTAAAGAAGAATAAAGAAATTTCTTACAAAACATTTCGTGAATTAAATGGCCGGCCAACAAAACACGTTACGCTTTCATTCACAGGCGAAACGCTTGGTGATATTGCTATTTTAGGTACCGTTCAAAGTGGACTGAAAACAGTTACAACGGTTGGCAGCAATGGCCGGCACCAAAAAGATGTTTACGGTAAAGGCGGTAAAAAAACTGGCACCATTGATACGCGTGACGTGTTCGAACAATTAAACGAAAAGTATGGCCGCGCATTGGATACAGAATTACTTGAATTATCAAAAGAAGAATCAGCAGACCTGCAGGCAATTTATGAAACCGGATTACAAAAATTAATCAACCAATATTTAAAATGATAAATTATCAATTAGCCTTACTTTTAGGCATTGGGGCATACGTTTACACTAATTGGTTAACCGAACCAAGAATGGTATTTAATTGGCTTTATATTAAATTATTACGATTAACCGAAGATGATTGTGGTAATGAAAGACCATGGTATTTATATTCATTATTTATGGTTTTAATTGGTTGCGAAAAATGTGTGGCCGGGCAATGGGCTTTATGGGTATTTTTATTTATTAATTGGCATAACTACACACCGTTGTTTATTTTACCACATGCTTTAACGGTGCTATTTACGATATTTGTTGCGGGTGCGACAAAGTTTATAATCAATAAAATCACAAACGAATAATGGAATTAAAACAATTAGATTTAAAGGAATCTTCTTTCACGGCGAACGGTAAAAAATACCATATCCTAAAAGAAATACCGCTATCCAGATACATTGAGTATCAAAAAATGGTACCAAAATTAACCTATGGGTTAAGTTTTGCTGAACTGTTTAAAAATTTGAGCAAGGCTTATGAAGCCATGAATAAGAACAGAATGCCTGATGCGGCGGTTGTTATTCATAACATGATGAACGGTATTGCCGAAATAGAAAACGAAAACAGGCATGATAGCGCGCTTCAAATTTGTACTTTATTTATTATTGTTGAAAGTGAAGATTTAGGTAAATACGACAAAGATATTGCCGATGCAAAAATACAGGATTGGGGTTCGGAGGGCTATGGTATTAATGGTTTTTTTCACTTAGCGCTGGCTACTATCGAAGGCTTCAGGAAAACATTCAGCGAGTATATCCTAAAAGGGTAAAAAAGCTAAAACCAGGAGAAATACCACCGCCGGTACCTATTGAATACACAGCGGATGATATTTTAAAAGTGGGAAAGTACTGGAATGAATTACTGCAGGCAATGACCAGCGATGAAAGTTTAAAAATTAATAAAACAGAAATTGACGCACTATTAAAAACAAACACTATTGATTTTTACCAGCATTTGAGATACTACACTGCTGAAATTGACAAACGGATTAAAAAAATAAAAAAATAATGCCTCGTATAGATTTAGAAATATTCCAGGATTTAACTCCGCTCGAAAATGGCCTTGAAAAAACCGTTTCCCAGCTACGTACCGCATCAAAAGAGTTGGGTAATGATATGGCAACGGCTTTTAAAAAAGCTGATGTACAAGCCAATAAACTGGATGCTGATCTAAAAAAAGAAGTGGCCGATTTAAAAGAAATTGAAAAGCAACTCAATAAAAATAATAAAGCTGTTGGGCAAAAATCAAAGGATTTAAAATCTGTAAATAAAGAGGTTTCAGTTTTACAAACCGGATTCGCTAAATTAGGCCCGCTGGTGGCCGCTACTTTCTCAATTGGTGCAATTAGTGCTTTTGTTGGTAAAATAATCTCTGTGAGGTCTGAATTCGAGAAATTTGAGGCTGTTTTAACCAATAGTTTAGGTAGTAAATCGGTAGCGCAAACCGCGTTAAGACAATTACAACAAATTGCAGCAGAAACACCTTTTAGTGTTGCTGAATTAACCGAAAGCTATGTAAAATTAGTTAATCAGGGGTTCGAACCAACACGTGAACAGATTATTGCTTTAGGTGACCTTGCGGCATCAACCGGTAAGCAATTTGACCAATTGACCGAAGCGATTATTGATGCGCAAACAGGAGAGTTTGAACGTTTAAAAGAATTTGGGATCCGAGCGAGTAAAGAAGGTGCCAATGTTACTTTCACTTTTAAAGGCGTACAAACACAAACAGAATTCACAAACCAATCTATTCGCGATTATATTCTTTCACTTGGTGAACTTGAGGGCGTTTCTGGTAGTATGGCCGCTATTAGCAAAACACTTGGTGGTCAAATTTCTAACCTTGGCGACAACTTCGATGCGTTATTTAATAATTTAGGAAGGCTTTCATCAAGCCAAAGCGGCGGCGTACTTAATTTCATAAACGGAGCGCTTGGGGAATTGAATAAAAGTTTAGATGAAACAAACCAAGTAACAGAAACACTAGGCGATTCATCTGGTAATGTTGATGTATTTTCAGCAGCGTTACGGAAATTAAATCTAAATCTTTTATTACCTGGTTTGGGTAGTGGTTTAAGTAGTTTAGATCCAGCAGCATTAAACGAAAGTTTAATTGAGTTCCAAAGGACATTAAATAATATAACGGCTGATTTAGCTGCAATTTCAAACAAATCAGAATTTGTACCCGTATTGGAAAAACTACAAACAGAATTAACTTTATTAAATTTTGCTTATGAAAGTGGCGAAATTGATTTGGTGGCATATAATGCACAATTGAAATTATTACAAGCTTCTGTTACAGCGGTAACAGAGCAAACGGTACACCTTGCAGATGTTCAAGGTAAGGCATCCAGGGCAAATTATGACGCATTAGTTAAGCGTGTACAAGCCGCTATGGATGAAGAAGAAAAGGCAAATAAAGCACGATTAAAATTACTTGAAGATTATGCAAAAGCCCAAGAAGATTTAAGAAAACGAGTACAGGCGGCTCAACTTGAAAATTTAACCGGAGAAGAACGCATTAAACGCGAACTGAAATACGAGGAAGAAGAACTTGATCTTTTAAAGAAACATTTTATTGATGTTGGTAAATTAACCAACTCGAATTTTAAATTATCTGTTGAGCAGGAAAAACAATTTGGCATTATCAGAAACGAAGCGCGTATAAATGCGCTTGATAGACTTATTGAAATAGAAAAAGAAGCACAACAAAAATTAAAAGCCGCCGCGCTTTCAACTGCTAATTCAAACGTTAGTAATTTAGGATTACAGCAAGATATTAATTTAGCATCTGTTGACGCAACAACAAATCCAGGATTAAGCGAAGAAGAATTTACAAAGCAAAAAGAAATTCGCAAACTTGAAATTAAGCGAAACTACGTTAACCAAACTTTAGAACTTCAACTTACTGCCATTGAAGCCGAAAAACAGCTTGACGAAAACGCCAGCGAAGAACAGCAAGAGCGCCTACGTTTAGAAGGGGAAAAATTGCGCATTGAATCGGTAAATACACTTAATGGTTTACAGGAGGAAATAGATAATTTTAACAAAACGGCTGAGCCGCTTGATTTTGCCAAAATGCTTGGTGTAAATGATGAACAATTATCTGCTTTAGAATTAGGCATTGAATCTTTCAAAAACAGCTTAAATGAAATATTTGACGCTTTAGAACAACAAAAAAACAGAGAAATTAAAATAAATGAAGATAAAATTGACTCTTACGACAAAGAACTAAAAGAATTAGAAGGCCGATTAAAAAAAGAGCAAGGTTTAAACGAAGACGGGTATGCGAATAATTTTGATAAAGTTCAAAAAGAAATAGCATTAAAAGAATTACAAAAACAGCAAGAAATACAAATAAATAATAAATTATTAGAAGAACGTAAGCGTGCTCAAGAGGCACAATTATTAATCGACAGCATTACACAGGCAAGTAATTTAGTCACAGCCGCTTCAAATATTTTCAAAATAGCAACTCAAACACTTGGGCCTTATGGTGTACCATTAGCCATTGCAGCTGTAGCGTTAATGGCTGGTGCATTTGCGGCCAGTAAAGTGGCACAATTTAATGCAATACAAGATCAAGCGCAACCAGGTTTCGAACAGGGAGGTTACACTGGTGATAAAGGAACAAAAGAAGTTGCAGGGGTTGTTCACGGTAAAGAATTTGTGCATACGGCTGATGCAACGCGCCAACACCGTGACCTATTTGAAAGTATACATTCCGGAAACGAAAATGATTACCGGGCGCAATTGATAAAAGAATTGGCTGGCACTGGTGTGTCGTTAGACCATGGGCTGCCAAACCGAATTAATTCAGGAAAAAGGACTATAAATCAACAAAAAATTTCAGAGGCTCGAGTTGACAATTCATTAATGGAACAGGAACTAAAAACAATTAACACTAAATTTGACAAAGTAATAAGGAATCAATCGGAAAAAACTTACACAGATCACATGGGTAATACAGTTATCCAAAAAGGTAATTCTAAAATCATAATTAAAAAAAGGTAGATATTTGTAAATATTTACGTATATTTGATTAAAAAAGATGAAAAATTTAGTTTTAATTTTAGTATTATTTATTTCTTTTTCTTGTAAGAAAAAAGACGTTAAACCTATTGAAAAACAAATTCCTATTATAGATTACAACTTCAATGCAAGCGAAATTTATGGTGGCGATACACTGATTATAAAACTTAACGGTGTAAAAACATACAGGCGTTTTAAATGTAAAACAGGCGATATTGTTTCATTTTATTATAGCCCTTATGTTGGTGAAAACGATACGGTTGCCCGTAAAAAATACTTAGATGTTGTTATTTCTCGAATAACTACACCGAAAGACATTAGCCTTTTAAAATACAAAGGTTGGTATAAAATTAAAACTGAATTTAAAATATAATAATGGGATACCGTTTTAGACATTACATAACTGAAGAAATACCTGGTACGCCTGTAAATACTTACGTTTTTAGGCGAAATGTTTATTCAATAGATAACCGGGATTTTATAATAACGGAAACGAAAGTTGAGGATAAATTATATTACCAAAAGGATGTAAGAAATACTATTCGTATTGCAAAAGAAGATTTTAATTATTTTTATGGCAGGATAGATGATTGTGTTAAATTCTGGTGCGATACTTATAAAGAATGCGCAACTGGCGAAGTAATAATTTCAAAATCATATTTCACGCTTAACAATGTAGAGTGGGATTTAGATAGGTGTGTAGCCGACATTTCATTGCAGTATGGTTCTATTTACCCATGCATAGAAGAAAACAGCGATAAAGTTTGGTTATTTGGGTTAACAACAGCATTCGCTAACGGTACCATAGGCCAATTAACTGATAATACAGCTGGTAGAAGTCTGAAATTTTCGCCAGCCAATACGGAACGTTTTATAAGCGATGATTTATATGATTTGGTTAGGGGCGTTGCGGTTGGTATCGGTATGGGGTGTGAAGGTTTTGAAAACGGAAGTGCTGCCGGTGTGCGTTATGTTATAAGTGATTTTTTCAATTGGGTACTCACGCCTTATTATTTTCTTGGTGTTCAAGAAACAGCATCAATACTCAGCGCACAATTTAGTGGCGATCCCGTCATTCAGGCTTTAGTTCCAAAACCAAATTATGTTAACCCAAGCCAAGACCCATACTACATTGCAATATCAACTAAATCAAATGTTTTAAATCCTGGCGCATCAAATCCACAATTCTATTTTGAAACTACTTTTGAATTTATAGAAAAAATGCTTGCCGATGTATTTAATGTTTATTGGGTAATTGAAAACCAATATTACATGAGGTTTGAGCATTATAGCTGGTTTGTTAGAAGTGTAGAATATGATTCAACAACACAAACAAATTTTCCTTTCAATAAATACAAACGTAAATTTAATATGAATACTGACGAGTTTCCTAAAAAAGAAACTTGGACATTTGAAAACGGTAACCCGCAGGATTTTCTTGGTGTACCAATTATTTACGGACCATGTAGTAATAATAAGGAAAAAGATAGAGGTGACAGATTGATTTCAACAAACCCAGCATACTTACAGAATAATACATCTGTAACCACACTCGACGGTGTTGTGCTTTGGGATTTAGTTTTGGACTATACAATAAATAACCAGTTTAACCCAGTAACTGCTACAGGTGCTTTAAGCGGTAATCCGCAAGCTAATGGAAGGTTATCGATAGCTAACTTACATAATGATTTACACAAACATAACAGGCCTTTTACGCAAGGTAATATGAATAATGCGGCAACAACTTTTTTAAGTCCTGTTTATAAAAAGGAACAAGTTGATGTTATAATTAAAAATTGTTGTGATGATGATCATGATAAAATATTTTCATTAGTAAAAACAGAACTAGGTGACGGTATGGTTATGGAAGCAGAAGTAAATTACTCTAGAGATACTATAACATTCAAAACAAAACACACATGATCCAATCGGAATTAATTCTGCCAATTCGTTTTTATAATGACCTATTTAACCAGGAACGTTTTAGTATAAATCACAAACCACTTTGTGAAAAATTACTAAATTATAGTGCCAAAGAATTGCCGCATTTTCAACTAAAAAAAAATAGTTCGATGCCTGTACCTGTACAGTTCAAAATGCGAAATATTTGTACTGATAAAGAGCAAGGTTTTTATAAACGTTTTACTGAAAGTGCTGCAAATTTACAGGAACCTTATGCCCTTGATGCATTTGGGCCTTATCCAACACAGAGCTATTCCCCATCGCCATCGCCTTTACAGATATTTACAAACGATTGTAATATATTTAAAAGTATAAAGTTAGATCCAGATGATTATACACCTACTGGGCAACCTTCAACAATGGTTATAAACGTACCTAATTGTCATCAGCGTTTTAAAATTGTCTTTGATACCTTTATCAATACGGCTGTTTTTGATGTCAGGATTTATAGTGGTGCCGGACTTATTGCTACAATTACACAGGCCGGCTCTTATACTTACGATTTTACTCCAACTTCTGGGACTATTACAATACAGTTCAGAAATTTCAACGCAACAACAGAAGATTATTTTGAAATAAGTTACATTCAAAGTCAGGCTTTAGATATTTTTTGTTACACTAACGACGTTCGAGATGTTGACTTAGATCAATTTATACCCGATTTAACAAAAATTGAATTAGAAAACGGTAAAGAAATTTACGCATTTTGCCAGGGTATTAATGATTTAAAAATACCAAAGGGGGAATATTATTTTTTCATTAAATTTCAAGATGGCCGTAACGCAGAAAAAGAATTTTATTTTAGTGAGGTTTTTAATATAAAATCAGTAGAAGAAATTCAGTATTACTACAGGTTAGCATGGCGAAACTCTTGTGATTTAGCCGATAAAGTAATTTATAGTGAAGAAACTTTACCTTGCGTATTCACAAATACTGTTTTCCTACCAGCACAATATTTCAGGCCGGAATATCCTACAATTATTGAAGTAGAAGAAGATGGCATTGGCGATACCACACCTGTTTTACAAAGGTGGAGTAAAACAAAAGTTTTAGAAATAATAAGTCCTGAATTTTTGACCGATGCGTTGTCAGCTATATTTTTACATGATGAAGTTTCTTTACTTGAACCAAAAAACAATTCAGAAGAATTTCAAAATGGCAGTTATGTAATAAAAAAAATAGAGCAGGATATTTCTAACGTTTACGAAGATGCGTACCAAAAACTATTGTTAACTCTATTAATTGATAATAGCTTAGTTCAAACAGGCTGTTGTATTTCACTAGATGAATATGGTCCGGGGTTTGATTATACAGCTGAAGACGATTGTACGGAAAACCCTTACAAGTTAGTTATAACAGACCCACCTTCAATATTAGATGGTTTATTCCGTTGTGAAGATGATACAATTGTACCTGTAAAATTAAGCGATATAATTAAAAACGTGTCTGATAGCCACTTTTACAGGCTTAAATTTGAAGATGATATGTACCAAGTTTATAGAAAGATGCCTGTAATTACTGGTTTTACAGAAGTTCTAAACCCTAAAACTCAAATACTATCTTATAAAATTGAAGGTTTTATTTTGCCAAATAGTTTCGCATATCCTGAATATAGTAAAAACGGTGGGGCTTATATTGACACACTAATTACTGAAAAAAGTGATTCAGAAGGCGCGTTTAGCGCTTACATCGACAAAACACTTTCAACTGATGCAACCGATTTCAAAATACGGGTAAAAAATCTTACAAAAGAAAATAATTACGGGACTTCTGACCCAATCGATATTATATAAGAAATTTATTTGAAATAAATTATGCCGGATTTTTGTTGTTTAGCTTTGCTTAACTATAAAGTTAAAATTAAAACAAAAAAGTCATGGCTACATCTTGCGAAGATATTGAATGCGGCGAAGGTTGCGAATTAGTATTACCACCAACCAAATTCAGCGAATGCGCTCCAGAAGGTGCGCTTGGTCAAATCACAACTATTTACGAAACCGGTGTTGGTTATCCTTTAACGGATGAAAACAGCGCTGCCGAATGGGAAGGTCGTATGAATATGGCTGATAGCAACCCGGCGAAAATCCGTAAATTATTGGTTATTGGCGATATGCCAGCCAGCGAAAGCACTGAAATCCCTATGTCAAACGGACGAACATTTTATGGTCAGGAAGACTATACAATTAACGCGCGTATTGATGAGGTTAACCAGGAAAATTACGAATATGCCCGTTACGGAAAATGTAATATTCGCCGTAAAATCTGGATTGAAACAACCAACGGTGCTGCGTTTGGCGGGCCTAATGGTATTGATGTTTCAGGTAAATGGAAATTAGTTATTCCTGAAAGTGATCAGGAATTACAAACCTTACAGGCCATTTTCCGTTTCAAAGCAGACGAAATGCCTTGCCGTTTTGTTCACCCTTTACATGGTGATGATATCGGTTTAGAATCTTAATAATTAACCTTTTATTTTTAATAACATGGATTGTTCTAATAATAATTACGGGTTAATGCACCATTTAACCTCAATGGCCCGCAAAAGCGGTACATTAGTTGGTATGCCAATTGTGGAAGTATCCGGGCATAACACGCAAGCTTTACAATGTGATGATGGGTTACCACGTACATTTGAAAGTTTACTTGCGGCTTCAATTGGTGTAGACACTTGCGGAAAACCAGCATTAAGGGTTAAATTTATTGACTCATGCGATGTGCAAATTGATTGTAATGTCGGTGGTGATATTTTAAGCCAAATTTTCGCATACGAACCAACCACCAAAACCTTTGCTTTAGTTTTAAACCAAAGCACATAGTAATATGGTTGGGGATGCATACATAACCTGCGATAATAATTTTCTTACAAATCATGCTCTTTTACAGAGCATGATTTATATAGATTCAAATGGGAAACCAGCATTATTAACAGACAGTGGATCAAGTTCAGGGTTATCCCTTTGGATAAACTGCGACAAACGAAGAAATTTATCAATTGACCAACTTTTAAGACTCCTTATTGTGGAAGATGAAGATGGTAAACCAGCATTTAACGTAATATAAAACATGGCAGCAGGCGACCCATATATTGATTGTTCAAACAGTGTACCAACCGATTTAATTTTACGCGACATGATCGTGCAAGATGAAAACGGCAAACCAGCTTGGCGTGTTTACGGTTCAGGTGGTGGCGGAGGTGGAGTTTATGACCTGAATTCACCAACTACTGTGGAAGCCTTTTTATTACCTATTGGAACTGACATCACAGGCTTAACAGCTAATCAAATTCTTTCATGGATACTTACCGGCAATCCAGGTGTCGGTTTGCTTATGGTTGACCCTGATGATATTAATTTCGGAAACGTTGCAATAAACACTTTTTCAGGTTCACAATCTTTCGATGTTACCGGTGAATTTTTGCAAGATAATGTCACTATCACATCACCAAGTTCTAGGTTTATCATTAATACTAATAACAGTAGTACAAATCAGTCACCTATAGTATTAGTGCCAAGTGGCGGCATAGTGAATGAAACTATTTACGTAAAAGCAAACCCACTTGCAGAACAAAATTATTCGGCAAATATTTCTATCACTTCTACCGGAGCTATTAGTAAGGCTGTGTCGGTTGAAGCGGTAGGTATTGAGATAACACCGGCTCCATTTGGAGATATGTTTACAGAAGATTTTAATCCAAACGCCGGAACATACACCAATGTTGGAACTATTGCGCCAACCTTTACAACGGGCAATTTAAGTGTAACGGGTAACGGTGGCGGTAATTTCTCCGTTGCCCAAAATTTCATGCGGTTGGCTGAGGTAATTTGGAGCGGTAACAATTGGTATGTAAAAACAAGAGTGCGCCCAAGCGTATCTACCACTGGGCAGGTGGGCGCATGGTTTGGTATGAGATCTATTAATCCAGTTCAAGGTGATTCGATCTATTGGGGTATATACTACGCCTCTTCTACAAACAACTGGAGTGTTGTTATTTTCAACACGGTAGGAAATTCAACCATTGCGGACTCACCAACAAATCTAGTCTTACCGGCTGGCGTTTGGGCAATCTTGGAAGCCAGTATGGACGAAAATACTTTAACCATAACAGCCACAAACGAAATCACATCAAACACAGCATCGTGTAGCTTTACATTTAATACAGCATACCCTATTCTAGGAAACATTAAGCCAAACACCTCTCAAATAGTTGTTGGTGCTCCAATGTCACCATGGGATATATCCTCAATAGTGTTTGGAAGTAATTATTTAATCGGTGTTCACGCTGGATATTACGGCGACTCAATTACAAGCGGTTACAATGCTGGAAGCGTAGCCGATAGACATCAAAATAAATTTGCAACTGCCACGGGAAAAACCATTGAAACGTTTGCTGGTGCAGGAGATAGATCAATCGAGCTATCTAATCCCGTTGCACTTGAATTATATACGAGGTTTTTCCCGCAAGTAATCCACATTTTAATTGGAACTAATGATGCGGCGAATAGTATACTTTTACAAACAACTAAAGACAACATCGATTCGATAATCGACGCTTTTCAAACGGCTGGATCACGTGTATATATTGGAACCTGCTTGGCGAGAAATGGTGTAAATTTAGATCCAATAAATTCTTGGATACTCGCTAAAGATGGAGTGGATGGTATTACCGTTATTGATTACTATGCAGCGTCGGAGGATCCGTCGAACCCTGGCGACATTGACCCGGCATATAGTGATGATGAAATTCACCCGAACGCAGCATTTTGTCAAATAATGGCAAATATGCAAGTTGCCGCAGGTATGGGTGTTTAATAATAAAAAGAAATCACTAATGAAAAAGTTAACACAAACATCAATATTAGGCATCGCATTAATGGCGATGTCTTTTACATTGCCGAAAGGAAAACAAATCTATACAGCCGTAAAAGGTGTTTCAACCGCTGTAATTGCTTACGAAATGGTCAGCGAAATGAATGCGCAAAACAATTTCAGCACCGCGAGCCTAAACCCCGATTTCAGTTACGAGATTTTTAAAACAAATGAACCAACAAATTTATTTGGAAATAGAAAAGTAGCTTTTAGGATCACGAATGATTTCCGGTACCACTTTTTGCGCGCACGTGATATTTATATCGATTCAATTTCTTCATGGTCAAATCCTTTTGTTACATCTAATGCGCGTATTTCATGGATTAATCCAACTACAAAAAAGTTGTGTTTTTCAAGTGTTGATTCACTCCACTTTGACTATAATACTTTAAAGAATAAGCCGGCCAGTGCGCAAGCATTAACTTTAACGGCAATCGGGGCTTCGTTAACAGGCATCTCGCCAAGCATGACTTTAAACGTGCCAACTTATTCAAATCTCAATCAATTCACTAATGGGCCAGGGTACATTACTTCGTATTCTATGACAAATATAAGCGGGGCCGGTTCTGCAACTGTTTCAGGCTCATTTCCAAACTTCACCGTAAACACAACACCAGCAGATTTATCAAATTACCCTACCATAGGTGCTGTAACATCAAGCGTTGCTGCTTTAAACGGATCTATAAATAACCGTGTACCAATAACCCGAGATATAACAATAAACGGCGTTACTCAAAATTTAGCAGCCGACAGAACATGGTCAATTGCGACGCCAAGCACTTCATATAGTGGAGGAACTGGAATTTCAGTAAGCGGAACCGTTATTACAAATACTTCCCCAAATCAATCTGTATCTATTGTTGGTGGTAACGGAATAAGAATTACAGGTAATTACCCAAACTACACAGCTACATCAACAGATTACACGGCCACAGCTGCTACATCTGGTAGTGTTGCAACTTTCTATTTAACAAGTACTGGAACGTCAACTGGCACCGCTTTATACACAAACATTTCTTATGTGAATCCTATCATTAATGACGTGAATGGAAATTACACTTTTGGATGGTCTTACAATGCCGGCACAAAAGCTTTAACGGTATCGGCCAGGGTTGCTACAAACACAGCGGTAATTGCATTGCTTGGCATTAGCCTACTCGGTTCAACTACACCGGTGCCAAATGCCACACAAATAAGCGTATTAGTAAAAGGAAATTAAAAAAAACAAACTCATGACAAACCCAACTAAAGCCGAATTAATCACTTTGTACACTAACATGATTAATGCCAAAGTAACTACCACGGGAACCGGCCCCGTTTCCGATGCTGATATTGATGCGGTTGCAAACGGTGGTATTGCCACTATTGACAATTTAGATCCAGACCGCCCTGTAAGAATCAGACAGGTTGAACGTGTTTAAGTGAAAAGGCTTGTAACAATAAGCTTCGCAATTATTATTTTCCTTTTTATTTGGAAAATTTGCGACCATATAATCCCGCCTTCACCATTCGGAAAAGATGATCCGCGCACATGGTACATTGATGGAATTTGGGATAAATTAAAGCATGTTCTTTATTTGGTGGTTATCGGAATAACTGCATACGTAAATTATTTTGAAATAGATTTGAGGTTTGAAAAATACGTTAAACTTGCTTCAGCTGTTTTTGTAATAGGAATTATAATCCCATCGATATTGACGAAACCCGTTTCAGAAAAAGAAAAACCGGAAATAATCGACTACTTGTTTATATTATTTTCATTTCTCCACGGTTGTAAGGGCGTATTTCCCGAAAAACATACGTATTTTGGCACTAAATTAATGGGCAAAAAAATATACACATTTTTATATGGAAACGACGAAGCCAGCAGAACCAGTAAGCTTTGAAAAAAAGATTTTTTCGATCAGTATTGGGCAGCTTATCGTTTACGCATTAATGGCCGGGGGGGCTTTGTTTAATTTTTGGGATATGAAAGCTGATCAAAGAGAAAATAAATTAACCAATGACGGCAAGTTTGCATTGCTAAGTAAAGACCTCGAATATTTGAGAAACGACTTTAATAACCATGTTCAAAAATCTGAAAAATAAAATAATTGTGTTTTTTAAGAAAGCGGTTGTTTTCTTAACTGAAAAAAAAGACACGCCCGAAAGGCAGACTATTCTTTTGGCTTGTATCGGTACAATTGTATTTATGTTTTTTGCATCAGCTATAAGCATGGATAATAAAAATAAAAGTGTTGCACGGCTTGAATCTAAGATTTTAGAAGATCAAAAAAGAGAAAAGGTTCATGTTAATAGTCACACGACTTTCATGAACCCAATAATTCACAATAAGCCGGTTATTATTGAAGAGCCTGAAATGCAAATTTTATCAGTAAAAACCTCACATACTATTTCAACAAGCGCAAGAGCAAAACTTGAAAACCATATTGAGGCACCGGATCCTGGCATACAGAATTTGAACCCGGTTAAATTGGTTGATACCGTTAAAAAGCCTGATTCAGTAATGTATAAACCACGCATAGTAATTACAAAAAAACCATGATTACCGATTTAGGTGTTATAATTATTGACCGAATTCAGGATTTACCATTTATGGATAAATACGCCGGTATTGTACGGGTATTGAATTACAAAGACTTTTCAAAAGACGGATCATCTTTTACGCGTAAAACTTTTCCGGTTGATTGCCAAACTTCTTTTGATGAATGCAATAAAAATAAAAGGTATTTAGACCTTTGCCCGGACTCGAGTAAAAAAAGCGTAATTTATTTGGAAGATAATGGTATTAAACCGGTGCGCTCGGAGGGTCCGTGGGTATACTGGACCGCTAGTATTGATTTAGTTGCATGGCTTAATTTACCGAAATTAGGTACCGATTCTTGTAGCTACAGTTCAATTGTTCAACAGGGACTTTTAAGTAAATTGTTGGTTTCCGGATTAAACGTTGATAATTACAACATGATCAATATTGATTTGGCAAACATAAAACCAAAATCGGTAAATCCTTTTGTAAAATATTCCTACGATGAAACAATTAACCAGTTTTTGATGTACCCTTATGATTATTTTGTAATGGGATTGGAATTTAATTTCCGCATGAATAAAAAGTGCTTTAAAGTAGAGCCTTTAAACACACCAATTGATTGTGTAATAAAATGAAAAAACTTGAATATCTTATAATCCATTGCACGGCCACACAAGAAGGGCGTGAATTAACTTCTGAAGACATAAAAAGAATGCATACTTCGCCACCGCCAAAAGGCAGAGGTTGGAAACAAGTTGGTTATTCCGATATGATCCATTTAACCGGTGAGGTTACAAACTTGGTGCCATATGATAATGATGATATTGTGCAGCCGCGCGAAATCACAAACGGAGCATTAGGCTTAAACGGATTATCACGCCATGTGGTTTATGTTGGTGGGGTTGAAAAAGATGGTAAAACGCCAAAAGATACGCGTACAAACGGACAATTATTAGCGCTAAGAAATTATGTTTTTCAAATGGTAGCAAACCACCCAGAAATTGAAATACTTGGGCATAATCAGGTAGAAAATAAGGCTTGCCCATGTTTTGACGTGCCTGTATGGCTTAAAACAATTGGCATTAACGAAAAAAATATTTCAAAAAAGAAAAGATGAAAAAGTATAAAATATACTGGTCAATCTTGAATTTGACCGGGCAAACACAGGCTGAGGTTGTGAAACTTCAGCAAATCGCTAAAGCACTTTTCGGTACTGTGACTATTGGCACATGGGCAACCGATAGTTCTACGCATGCGCTTTGGGTAGGATTAATTGGTATGGTCATTGACCTGGCTATTGGGTGTATTTGTTTGGAAGAAATAAAAATATGTAATAATGAAAATAATAAAAATTCTTCTGCTGGTGATGTTACCGGCGTTAATTACTGAGTGCGTAACCAGTAAAGCAGAAGCCCGGATCCTTAAAAAATGCGTTGTTTCTACAAAGGTAAAAGAAAAAGATTCTACAAACAGAAAACTTGAAATAATTTACACGCCAAGCCTTATTGCTGTACCAGGCCCAACCGTTTATAAAACTTCGCCATGTGACAGTACTGGCAAGTTGAAAAACTTTAAAGAAACTTCAACAAAGAACGGTATCACCCAAACTATTGAGGGAAAAGATGGCAAATTAACTGGTACGTGTAATGCTGATTCTTTAAAACTTATTATCGAAAGCCAAAAGGAAACAATCGAGCGTTTTAAAACAACCGAAAAAGAAATCGAAATTCGCGATAATTGCCAATTACAGCACAGAACGCAGCGCGACGGGGCTTTACTTTATTATTTCTATGTAACGGCCCCAATATGGCTGATTTTAATTATTTACGGCCTTTATAGGCTTTATAAGTGGTTCAGAAAGTGATCACTCAGAATTTTAAGTAACTTAAACCGGTTTAAACCGGTTTTTTTATACCCTTATCTTAAATTTTTCTTACTGAAAATCAACCAGTTATTAATATTCATGAATATTTATAAATATGTTCAGATATTTGTTGTATGTTTGTGTCATGGAAACAATTTATCAATCAGCAATCAAAGCCTACATTTCTGACCTTAAAGAAAACCAGGTAATTAAATTTGATCGGCCGCACGCACTTAAATACCAAATTGAATTAAAAAACTTTGGTTGTAACACTGTAATGTTTGACGCTCACACTTTAAAATTAATCAGCAAATAAAATGAAAACACTAACAGCATTTGAGGCATACGATCAAATCATTGAATCGGTGCAAAGGTTTCAAGAACTTATGAAAGCAGGCAAACAAGGAATGAGTGCACACATTTCAAACGTAGATTTTACCGAAATAATTGCACTTTACAAGTGTTTAAAAACACCTGATAAAATGCTGGTTATACCTGGTGAATATGGCGAAGATGAGTTTAAAGTTATTTACTGGCCTTCTGACAATTGCCGAATAGTAATAACCAGCGCACCGGCAAAGCATTTCCGGCCACGTATTAACACTATAAATTATAACTAATGACAAAAGATTACGATTTACCATTCCTTTCAAAATCAGAAGATGAATTTGAAAACGGCCTTGATCAAATTTATGCTTTAACAAAGTACCGCGATGAACTTGATAAAATTCAAATTGCCACCCCGTGCCAACACCAAGTTTTAAAAGCGGCACTTTTTAACGAAAGCAAAATTATTACCAGATTTATAAAACAATTTTACCAAACAAAAAATAACGAAAATATTTAAGCATATTAAAAGATATTTAGTTATATTTGCAAATAAAAAATATATTATGACAACTGAAACAAAAAAAAGAGTTTACCCGGAAAAAACAATGACGCCACGGGAACAACTTAAAGCAAGAAAGTTTTATTTAGCGCCCGTAAAATTCAAAGGAGAGTTGGCGGACCTAATGTTAACAGAAATGGAAACAGCGCCATTTGGGGCAGGGGTGAGCCAAGTGGTTGAAAAACGCATGCTGGATTCTTATAACCGCGAAAAGGCTGAAAAAGCTAAGGCGGCAAAGAAAACTGCAAAAGTAAAAAAGTAACAAACACAAACGAACATCAAATTTTTAATCAATGGAAAACGAAAGTGAAGACCAAATACAAATTTTAGAAGTAGATTCTACAGTTGTATTTAACCAAGAGCGCGCCTCTTTAGATGTACAAATAGCAACCGCAAAAGCATTCCCGAGAATGTTAAAAAGGTCAACCGAGGAAGCTGTGGCCATTGTTACTATGGATAAAGAGACGGCTGCAACTTGTACATATAGCGTTCCACGTGGCGGTAAACCAATCACTGGGCCTTCGGTTCATTTAGCAAAAATACTTGCACAGGTTTGGGGGAATTTAAGGGTAGAGGCCAAGGTTGTTGATATTGGGCAAAACCAAATTACAAGTCAGGCTGTTGCTTTTGATCTTGAGAAAAACCTTGCTATTAAGGTAGAGGTTAAACGCTCAATTATGACAAAAAAAGGGCGCATGAGCGAAGATATGATTGTTGTAACTGGTAATGCAGCGAACTCAATCGCTTTGCGTAACGCGGTGCTTTCTGTAATACCACGCGCGGTTGTTGATAAAGTTTATAAGGCTGCAATGGGAAAAATTACAGGCGATATTAGTGATAAGAATAAATTTATTGCGCGCCGGAAACAAGTTATGGATGGCCTTAAAGAAACTTACAGCCTTAGTGAAGAAGAAATACTTGCACCTATTGGTAAAGCCGCTGTTGACCATATTACAGGTGAAGATTTGGTTGTTTTAATAGGGATTGGCCAGTCAATAAAAGACGGAGATACAACAATCGAAGAAGCTTTTAAAAGCAAAGTAAAAGGTCCGAAAAAAACCAGCGAACAGGCCGAAAAAGAACGTATTGAAACCATGATCAAAGAAGCTGCAGATGTGTCAACTTTGGAATCATATAAAGAACACGTGGGCCCGGATCAAATGGATCTTTTTAACGAAAAATTAGCTGAATTAACAACAACAAAATAAAATTAAAACTAAAGGATTTTGTTAGTGTTAAGCCCGTATCCGGGAGATGCCGAGTAACAAAACCACAGCGGTAGGCGGCTGTGTTTTAATTTAAAAATCAAAAATTAATTAAATGGAAGAAAACAATTTACCGGCACAAACCGGACTGGAAATTTATTTGTCGAAAAAAATAGTTGGCGAAAATAATGACGGCAAAATTACAACCAACCAAAGGATGATGTTTGAAACTCTAATTGAGCATTTTAAACCATTTGAAACACAAGCTGCTGAATGGTCTTTAAAAGCCAGGTCTTTAAAAGTTACTGATATTTCTCAAGTAGAGGAAATGAAACAAGCTGGAATTGGCCGTAAAGCTTTGGTTAAAGTTAGAACTGGGATAAAAGATACTCACCAAGTTTTAAAGGCTGATTCATTAAATTATGGCCGGTTGTTAGATGGAATAAAAACTTACCTAACCGATTTAAATTTACCAACAGAAGAGTATTTACGCGAACAAGAGGAATTTGCCGAAAGACAACAGGCTAAAGAAAAAGCAGAATTAAAAGAACAGCGTATTGCCTTACTGGCACCGTACGAAATTGACGAAAATTTTTACCCGATGCTTGATACAATGGATCAAACGCTTTTCGATAAATTGCTTTCTGATTCGAAAATTCTTTTTGATGCTAAAAAAGCAGCCGCCGAAAAAGAGGCCGAAGAAAAAAGGTTATCTGAAGAAAAAGAAGCCCGTGAAAAAAAGGAACGTGAACAGGCGGCGCAAATCGAAAACGAACGCCTGAAAAAAGAACAAGCTGAAAAGGAAGCTTTGCATAAAAAAAGAAATGAAGAGTTAAAGCCTTATATCATGTTTATCCGTGATTATTCTGCTTTATTAAATGCTAGTGAAGAAGATTATCAATTACAATTAAAAGAAATTGATACAGCAGCTAAACAACACATGCAATATGAGGCTGATGAAAAAGTTAAAAAAGAAGCCCAGGAAAGACAAGGTATTTTAAGAGAACAGGAAGCTGAAAAACAAAGGCAGGAACTTTTAAAGGCTGCTGAAGAACGAACATCAGAAAGAAAAAAAGCCCTGTTTGCTTTGGGACTTGCCGAAACAAATGGTAAAATGGCCTTTGGTGATATTATGGTATCTGCCGATATCATTAAAGATATGGAAAGCGAACCGTGGGGTAACTACCTAACAAACGTTACAAACAACGTTAATGCAGCAAAAGAAAAAATTGAGGCCGACCGTATTGCAAAGGAAAAAGCCGATGCGGAAGAATTGGAAGCCTCGAAAGGTGACAAGGAAAAGTTTAAGAACTTACACTTTGAACTTGACGCTTTAAAGAAAAAATACAGCGCTTTTAAAAGTAAAAAACACCAAAAACTTTCTTCTGAAGTTAATGGCTTAATTCAAAAAATTCAAGATTACATAACCCTTAAAAACTAAATATGAAAAGATTTTTTGTGTACGACTGTGAAACTAACGGAACTTTTGCAAAAGGCATTTGTGCTGAAGATTATTCAAACATGCCTCGGTTATCCCAACTAAGTTACGGCATTTATAATGATGCCGGCGAATGTTTGAAATTCGTGAATGAATATGTTCAGCCAGACGGGTGGGCGTTTCCGGATAATGATTTTTTCCGTGAACATGCCGACATTAACAAAAACAAAGAATTAGGTAAGCCGGTTAAAGAACTCTTGTTACAATTCATTCAAGACCGTATGTCATGCGACTACACAATAGGCCATAACCTTTATTTTGACGGCATGGTTGTACGTTCCGAATTGTTTCGCGCCGAACTAAAACCGGAATTTACATCTAAAAAGTTTTGCACCATGATGTCAAGTGTAAAGTATTGTAATTTACCGCCTACGCCTAAAATGGCAGCAGCAGGAATGAACCGGCCTAAACCACCGAAATTAGAAGAATTACACAATATTTTATTTGGTTGTAATTTTGATGGTGCGCATGATTCTAAGTCAGACGTGGAAGCCACGGCAAAGTGTTTTTTCGAGTTAGTAAAAAAAGGCGTAATTAAATTATAAATATTTACGTATATTCATAAATATTTAATACATTTGCAATATGAAAAACTCCGATAAATTATTATTTCGTGCCAGCTCAATGGCAGCTATAATGAGTGGAACGGGTAAAGGTTGGCCAGTTGAAAAATCAGTAACATGCCAACGTAAACTTGTTGATATGTATCGCGAGCATGCGTGGAAACGCCGCAATCCTTTAAAAAACAAATACGTCACAAAAGGTTTAGAAGCGGAAAATGACTCAATTACTCTTTATTCCAGGTTCAAAAAGAAAATATTCAAAAAGAATGACACCCGTTTAACGAATGAATTTTTCACAGGCGAACTTGATCTATACGAAGGCGAATCAATAACGAAAGCCACCAAGGTAATTGACATTAAAAGTTGCTGGGATTGGACCACTTTACCATCTTGTGTTGACGTAAACGATGACTACGAAGAACAAATAAACGTTTACCTTGACTTAACCGGCGCAGAGTTTGGCGTAATTGCTTACTGCTTGGTAAACACACCTGCTGAATTAATTATGGATGAAAAGCGGCGTTTAGCTTATAAAATGGGTATTCTTGACGAAGAAACTGAAGAATATATTTTACAGTGTATTGAAATTGAAAAGAATTGCATTGTGGATATGGAACAGTTCAAAAAAGATTACCCGTTTTTTGAGTTTCACTGCACCGATTGGCAATATGATATTCCAATGGAAGAACGGGTTATTGAAATTGAATTTAAACGTAACGAGGTTTTAATCATGAAAATGAAACAGCGCGTTATTGAGTCAAGATTATGGATGAGTAAAAACCTTTTCAAAAATGGGTGAAAATTGTAAAGAACTTTTTGGTGATCAGACAGGGTGTATTGTAAACGCACGATTATACAAAACACCAAAAACACAAAAAGAGTGCGTACTTTTTCATTTAATTGAACAGCCACTTACAATGCCGGATGCTGTGAATTTATATAATATTTACCGACTAGCAGATATTGTTTTTAGGCTCAAAAAAGACGGCCATAATATAATTACAGAAGAAGTTCCTTTTGTGAACCGGTACGGACACCCCGGCACATACGCGCGTTATAAATTAATTAAACCTATAAAAAATGCAAACAACCAAAAAACCACCAGTTGATTTAAAAGCCATTATTGCCAAGGCAAATGCAAAAAAACAAGCAGTTAAAAAAGAAATTAAAAAGGTTAATAAAATTAGCCAGGAAAAAACTCCAAAAGAGAAAAAACCAAAATCCGTTACCAAAAAAGAATTAATGGTAACAAATAACAAGTGTATTATGGCTGTTGTTGATTCTGAAACAACTAAAAAGCAAAAGATAGTTGATCTTCATGTGATGGGTATTTCAAACAAAGATATCGAGTCCTATTTGGGAACAAATCAGGGATGGATTTGGAATGTTTTAAACGCGCACAAAAAATCTGTTGCTGATAAAATATGAGCCTTGGAATTCCTTACATGGGAAGTAAGCGCAAACTAGCCCCAGATATTCTAAAAGTTATCACCTCACGTCATGAAGGTATAACTGACTTTTACGATTTATTCGGCGGTGGCGGATCTATTTCCTTTAATGCAATAAAGGATTACCGGTTCAATGTTCATTATAATGAATTAAACAGCCATATTTTTGAATTGGTAAAGTATCTGAAAGAAAATAAAGAACTGGATCCTAAATTTTACGAATGGGTTACCAGAGATGAATTTTTCAATCAGTGCGAACGTTTGGATGCTGACTGGTATTCTGGTTTCGTAATGAGTTGCTGGAGTTTTGGGAATAAACAAAGTTCCTACATTTATGGCACTGATATAGAAGAAATAAAACGCCTTGCGCACGAATTTATCGTTAACGGATGCTTAAAATCAATGAATGAAATTGGTGTTGATATTCCTGAATTACTAGAAATAAAAGATGTTCAAAAGCGGAGAATAATATTTTGTAAAGAAATTGAAAAACAAACAAATAAACGGTTTGATGTTCAAAATTTAGAAAGATTGACTTTACTTGAACACTTAACACGACTACAGAACCTACAGAACCTACAGAACCTACAGATAACGAACAGATCATACGAACAGGTAAGTATTTCAGGTGAAAACGTGGTGATTTATTGCGATATTCCATACAAAGGAACTGGCGAATACAAAGAGGGCGGTTTCGATCATGAAAAGTTTTACCAATGGGCAAGGGATATTGATCATCCTGTTTACATTTCCGAATATGACGCACCGTTTGAAGTTTTAGATGGTTTCAATCATCGATCGAGTTTATCGGCTACAAATAATAAAAAAAAGACCGTCGAGAAAATATTCTGGAACGGAAAAGGTAAAATTTTTAAAACAAAACTTTTTGATCATGAATAGAAACTGTTACGTTGCCGGAAAAATAACGGGTTTGCCTGAAGAAGTTTACAAGAAAAATTTCAAAGATGCCGAATGGGAGGTTTTGGAAATGGATTTACTACCTAAATTACCTACAGAATTGCCACACCAACACGATAAAAGCTGGCACGCCTACATGCGCGAGGGAATTATTTGTATGCTCCAGTGTGGCCACGTTTACGCGTTAAAAAACTGGCATGAAAGTCCAGGGGCAAAGATTGAAGTTGAACTGGCAATTTTATTAGGACTAAAAATAATTTACCAGGAAGACAAAAAATAGTTATATTTGCAAACACGCCGATTGAAACCGGTTTAAAAAATCTTAACATGAAAAATTTTAATAGCCGCAAAGGGCGAGTAACAATAGGGTTTGAAGATTCCCGTTTCAATATTGTGAAAATCCTTTGCGGCTTTTTTTTATGGCAATACTTAACGAATTAACAAAAGCTATTACTAATAAATTTAATATTCAGGTTGATAGCATACTGATTGGAAAAAAATATTTAAGACCAGTTGCTCACGCAACATTAAAAGAACTTGTAAAAAAAATACATACTAAACAGGAAAGTATTTTTAATTACGTGAGAAAAGAAGAGTCTTTAAGAATAAAAAGATGGGAGTGTGAAGTTGAAACCTCACAATTTAAATTAGGATTTTATATATTACCTGATCTTTCTACTGAATTAATGATAAAATATTCAGAGGTTCAAACCGCAAAGTTTAATGATATGTTTATAAAATCAAAAGTAGATCCAGAAATGAGTTCTTTTGTTTATTTTATAAAATCCGATTATGGTTTTAAAATAGGAAAAACAAAAGATTTAAATAACAGATTAAATGTATTTGGAGTTAAACTTCCTTTTAAAGTTGAACTTCATTCCTATATTGAAACCATAAGAATGAATGATTGCGAATCTTTTTTTCATCAAGTGTTTTATGATAGGCAAATTAACGGAGAGTGGTTCAATTTAGATGAAAATGATTTAGTATTAATATCAATGTTATCGAGAAAATTCGGTACATATAAAAAAATAACCAATGGCTAAAGATCCAGCATTTTTATTTTACACTTCTGATTTTTTATCAGGAACATATACCATGAGTGATGAACAGGTTGGGCGTTATATTCGCCTTTTATGTTTGCAGCATCAAAAAGGATTTTTAACTTTAAAGGATATTGATTTTGTTTGTAAAGGTCGCGATCAAGAAATTTTTGATAAATTTCAGGAAGACGAAAACGGAAATTATTTCAATAAAGTTTTGAGTGAAAAAATAGAATTAAGAAAAAAACACTCAGACCGGCAAAAGGAAAATATACAAAAGCGCTACCAAACATCTACCGAACCTCTACCAAACGATGAAAATTTATCTACCAAACGCTTACCTTTAGAAATTGTAAATGAAATTGAAATTGAAACTGTAATTGAAATTCTAAATGAAACTACAGGTCGAGATTTCAAAAAAAATACGGAATCGAATAAACGATGGGTACGATCCAGGTTTAAAGAGGGCTACACCATTGAAGATTTTAAAAAAGTTATTTCATCGAAACAGTTTGAATGGGGTAAAAACCCTGATATGGCTAAGTTTTTGAGGCCAGAAACGTTATTCGGAAACAAATTTGAAGGATATTTACAATCAGCAAAAAATAAAATAAATGGCACAACCGCAAAAAATATCGGAAGTAATGAATTCCAACCAGGAGGACCAGGAACTCTTTGATCTTTACAAAGACATTGAGTTAAATGATGATGATGTAAAACTGGCTTTATTTGAGGCTAGGCAAAAAAAGTATTTCAATAATAGGATAATAGAGTATAAAAAAAAGTTATCTCAAGAAATGGAATATAAAACTTATACACCACATGAATTATACCAAAAAGTTCATGATACTGGATTTATAGTTGATGAAACAAACAAACAAATAATTTGGAACCTATGCAGGTACTTTTCAGGCGACCCTAATGGGCCTTATAACCTTCGCAAAGGGATTATGCTTTACGGGCCTATTGGATGTTATAAAACGTCTTTAATGCGTTTTTTTGCCAATAACCAAAACAGTAGTTTTGTAGTTCATTCTGTTAACGACATATCTGCCCAGTTTACAAAGGATGGACATGATGCCCTTATGAAATATAAGGGTTTAATACCATCAACTGATACAGTTAGGACTTTCGGACAAAAAGAGATTGGAATTTGCTTTGATGATTTCGGAACTGAAATAGATAAAAAACATTACGGTAACGAATCAAATGTAATGGCAGAATTAATTTTATCCAGATTTATGAGTCACCAAAATTTAATTGGAAAAACACACTTTACAACAAATATTAACACTGATATTATTTCAGAACGTTATGGGCAACGTGTTAAATCAAGGCTTAGAGAAATGATTAATATGGTAGCTTTTCCGGATAATACACCTGATAGAAGAAAATAATGGAAAACGAAGAAATAATACGAACTTCAAATACACCTGTTTTTTTTAATTTCAAAAAACTTGATTATGAATGTAACGCGTCTTTTGAGTATTATAAAGAATCAGGAAAGTTACCCGTATCGTATCCTATTTTATTCAATAAATTATTTCCTGATCAAAATGCAAAAACACCATTTCGGGAACGTAAAAAAAAGATAACCGATTACTTTGATAATATTATCCGCAATGAGGTGTAAGCACTGTAAACAAAAATTCCTACCTAAAGCTTTCCTGCAAAAATACTGCATGGAGCAACCGGAATGCATAACTGTTTTTTTGGCTGAAATGAAAAGTAAAAATTCACAAAAAGAAAAAAAGGATTGGAATGTGAAGAAAAAAGTGATGCAGGAAAAGTTAAAAACATTGGGTGAATATGAGAAAGAGGCGCGTGTTGAATTTCAAAAATATATCCGTATGCGTGACGAAAAATACGGGTGTATTTCATGCCCTACTGCTATTACAGATTTATTTGACGGCGGGCATTACCTTAAAGCAGAATTGTTTTCCGGATTAATTTTTGATGAAGATAATTGTCACAAGCAGTGTAGGAAATGCAATCATTATCAAAATGGAAATGAATTAAATTACCGTGACGGTTTAATTGCCAGGTATGGTGAACAATTTGTAAAGGATCTTGAATTAAAAAAAATAACCGGGCGGTTTTACAAATACACCAAAGAAGAATTAATATCTATTAAAGAAATTTATATTTTAAAACAAAAAGAGTATGGCAAAAGTAATAACGTTTAGTGAGAAATTTCCTGCTTATCACCCAAAAGCGGGCCAGCCAACTTTTTTTGTGGAGAAATTCTGGGTATCTATAAAAGTACCATTGCCTGTAAGTGTACATGCTGAACAATTAGAATCACGTGTAAGTAATTTAATGCTTGGTGATTTTAGACCTAAACACCATACAATAAGAATGGGTAAACGCTGGAAAGAAGGTGATAATTTCAGCCCTCGGATATGGTCTGGTAAACCATATAATTCAAAACAAATTATTATAGCGGATGACCAAATAATATTAAAAGTTTGGGACATTGAAAGTACCGGTAATAATCATTTGTATATAAATGAAAAATCAATAAACCACTTTGATACTATGCGTTTGGCGGAAAATGACGGCTTGCAAATGGATGAACTTTTGGCATGGTTTAAATACCCTCAACCATTTAAGGGGCAAATACTTTGCTGGAATAATTACATTAACTACTAAAATTTAACATAAATATTTGCGCATATTTGTAAATATTTAATTATATTTGTTGCCTATTAATAGTTTTAAATTTTAATTAAAAAAAACAAACCATGGAAAAAGAAAACCTGTACCAAGACATCCCAAAAGAACAGCGTGCAGAACGCTTGTCACAAGTTGCCGATAAGTCGGAAACTCAAAGAGTTCCGCGTGTTTATACATTGGAAGAAAAAATCCAAATGAAAGACCACGTTGTTGAATCGTCAATCCACATTAAAGAAATTAAAGCGGAAATGAAAGCCGTTAACAAAGAATTTCAAAAAGGATTGAAAGAACACGGCGAAAGTGTAAGTGATGCGCTTGACCGTATTAAAAAAGGATATTCCGAAAACGACGAAACGGTATTTATGATTGCTGACCATGATGCCGGCGAAATGAATACTTACGATGCTGACGGTATTTACCTTTCAAGCCGTAAACTTCGCCCTGACGAACGTCAAACAAAAGTTTACAGTATGCACACTGGTACTAACGGATAACTCAAATGGCAAACCGCCTAACGATGGATAACAGTAAGCAACGTATTGAATTAAGCTGAAACGGCGTGGCCTCAGTCCGGGGCATTTTTTATAAACATTTTAACCAATAAACATGGAAAAAGACAAAAAAGAGTTAGAAAAATTAGACCTCAATAAACTTGAGGCAAAAGAAGGTGTTTTGACTATTCAACACCAAACACTACCAACGCCACACCAACTAAAACTTCACGAGGAAGAAGCTGTGGTCATTTATGGTACAATTTCAGCACCGGCAAATTTCTACACAAAACGAACCGTTGAAATTAACAATTCAAAATCCCATGTGCTTTATAACTACAGGGAACGTAAAATTAAATTGACAACTATTGAAGATTACAGCGAAAAAGGTTCAGAGATTGAAGGCGCATTGATTGTAAACCCAGCCATTAAACAGCTTGGCGTTAATCAGGAAAATACTTTTTTTGTAAGCGATATGGTTAAACACCTTCGTAAAAACAAATTTTACTTCGAAAATCCTGAATCTTGGAAAAAAGTAATTGACCAGTTACAAAACTTTTCGGCTAATGTTAGCAAGGAAATTGTAAAAGTAAACACACAAAACGGAAACATCCAGGATGTTAAAAACATCACTGTAAAATCTAACTTAGAATTAAATTTCAAGTTAAAGATGCCTGTTTTTATTGGTGAAAAAGAAGAAATTTTCCCTGTTGAAATTGCTTGTGACGCTGACAGTGCGCAAATTAAATTTTGGCTTGAATCACCGGATCTTATCATGTTGCTTGACCAAAACACCAAGGTGATTATTGATGCGCAACTGAAAAGGTTAGAAGAAGATTCTAAAAACGAATTAGTGTTCATCGAACAATAAAAATTAAACATTAACTTTAACCGGTGGCTATTGTCACCGGTTTTTTTAAACATAAATAATGGTAGACCAAAACGATACCCCACAAGGGCAAGGCCCTAAAGAAACTCCAAAAGTAAAGAAACAAACAATCCATGTGCCTCAATTAAAATCTTTTGTTTTCAAAAGAAAATGGTGGCAAAAAAAACAAACACAGGAAGAAATGGATGCCCAAGTTAACACTTTCATGAAAGAACAGGCGCTTGCCGGTAACAGTCCAATGCCAGGTAAATGTTTTGGTAACCACAGGACTGGCGAAATTGTTTACGTAATTGCCTACGCTGGCAAAGTAGAAATTTAATTTATTTGGGTCAGGGGCGCATATAACTCTTACGATTTCTTGTGGAGCGAAGACATTACACCTTAACTATAAAATCCCCGAGGTTTTGACATTATTTTATAGCATAGGCAAAGCGGGCCTCTTTAATTAATCGAAGCTATGTTTTGTAAAGAATGGCAGCTGGGAAAGACCAGCATTTTTAATAAATTTAAACTTAAAATGAGTATGCAAAAAACAAACGTACCTTACTACAATTCTGAGTTCATGCGCGGTTTTGTAGAGGCAACAATGGAAAATTGTGATGATTTAATTGGTCCATTTAAAAGCGACCTTTCTGATTACGGAATTGATTTTACACCACAGCAAAGTGTTGATGGTGACTTCCGGATAAACATCCCTTATGCAATTATTGGCGATAACAGGGCTGATTTAATGGCAAAGGTTGACATCCGTTTAGAAGATACAATCCACGGCTTAAAAGTAAAAGTTGAGCGGGCTATTGAAGAAATTTGTGAAACAGTAAAAGAATTTAAACGTGGATAAAGAAGTTTGGAAAGATATTCCTGGATATGAAGGGTATTATCAGGCAAGTAAGTCTGGCTTAATAAAAAGTGTAAGAGCTGAAAATATATTTACAACCCGTGGTAGAAAATTGACACGTAAGGTAAAAATACTAAAAACTAGTATTAATGATAGGGGTTATAAGTATTTAAGTCTGCATACTGATAAAATAAAAAAAACTTGTACTGTACATATTTTAATTGCTTTAACATGGGTTGAAAATCCTGAAAATAAACCTGAAGTTAACCATAAAGACGGGAATAAATTAAATAATAATGATTGGAATTTAGAATGGTCCACGCGTTCTGAAAATGTTCAACATGCTTATGATTTAGGTCTTTATAATAATAAAAAACCATGCTTTGAACATCACTACGGAAACAAATATCGTTTAGGCATGGTGCATTCTGAAGAAACAAAAGCAAAGATATCAAATTCAAAAAAAAACAAATTAATTAATCCAAACACTAAAAACATTAAATTAGTAATTGATTCGGAAACAGGCGTATATTATTACTCAATAAGGGAAGCCGCAAAATTTAATGATATCAAATATTGGTTTTTATTTGATCAAATAAAAAAAGGTACAAGTAAAAGATTCTTGCTATGTTAACAAAATTAAAATTCGGTAATTTCGGAAGGCTTGGAAACCAATGCCTACAATTGTGTAGCCTAATTGGGTTTTCAAAAAAATATAATAAGGAATTAGTGTTACCAGAATGGAATTATTCAAAATATTTTGAATGCACCGGCGTTAATTTTTCTAATAAATTACCCAATAATTGCATAACAGTTAATGAATTATCTTTTCATTATACGCCTGATTTTTATGACAAAATAGACTACAATAAAAACATCAATTTTCATGGATATTTTCAAACTGAGAAATATTGGTCACACTGCATTCAAGAAGTAATGGAATGTTTTAAATTCAAAAAAGAATTTAAAGAAAATGTTGAGAAAAAACATTCTAACCTCTTTAAAAAAGAAACCATAGCAATATCAATAAGAAGAGGAGATTTTATACTGAATAGTAATTATGCGCAAATACCAATTACTTATTATTTTACAGCACTTGAAAAATATTTTCCTGGGTGGGAACAAGAAAAACAATTAATAATTTTTTCTGATGATATCGAATATTGTAAAATTCATTTTTCATCTTATGAAAATGTTTACTACACAGAATCTGATCCTAAATTTCTAAAAAAAGAAAATTATTATAAAGAAAATTATAATGCTATTGAACAATTGTGTTTAATGTCATTATGCGATGACTTTATAATTTCAAATTCTACTTTTTCATGGTTTGGAGCTTACCTTGGTGAAACATCAAAAAGCAAAATTATACGGCCTTTAAACACTTTAGATGGTGCTTTAAAAAAGGCAAACGACACAAAAGATTATTACCCTACACGTTGGACAATTCACGAGGAAGAAAGAATCGATTTGCGCGACATTACCTTTATGATTCCAGTACATTATGACCATAGTGACCGAAAACAAAATTTAGGCCTTAATGTTTGCATGCTTCAAAAGCATTTCGATACGAATATTGTAATTTCAGAACAGGGTAGTGATCAATTTCATTATTTCCATAATTATGGCTGCGAATACATTAAATTCGATTACAAAGAATTTCACAGGACTAAAATGCTGAATGAAATGGCAAGACTGGCCAAAACATCAATAATTGTGAATTGGGATGCAGATGTTTTTATTTCGCCTTTACAAATTATGCGAAGTATTAAAAAATTGCGTTCTGAAGAATCTGATGTGGTTTACCCTTATGATGGTAGATTTGCCAGGGTGCCACGGGTACCAAACTTTAAGGGATTAGAACAAAGTTTTGATGTCGGTATTTTTTCAGGCCACCAGTTTAAAGGCACTACCAAAAATGATAAATTAAGCGTTGGTGGCGCTGTTTTTTTTAACCGTGCAGCCTATTTTAAAGGCGGTGGTGAAAACGAAATGTTTGTTGCTTATGGTCCCGAAGATGTAGAACGCGAAGTGAGGTTTACAAGGCTTGGATACAAAGTTTACAGAACGCCCGGTATATTGTACCACATGGATCATTACAAGGG
>Ga0247738_10000090_pt1 | contig 49894 bp, 43 predicted proteins | sample UWRJL013104B2_FD_180936 | JGI IMG/M metagenome (GOLD analysis project Ga0247738, IMG submission 180936) | Plant litter microbial communities from Arlington Agricultural Research Station in Wisconsin, United States - UWRJ-L013-104B-2 | ecosystem: Environmental > Terrestrial > Plant litter >...
CGTCCACAAGACCCGCTGCGTCGCCCGCCGCAAAACGCGCCGCGTCCCCCTCGCCCAATTCCCCAAACATGCCTGCGTCGCTCGTCACCATCGCCGCCCCATAGCTCAGTGCCGAGAGGAAGGCACCGCTTGAGTCGATGGACCGATATGGAAAGGCAATGATGTCGGCGCGAGAAAGATGCGCATCGAGCCGCTCTTCGGTGAGAAAGCCCAGATCGGTGATGAGCCGATGCGCGAAACCGGCGCCGCGCACGCGCCCGAACAGCGCATCGACCGCCATGAAGGGCTTGCCGGCAATGGCCAGCTCGAAATCATGGCCGTCTTTCCAGAGTTCTATCGCGGCGTCGATCAGCAGGTCGAGGCCCTTGTAAGGCCGGATCGTACCGAAGAAGAGAACGCGCGGCACACCGGGCGGAGGCGGCGGCACGGCGGCGAGATCCTCCGGCGTTGCTTCGGCGAGGCGCATGGCCGGATGGGGAATGACATGGACGCGGCCCATATCTAGCCCCTGCCCTTCGAGCGCCGCGCGCGTCGCCTCGCCATGGACAATGAGCGCATCGAAACGGGGCAGAAGCCCACCATATCCCCGGCCCTGCATCGCCGCAGCGCCATGATAGGCCTGCGCATTATGCACGGTATGGACCAGCGCGGTGCGCCCGGCGAGCCGCGCCAACAGCCGAGAATCAGCAGCTGCAAAGGGCAGCCATTGGAAATGCGCGACATCCCCGGCGAGAGTGTCGAGCGGTCCCGCTATTGAAGTCATGCCATATTCGACAGCCTTGGTGACGCGACCGAGCAGACCCTCGCCCAACAGGTTTCGCGTTCCCTCGCCGAGCCGGAAGAAGCGCGGCACATAGCCATAGCCCAGCGGCGCAATGGCGTCGGTGGCGCGCATAGGGCGGCCGATGAGGCGCACGTCATGATCGCGCCGCGCCAATGCTGCGCACAAATAATCGTCATAGCGCCCGGTGAAGAGCGACGGATCGACCATGTTGATCTTCATCTTGCGGCCTGCTTTCCGAGCTGTCCGATCATCCGTCCATGGACAAAAGCCAGCGCGACATGGACCAGCGCATAACAGGCGGCAAAGCGCAGCGCGAAGGGAGCAGCGCTGAACTGGCCGATCCAGATCGCGACGGGCATGCTCAGCAAACTGCCGCACAAAAAGGCAAGCGAAGGCGCAACAAGCGCAGCAAAGCGGCCAAGCCCATTTTGCAGATAGACCGAGACGCAGATCAGCGTCAGAGCGATAAGAAGCAGATAGATAAACCCGAGTTCAGCGGCTTGCAGCCTGATCTTGCCATCGAACATCGCCGAAGAAATCCATGGTCCGGCGATCAGTAGCAATGCGCCGAGACCGAAGGCTACGCCAAGCGACAATGCCATGCAGCGGCGCAGATGGAGGCGAAAAAGGCGCGTCTCGCCAGCATGGAAATGCCGCGTCAGATCCGGCAGCATCGTCTCGACCAGCGCCCGCACCAGCGCCGAGAGCGCCCGCGACATCTTGTAGACGAAATCGAACAGCAGCAGCGGCCGGGGATCGTGCGTCGCGGCGACGATGGTGAAATATGGCGCGTTATAAGCGGCAATGTCCGAGACGGTGAGCAGGCTTGTGCGCCCGATATCGCCAAGATAATTGGCCTTCACATGGGCCCATCCGCTGCGCAGCGACCACCAGTGGCGCACGGGCATAGCCAGTTCGCGCTGCACAGTGACAAGGCCGATCAGGATCGTCAGCAGGGTGAGGCCAAGCTGGACCAGTACCGCCGTCAGGATCGGCAGGCCGGCCAGCGCGGCAAAAAGCAGCGCGACACTGAGGATACGCCGGACGAAATCCAACGTTTCCCACCAGAGATTATGGTCGAGGGCGGCAAGCGCCCGCCGGGCCAGCAGGGCCACGAGATTGAGAGCGGATGTCGCATAAAAGGCGAGGAAGAGTGCCGGATGCGCCGTCTCGATCGCCCCACTGGCAAGGGCTGCGCCGATGATCAGTCCGCCAAGGCCAATGATGCCGCCCATGAACAGCAGCAGCACGCCCAGCTCTTCGCTGCGAAACCCGCCTGCCTTCTCGCCATTGGAGGCTGACAGGCGCGTGCGGCGCAGTCGGCTGTAGATGACCGTGGAGAAGCCGAGTTCCGCCGAGATCGTGAAATTGGCGAAAGCGACGAGAAGCAGGAATGTGCGAAACTCGTGGAACGGCAGCAACCGCACGAACACGAACGTGACGACAAAGCCCCAGGTCATGGCCAGACCGACATTGGCGAGCTTGGCGAGGCCGAGCAGGCTGCGCCTTTGCTCCAGCCGCCCGGCCAGTCCGAGTAATCCGGCCCCCTGCTCGCTCACTAGACGGGCCGCTTCGCGCGGAACAACGTGTCGCCCAACGCCATGCGATGCACCATCTCGGCGGGGATGCCGCGCGTGTCGATAAGCTCGACCTTGAGTCCGGCCGCGGCAATGCGGTCGGCCAGATCGCGGCCATATTGGCGAACATGGTCCCATTGGCCGAAGCGATGCTCGCGCTCACGCGGCGAAAGGTCGGCCGGGCCGTCTTCGGTCCGCTTTGCCCATAGCGGCACGATCAGCCAGGTCTCGCCGCCCGGCTTGAGCGCGCGAGCAATGTTGCGCAGCACCTGCGCATCGTCGGGCACATGCTCCATGACATGGCTCGCATAAATGATGTCGAACCGCGCCTCGTCGTCGAGCGCCATCAGGTCGAGTTGCTGGATATCGGGCAGCGGATAACGGCTCGGATCGAAATCGGCGGGCACATAATCGGCCGCGGCAGCGCGAAATCGATTGACGAGGCTCGCCTCATTGGGCGCGCAATGCAGGATCGCTGCCCGCTTGGGGATGACGATCACATCGAGGTCGAGCAGCGCATGCATGAGCCGTTCGCGCGGCGAAGCGCCGCAATGCGGACAGCCCCATTCGCGCTCCTGCCCATAGCGGTAGAAGCCCACCACATCATGATGGCAGGCCGGGCAATGGCGCGTGCGCTTCGCCCCCGCCCGCGCACGCAACGCAAGTGCAAGGCGCGAGAGATGCTTACCGGCTGCTTTGGTGACGCGCTGAAGAGTGATCATGGCTGCTGGCTATACAATGAAAGGACGGACAATAAAGGCGGGCATTGCGCAAGTTTAGCCGGCAGGCTCAGTCACGCGATTTGGCGGGTGCCCAGGTGGTGACTGTCTTGCCCTGCATCGCCAGCATGATCCCACGCAGCGTCGCCACATAGGCGAGGACAAGGTCCACCAGAGCAGCAAGCGGCCCGCGACGCATTTGCAGGCCGAGCAGGAGCAGAATAAGGCCCGCAAGGAACAGCGCCATGGCCGCGAATGGCGAGCAGAGCCACGCCAGCGCCAACGCAGCAGCGCCGCCAATGAGCATCCACAGCGCCCCGAACCAGCGCACCAGCTTGCGCGAGGCATATTTGAAGCGGTCGAGCGAGGACATGGCGCGCAATTGCGGGCGCAGATAGCGGTGCGTGTGCCATGCGCGACCGGCAATGCGCTGTTTGCGGCGATATTCGTCGGCGCGCTGGGCGACCAGCATCTCATAGGCGATCACGTCGCTGGCCTTGATGAGGCGCTGCCCCGCAAAAACCACGCTCATCGAAACCGTCAGATCATCGAGCACATCGTCGGGAAAGGCGGGATAGAGAGCGCGGCGGACCGAGAAGATCGAGCCGTCCGCACCCATGACATTGCCAGTGCGGGACTCCGCATCCTTGAGCGCTTCCTCGATGCGCCAGTAAAGCCCACCGACGCTGGCCGTGGCGCTCTTGTCCGTGCCGCCATAGCGCAGCGAACCCAGCACGCCGCCAACGGCCGGGTCCGCATAATATGGCAGCAGATGCGCAATCGCGCCCTCCTCCAGCAGCACATTGGCATCGGTGAAGATGAGAATGTCGCCCCTCGCCCGGACCGCGAGCAGCTTCATGCCATGCGCCTTGCCGCTTCGCCCCGGGCCACGAACGAGCGTGAGAATATCGCTGGCACCCGCAAGCAGGTCGCCGGTGCCGTCACTTGAGCCATCGTCGAATGCGAGAATATCTAGGTCGGGATGACGAGCCTTGAGCGCGCGCAGGTTCTCGATCTTGGCGGGCAGTGCCGCGGCTTCGTTATAGGCGGAGAACAGCAGGGATGCGCTGGGGAGCGCAGCGGCGGAATCAGGCGACAGCGGCTTGCCCCGCAATGCGCGCAGGATGAGCGGATAGATCAGGAACGGCCAGACCAGCAATATGCCGCTGAGGACGATGAGTGCGATCAGCAGAAGGCCGATCATGCCGCGCCCTCCGCCGTTCTCCTGCGAAAGCAGGAGTCCAGGGCGGCAGCGCACCGCCATTGTGCCCTGGACTCCTGCTTTGGCAGGAGAACGGGAAATTTCTCCTGCCTTCGCAGGAGAACTGCTAATTCCTCAAAACGCATTGTCATGCGCCAGCACACCAAGCGTCGCCACGATGATGCGCAGATCGCGCCAGATGGACCAGTTGGTCACATATTCCAAGTCCGATTGCAGCCGGTTGACCAGATCCGCGTGGCTGTCCGTCGGCCCGCGATGACCGCGCACCTGCGCCAGTCCCGTCATGCCCGGCTTGATGCTGTGGCGCGCCCAATAGCGCTCGTCCACGTCCCAGTAGAGCGTGTCCGCGGCCTTTGCGGCGGGCGCATGAGGGCGTGGGCCGACAATGCTCATGTCGCCGCGCAGCACATTGAAAAGCTGCGGCAGTTCATCGATGCTCGACTTGCGCAGGAAAGCCCCGACCCGGCTCACGCGCGGATCATTCTTCTCGGTCAGCTTCTCGGCGGTGTGATCGCTCTGGCCCGCGTGCATCGTGCGGAACTTGAAGATCATGAACGGATGCGCGTCCTTGCCAATGCGCGCCTGCCGGAACAGGACCGGCCCCGGCCCCGATAGGCGCACGGCAATCGCAGCGGCCAGCAGAACCGGCGAGAGCGCGACAATCGCTGCCAGGCTGATCACGACATCGAGCAGGCGCTTGACGATCCGGTCGCGAAACAACAGCGGACCACCCGCCACGACGAGTGTGGGATGATCGGCAAATGCGCTGACCTTGGCAGGCGCAAACCGGCTCATCTCGGGCACGAGTATCTCGCCCTTGGCCGAAAGCGCCGCCAGAGCGATGCGCCAGTCGGCAATGCGATCGGCCGGACATGCGACCACGACGCGCTCAGCCCCGCCCACGCCACGCGCCAGCCGCTCAGCCGTGATTGCGTCTCGCCGCGAAGGATCGACGCCGATATCCTTGGCGAACACGAGATGCGCACCGGGCGGCACGGCCACTTCCACGCCATCGACCAGCAGCACAGTGATGTGCGGCACTTCGCCCAGCAGCCAGATGCCGATGCGCTCGATGAGGATGCGCACGACATAGAGCCCGCTCGCCGCAATGCCGAGACCGACAATGAAGGTGAGGCGCGAGAGCTGCTCCGCCATCTTGCCGAAATAGATGATGATCAGCGTCAGCAGCGCCGCCTGCACGAGGCTCCACACTGCCTTGACTGCGCTCGCGCGGCGATTGCCGATCATGCGGATGCCATAAGCGCCGCCGTTGATCGCAATGAGCGCATAGACCGGCGCGATCATCGCGAACATGATGAGCCCATGCGGCTTGCCCGGCTCGCCCATCAGCGAGCCCAGCACGATGACATTGGCCAACGCAAATGCGAGCCCCAGCATCGCAAGATCGATGAGGATAGAGAGGATATAGAGGCGCAGGCGCGCCACTTCCTTGGACGGCGCAGGTCGCTCGTTCATTGCCGCGCGCCTAGGCGCACGCAAAGGCCAGCGTCAACGGGATTTTGATATGGGTGAGCGGCGATACGCATGAGGCGCCGTCTCCCGCTCAGGATGACCGCCGCAGGCTAAGGCGGCTTTCATCTTCGCACCCGACGGCCAGGATCCGCGCGATCCGCCCCGCTGCCTGCCCGTCCCCATAAGGGGAATGCGCGCGTGACATCAGATAATGAGCCACAGGATCGTCAAGCAACCGCTCTGCTTCGGCCAAGATCCGCGCCGGGTCCGTCCCCACCAGCAGCGCCGTCCCCGCCGTCACGCCTTCCGGGCGCTCCGTGGTCTCGCGCAGCACAAGTACCGGCTTGCCCAAAGCGGGCGCCTCTTCCTGCACCCCGCCGCTATCGGTGATGATGAAATGGCAGGCATCGAGAAGCGCGACGAACTCGGGGAAATCGAGCGGATCGACCAGCGCCACGTTGGGCAAGCCATCAAGCACTGCCCGAAAGGCCGCACCGACCACTGGATTGGGATGCATCGGCAGAACGATTGCAATGTCATCGCGCCTTGCCAGCATGGCCAGCGCATCGGCAATAGCTTCAAGATCACCGAGATTCTCGCGCCGGTGACAGGTGACGGCAATGATCCGCCGGCCCGCAAAGCGCGTCGCAAGCGCGGCGATGACAGGCGCACTCGCCGTCCCTTCCCGCAACATCGCGCGAACATGAAGCAGCGCATCGACGCCGCTATTGCCGGTCATGTGGATCGTCCCGGCATCGATCCCTTCTCCACGCAACGCCGCTACGGCGCTGTGCGTTGGCGCAAAATGCACGTCGGAAAGAGCGGCGATGATGCGGCGCTTGCCCTCTTCGGGCCATGGATGATGCATATTGCCGCTGCGCAGTCCCGCCTCGACATGAGCCGTAGGGATGCGGCGATAATAAGCCGCGAGGCTTCCCGCCATGGCGCTCGCCGTATCGCCCTGCACGATAACGCGGTCCGGTTGCTCCGCATCGAGCACCGCGCCGATGCCGACGATGAGGCGCCCGGTCAACGCATCGAGCGATTGGCCCGGCGCCATGAGGTCGAGATCAGCGTCGGGCTCAATGTCCGCTAGGCTCAGCACGGAATCCAGCAGGCCGCGATGTTGGCCCGTTACGCAAACGCACACCGCGAGGCCGGGCTGGGCGCGCAGGGCATGAATGACAGGAAAGAGTTTGATCGCCTCGGGCCGCGTGCCGAAGACAAACAGGATTTTTTGGACGTTCACTCATCCCCCACGAGCAACGAAGGGGCGAGCCTATCAGTGCGCGGCGGCACCTGTCCATCGCGACGACGCGGGCACCACGAACGGGACCGGCCGACGCACAGTGACGGCGCCTCGGAGAGCTTCACCGTCAATGTGGCCGGCCGGCCTAGTTCATGAGCGATTAGTTGACCGAAGCTCCATTCGCCTGGTCGACCGCTTCTGTGACCTGGAAGGACACGGGCCTATCGTCGTTCTTGCCGACGACCCTGCCGTCGCGGACGACATAATAGAAATCGGGGCCATCAACGGCATAACCTTGAATGATGAGTGAGCCGCCAACCTTAGTCTGCGAATAGTAGTAGGTCACGCCGTCCTGTGTGAAGGTCGTTTTCTCCTTCGCGGAGAACGGAGTCTTGGCCATGGCAGGCGCGGCTGCAACGGTGGTGGCGAGGAGCATGGTGGCGATGAGGGGGAGCTTGGTCACGGGATGTCTCCAATTGAGGGAATTGAAAGCCATGTCGGCGCCTCCCTCAATATGTGAGCTTCCTAATAGTATGTTTTCAGCATATTTCGGGATTGCAAAAAATCCCCTCATGCCTGCCGGACGCTGTGCCACAAGCGGATTTTAACATATTAAATCAGTACTTTAATTACACCCACGCCGCTTCACAGTGGCTGGTGAGCGTCAAACTTTTTTCGACGTCAGAATTTTCACGCCACGAGCGACGAGTCGATCAACCCGCCACCAGCGCCGCATCGCGCAGGCCGCGCCAGACGCGGGCTGCCTGCACCGTCTCGGGCACATCATGGACGCGCACGATCTGCGCGGCGGCTTCGAATGCGGCCATGGCGAGCGCCAGCGAACCGCCAAGGCGCTCATCGACCGGCGCCGCATTGGACAATGCGCCGACCATGCGTTTGCGGCTCGCGCCGAACAAGACCGGCACGCCAAGTCCCTGAAACATCGCGAGATTGTTGAGGATGCGCGTGTCATCATGGAGCGCCTTGCCGAAGCCGATACCGGGATCGACAATGATCTTCGTGCGCGAAATGCCAGCGGCGAGGCAGGTGGCAATGCGCCCCTCCAGCCAGTCATGAACGATGCAATCGATCGTCGGCCCGCCGCCCGCGTCGCTCTTATATTTGACCGCGCCGCCATGCGGATCTTCGCCAGCCGAGGGCGTATGCATGAGGATGACCGGGCAACCGGCGGCCGCAACCACCTCCAGCGCGCGCGGATCATGCGTGAGGCCCGTCACATCGTTGACGATATGCGCGCCCGCCGCGAGCGCGGCTTCCATCACTGCGGCCTTGCGCGTGTCGATCGAGACGATGACCCCGCTCTTCGCCAGCCGCTCGATGACTGGCACAACGCGCGCGATCTCATCGCCTTCCCAGACCGCCGCCGCCCCGGGCCGGGTGGATTCACCGCCCACATCGACGATGGAGACGCCCGCGAGTTGCATCGCAAAGCCCGCATCGGCCGCCTTGTCCGGTTCGCCGATCAGCTTGCCACCGTCCGAGAAGCTATCCGGCGTCATGTTGAGAATACCCATGACCTGCGGGCTATCGAAGCGCAGCACGCGCTCGCCCAGTTCGAGCGCCGGGCGCACCGCGGTGAGGCCAGCAAGCAACGTGGCTGCACGCGCAACCAGCGCATCGGGCAAGTGCGCCTGCCAGTCCGCGAGCATCGCAACCGGCACCTGCGCCTTCCCGCGCGCACCATCCGCGCCAACCCACAAAGCCTCCACGCCCTGAAACCAGATCAGCCCCCCCGCGAGCCGCAACGCAGTCCCGTCGGGTAAGCCCACGGGCGTGTCCGCGAACCAGATCGGGCGAAGATAGAGGCTGGCGCCAGCGGGCGGCGAGGAAGCAAGATCAGTCATGTTAGCGCACCTAAACGAACCGCGCCGCTGAGGGAAGTTGCGTGCAGCCTCGCGACGCGCCAATCATGGCGCCAACAAGAATGATCGCACAGATCGAGGATGAGGAGCCAACATGACAGAGCGAACCCGCATTCCCCCGCTTTCGCCTTTCGAGGAGGAGGTCGGCTTCACGCGTGCCATTCGCGCCGGGGACCGCATCCTTGTCTCCGGCACCACGGCGAACCTCCCGGATGGTTCGGTCCCGGTCGAGGCAGGTGATCAGGCGGACATGATCTTCGCCGAGATCATCCGGCATATCGAGACACTGGGTGGCCGCGCCGAGCATGTCGTGCGGATACGCATGTTCGTGACCGATATCGCTTATGCCGATGCCGTCAGCGCGTCCTTCTCGCGCCACATGAAAATCGCGCGGCCAACCGGAACGCTCGTTGCCATCTCGGAGCTGTATCGACCGGAGTGGAAAGTCGAGATCGAGGCCGAAGCCGTGGTCCCGCCCGACGCGTGAAGACGAAGCTGCCTCGACATCATCATGACCAAAGGCCATCAAACAAATATGACCATCGAACGCAAAGCGCCTGAATGCTGGCTCACCGACATGGACGGCGTGCTCGTCCATGAAAATCATGCGCTGCCCGGCGCGGCCGAGTTCATCGCCCGGCTCGTCGAGCGCGAGAAGCGCTTCCTCGTCCTCACCAATAATTCGATCTTCACGCCGCGCGATCTCGCCGCACGCCTTGCCCGATCCGGCCTCACCGTGCCCGAAAGCGCGATCTGGACGTCCGCGCTGGCGACAGCGGATTTCCTGGCACATCAAAAGCCCGGCGGGACGGCCTATGTCATCGGTGAAGCGGGTCTGACCACGGCCCTCCATGAAGTGGGCTACACGCTCACTGATCATGATGCCGATTATGTTGTTGTCGGGGAGAGCAGGACGCTGAGCTTCTCCTCGCTCACGACTGCAATCCGGTTGGTCAATGCAGGCGCGCGCTTCATCGCCACCAATCCCGATGTGACATCGCCCTCGCCCGAGGGCCCCCTGCCCGCCACCGGCTCCGTCGCCGCAATGATCGCCAAGGCGACCGGCGCGCAGCCCTATTTCGTGGGCAAGCCCAATCCGATGATGTTTCGCAGCGCCATGAACCGGATCGAAGCGCGATCGGAAAGCACGGTGATGATCGGCGACCGGATGGATACCGATGTGGTCGCGGGGATCGAGGCGGGACTGGAAACGATCCTCGTCCTCACCGGATCGACCAAGGCCGATCAGATCGCCCGCTTCCCTTACCGGCCCAGCCGGGTAATGGACTCCATCGCGGACGCGATTGCGCTGATTTGAAATGAGACCCCAGGGCGACCGTGGGATAGCCGCCCTGGGAACCGGCCTCGTTACCTGCATCGGACACGGGAGCCGGATTCGTAATTCTTATGGCTCGGTGGCGAGCAGATAGAGCTGGCGCAGTGCGTCGAGCTGCTTGGTCTTCCCCTCATGCTCGATCATCCAGAAGGTCCAGCCATTGCAACTTGGGGCCCCCTGCAATGTGGCGCCGAGCTTGTGGATCGAGCCAATCTCGCCGTCGCATTCGAGGCTACCGTCCGCGCGGACATTCGCCTTCCAGCGCCGCTTGGGATCAGTGATGATCGTGCCGGGCGTGATCATGCCGGTTTCCACCAGCGTGCCGAAAGCGACGCGCGGCTGGCTCCGGGGTGACTGCATCGTCGCAATCGCGCTTTCGTCGAGCGGCAGGGCGCTGTCGATGCGCTCCTGTGCAACATTCACATAAGCGGTCTCGCGCTCGATGCCGATCCAATGGCGACCAAGGCGCTTGGCGACGGCGCCGGTCGTGCCAGTGCCGAAGAACGGATCGACCACCACATCGCCCGGCTTGGTGCAGGCGAGCAGCACGCGATAGAGCAGAGCCTCGGGCTTCTGCGTCGGATGCGCCTTGTATCCGTCCTTCTTCAGTCGCTCGGGGCCTCCGCAGATCGGCAGCACCCAGTCCGAGCGCATCTGCAACTCGTCGTTGAGCGTCTTCATCGCGCGATAGTTGAACGTGTAGCGCGCCTTTTCACCCTGGCTCGCCCAGATCAGTGTCTCATGGGCATTGGTGAAGCGCGTGCCCTTGAAATTGGGCATGGGATTGGCCTTGCGCCACACAATGTCGTTCAGGATCCAGAAGCCCTGGTCCTGCAACATCGTGCCGACGCGGAAGATATTGTGATAGCTGCCGATGACCCAGATGGTGCCATCGGGCTTGAGCACGCGGCGGCACTCGGCGAGCCATTCGCGACAGAAGGCATCATAGACGGCATAGCTGTCAAACTGGTCCCACGCATCGTCGACCGCATCGACGCGGCCGCCCTCGGGCCGGAACAGATCGCCGCCAAGCTGAAGATTATAGGGCGGATCCGCGAACACCATGTCGACGCTGGCCGAAGGCAGCGAACGCAGCATGGCAATGCAATCGCCCTGCAAAATCTGGTCGAGCGGCAACACAGGCGCGATGACGGGCGCCACGCTCTTGCGTGCCACCTTCACTGCTGCTGGCCGGTTTCCTACCCGTTCGATAACACCCATCTGACGTCTTTCCCCCTTGTGAGGGACAGGCATGAATCCTCGCGACTCGCGCGTCAAGCTCGGGATTTCGGGATCACGGTAGCTTGCCGCCCGATCCGGAATGAGAACGAAACGAGTCTGCCACGAGGGGTGGAGTCTGGCGACGAATCCAGACTCCATATGTTGTGTGTGTGACTCGGAAGACTCAGCGGCGGTCCAAGTGGTTAATTTCTGCGCCGAAGCGCCCCTTGGTCCATCCCGACGCCAAAATCGAAGGGACGAACCGCTTTCCCGTTTGAAATCAGACCAGCCCGAGTGTCGCCAGCAGCAGCCACAGCCCGATCACGGCGAACAGGCCAGCAGTGATGAACCGCACGGTCGCGAGCGGCACACGCTTGAGCAGTTCATGGCCGAGGAACACGGCCGGCACATTGGCGATCATCATGCCCAGCGTCGTGCCAGCAGCGACGACCAGCACATTCTCGAAGCGCGCGCCCAGCGCGATGGTGGCGATCTGTGTCTTGTCGCCCATCTCGACGATGAAGAACGCAATCGTAGTGGTGATGAACGGCCCGAACCGGCCTGCATCCTGTTTGAGGTCATCGATCTTGTCGGGGATCAGCGTCCATGCCGCCATGGCGAGGAAGGACAAAGCCACGGCGATGCGGAACCCGTTGCTGTCCAGCAAGGCGGCGGCCTGCGCGCCGACCATCGCGGCAAGGGCATGATTGGCGAGCGTCGCCACGAGAATGCCGAGCACGACAGGCCATGGCCGGGCAAAGCGGGTCGCGAGCAATATGGCGAGGAGTTGGGTCTTGTCGCCTATCTCGGCGAGGGCAACGATGCCGGTCGAAGTCAGCAGGGCTTCCATGAACAGGGCTTCCATCAATGGGGCCGGGACAGCGGACACACAACGACACAGCGCCTCCCGCCCGGCCGGGACGGAAACGCAGTGTCATTGGTCTCGCCTGATTGCCCGGACCTCAGTCCGGCATTCCTCCCGCACCACGGCCTCTCGACCGAGCATGTTGACGCGAAAGCCCGCCAAAAGCGGCGGCTGGCTACTCCCCAAGGGACGCGGTGGCCCCTAGGACAAAGATGAGAAGGCGTCAACGATGAGAGGCTTACTGCGGCGGCGCCCGGTCGACGACGCCGCAGCTCGATATGCTGATGTCAGGCGAAGCGCACGGCGGGGCGCGCACGACGCCGCATGGCCGCGCCGGCGAGGCCGAAGCCGCCGATCATCATGGCCCAGGTGGCAGGCTCGGGAACGGCCGGAGCGGCTGCGGCGATCGTGAGATTGCTGCCGGTCGAGCTGTGCACAAAATATGTCGGATTAGCCTCGGAATAGAGGAGATTCCATGTCGCCAGCGTGAAGGGATTGAAGTCGAGGCTGAAATCCTCGGTCGTGCCCTGCACGCCCTGACCGAAGGGGTTGTTGACGTTGCCCCAGAGCCGGAATGCCTGCGGGGAGTCCGCCGCCACTTCCAGTCGCGTCAGGATCGCAGTGGTCGTGTTGTAGATGGTGGAACCGATCTTGAAATCGATGCTCTGCAGCGATGCCGTTTTGGTCGTGCTATCCTGAAGCAGCGTGAAAGCGCCCGTCACAGTCTTCGAACCGTCGTTCAGAAGGCCTTGAAATGTATAGCTCTGAAGGATCGGTGCGGCCTGTGCGGCGCAAGCGGGGACAGCAGCGGCCAGCAGGCCGAATGCATAGGCAATCGTCTTCATGTTTGGGGCTCCCTGATAATGGAAACACCCGCCACGCGGGCATTTCATGGGGACCGGTATCGGCGCGCTGAGACAGGTTCGTTACAATCCTAACGATCCATTCAGTATTTATCTTTGGACCTGTGCCATTGGGAGAAACTGGGCGGCGACGGCTGCCCGGCGCCAGTTTTCAGAACAACTCGGCCTGCGCGACCGGCGCGAAGCTGCGCCTGTGCAGCGGCGTCGGGCCATGTTCCCGCAGCGCCGCCAGATGATCGGGCGTTCCATAGCCCTTGTTGCGCTCCCAGCCATAATGCGGATGGGCCAGCGCCGCCGACTTCATAAGCGCGTCGCGATGTTCCTTCGCGATGATCGAGGCAGCGGAAATGCACGGCTCCAGCGCATCGCCGCCAACAATTGGCCGCGCCGCCCAGCGCCAGCCCGCCACGCGGCCGTGCGGCGTCAGATTGCCGTCGATCAGCACTTGCAGGGGATCGCAGCCGATCTTCTCGCAAAGCGCCTCCACCGCGAGCGTCATGGCCAGCATCGTCGCGCCGAAAATGTTGAGCCGGTCGATGTCGTTCACATCGACCACGCCAATGGCCCAGTGGCAGCGCCGCTTGATCGTCGCCTCAAGCTCGGCCCGGCGCGGGGCGGAAAGCTTCTTGCTATCGTCGAGACCGGATGGGCGCGGCTTGCACAGGATTACAGCGGCCGCGACCACCGGCCCGGCCAGCGGCCCTCGCCCTGCCTCGTCCACGCCAACGATCATGATCCGGCAACCCAGTGATTCATGCCTTCGACCAGCTCCACGGATGGCAGTGTCTCGGCAATGGCGTCCGCCATAACAGCGCGAGCACCCGCAATCGTCACGTCGGAATAAGCCCGCTCACGCGCGGCCCTGTCTGGCCAGCGAGCCAGCGCGTAGACTGTGCCATCAGGGGCCTCGAACAGCGCCGAGCCCAGCGACTTCTGGCCAAGCATTGCAATCGTGACGGCCTCCCACGCCTCCTCAAAATCCGGCTCGCGTCCCGGCTTCAGACGCCAGTGCAACAGGATCGCATAAGTGCCCGCCATAGCGCGTCCCTCAGATCCCGACCCGCCATGGCGGAAAGCGTCGATATTCGCCCGCCGCGTACAGGCAGACGCGATTGCCTGCCGGATCGACCAGCCAAGCCTCGCGCCAGCCCCAGTCCCGATCCACTGGCTCGACATCAAACACAAAGCCGGCCGACTGAAGCGCGGTCACGCGCGCATCGAGATCCTCGCACTCGAAATAAATGGCAGGCGTCTCGCCATAGGTCGAGAGCGTCGCGCCCCCCGGCGTCTCGAAGCGGGCATAAGGCTTGTCGGCACTATCGACGATCAGCCGCAGCCCAAGCGCCTCGTAGAAACAGCGCGAGGCCACATGATCGCTCATCGGCACCGTCACCTGATTGAGCCGCGGTCCCTCGCCCAGATCGAGCCGGACCTTGCCATGACCCATTGGCCCATGCCCATTGCCCAGCTCCGGCGCCTCGCGCAGCGCCAGCCGCACGAACTGCCGCGCGCGCGTGATCGCTTCGGGCAAGTCGAGCCCCTGCCCCAGCCCCGTCGCAATGGCGCTCGCAAGCGTGCAGCCGGTGCCGTGCGTATCCTGCGTATCGATGCGCGAGCCTTCCCAGCGGGCCATCTCGCCGTCCGCGCCGACCAGCCGGTCGATGATTGTGTCGCCCGGCGCATGGCCGCCCTTGATCAGCAGGATTTCGCCGCGCGCCGCCAGCTCCGCCTCGCCGCCCAGCGCCTCCAGCTCAGGGAGATTGGGCGTCGTCACATAGGCCCAGCCCATCAGCTCTTCCATCGCCTCGATGGTCTCCGCGTCCGCCAACACGCCGCCGCTGCTCGCGATCATCACCGGGTCGAGCACGATCGGCGCATTGATGCTTTCCAGCCGCGCCGCCACGGCCCGCGCCGTCTGCGCCGAGCCGATCATGCCGATCTTGATCGCATCGACGCCAATGTCGTTCACCACACTGTCGATCTGCGCGAGCACCATCTCGGTCGGGACCTGGTGGATGCTCTGCACGCCCAGCGTGTTCTGCGCGGTAATCGCCGTGACCGCAGTCATCGCGTGGCCGCCCAGCATGGTGACCGTCTTGATGTCGGCCTGAATGCCCGCGCCGCCTCCCGAGTCCGAGCCGGCAATGATGAGGATGCGTGCAATGGTCATGAATCAGCCTTTGCCGCCGGTCGCGCGGGAAGTCGAGACGCATAGATCGCAAACACGCACCGGCCGGGCTTGTCTTGCCCTGCCTTATGCCACTAGAACACCGCCGGGCTAGGGAGAGCAGCCATGTTGGACGCATTGGACGTAAGCGCCGTCGTCAAGCGCTTCGGCGATTATACCGCTGTCAACAATCTCAGCTTCTCGGTCAAATCCGGCGAAGTCTTCGGCTTTCTCGGGGGCAATGGCGCGGGCAAGACCACCACCCTTCGCATGATCCTGGACATATTGTGGCCGGACGCTGGCAGCATCTCCGTACTCGGCAACGCGCCGGGGCGCGGCCATGCCTGCGACATCGGGTTCTTGCCTGAAGAGCGCGGGCTTTATCGGGCCATGTCGGCCATCGACACCATCGTCTATTTCGCGCGACTGAAGAACATGCCCGCCGCAGAGGCGAAACGCGAAGGCCTCGCCCTGCTCGACCGCTTCGGCCTCGGCGGCCAAGCCAAGACGCGCGTGGACCAGCTTTCCAAGGGCATGTCGCAGAAGGTCCAGCTAGCCACCGCGCTGGTCAACAAGCCAAAACTGCTCATCCTCGACGAGCCTTTCTCGGGTCTCGATCCGCTGAATCAGGGCCTGCTGGAAGACGAAATACTAGCCGCATCGCGCGGCGGCGCGACCGTCATCTTCTCCACCCATGTCATGCAACATGCCGAGCGCCTGTGCGACCGGCTGTTGCTGCTCGCGCGCGGCGTGAAGCGCTTCGAGGGCACGCAGGACGAGGCGCGCGCGACGCTGCCGATCAAGCTCGCACTCACCGCCCGCAATTCGCCCGCAAAGCTGCCCGGCGTGATCTCGGCGGACGCGCAGGGCATAGCGGCGGACGGCTGGCAGAGTTGGGACGTCAAGCTGGAGCCCGGCCGCAGCGCAGATGATCTGCTCGAACACTGCACCAGCCAGGGCTTCGCGCTGCGCCGCTTCGAGCAGCATCGCGCCAGCCTGCACGACATTTTCGTCCATATTGTCGGCGCACCGGAGGACACGAAATGAGCCTCTCGATCATCAACCGGAATGTCCTCCTCATCGCCGCGCGCGAATTCCGCCAGATCGCGCGCACCCGCAGCTTCTGGCTGACCTTGCTCATCCTGCCGATCACGCTGGCGGTGCTGCCGCTCGTCACCCGACTGATCGATCCGAACCTCCAGCAGACGATCATGCTGATCGACCAGTCCAAGACAGGCGCCGGCAATGCTATCGCCACGCGGATCGAGACCGAACGGCAGCGAACCGATCTGATCGCGCTCGCCAGCTACGCCAGCGACAACAAGCTCTCCGCGCTCGCCCGCAGTGCCGCATGGAGTGAGAAAGCGGACTGGTATCCCGATCAACTTGTCGCGAAATTCGCGGCCGAAGGCGGCGCCGACGCAGCGCTCCGGATCATTCGCGCCCATTCGCCCAAGCTGGCCGACGAATATAAGCGCCCCCGCCCGAGCTACGTCATCGTGCCCACGCCCGACGCGCTCGCCGCTACGCCCATTGACGCGCTGGACACAGCACTGGCGCCCTATCTCAAGCCGCCCGAGCAGGCAGGCCGCAAGCCGGTCGACTATATCCTCGCCATTCCACCCGATTTCGGCGCGGAGCGGGGCGTGCGCCTGTGGACCAACGGGACGCCGCGCGGTCCCTTCATGGCGATGGTGCAGGCCGACCTGACCCGCACCCTGCGCACCGGCTATCTCGAGACGCAGGGCGTCACGCCGCCCGTCGCGCAGATCGCCAACCGCCTCGAACCGGTCATCGACATCACGCGTCCTCAAGCGGTTGGCGGGCGCGAACGCGTCTTGATCCGCTCCATCCTGCCGCTCGTCATGACCTACATCCTGCTCATGTCGCTCATCATGTCCGGCCAGTGGATGCTCCAGAGCACCATCGAGGAGCGCAGCAGCAAGCTCATCGAAGCGGTGCTTGCCTGCGTCAGCCCGCATGATTTCATGCACGGCAAGCTGCTCGGCACCATCGCCGTGGGCCTCGTCATGACATTCACCTGGATCGCCTGCGGGCTGTTCGCTGCCTTTGCCACGCAGGGCGCGATTGCGGACTTCATCCGCCCCGCGCTAGAGCCATTATCCTCGCCGGGCAGCATCGCCGCGATCCTCTATTTCTTCCTCACCGGCTATGTAATGGTCGCGCTCATCTTCCTGGTGATCGGCGCGATGAGCGATTCCATGCAGGATGCGCAGGGCTTCCTCGTGCCGACGATGCTGATCCTCATGATGCCGGTCATCATACTCATGCAGGTGGTGATCAGCGGCACGGACAGCATGATGGTCAAGGTGATGACCTGGATTCCGCTGTTCACGCCCTTCGCAGTGCTGGCGCGGCTAGGATCGGGCATCCCTGCCTATGAGATCATCGGATCGGGCCTTGTCTTGCTGGCCTTCATCGCGCTGGAATTCGTGCTGCTTGGCCGGGTGTTCCGCGCCAGCCTGCTCAGCGGTCAGGGGCGCCCCAGTCTCAAGACCATGGCGAGCCTGATGCGGCGGCAGTGATGCCGGGCGTTACTTCGGCGCTCCAGCAGCCGCCGTCTGGAGCTTCTCGGCCTGGAGCTTCTCGGCTTCCTGCGCCTTCCACTTGGCCTCGCGCGCCGCGACCAGCCGGGGATTGGAGGACGTGGATGTGATGAAGCCGCGAAGCTGCACATTGCCCTCGTGGCAGGCATATTCGAAGATGTCGTAGGCGCTATTGCGCTTCCACGGGAAGTCCAGCTTGAATGGCGCGGTCAGCACGACCGGATCTTCCACCAGCGCCTCGTAGCGGATCGAATCCGGGCCAGTCGGAGTCAGCCGCTCGGTGACTTTCTGCTGATCGCTATTGGGCACCGGTCGCGGGTTTGATCCGACCGTGCCCAACTCAACGCCCGGTACGAAATTGGTGGTCTCGATGACCAGCGTATTGCCCTCCCAATGGCCGCGCGACATGCCCGTCCAGTTCCGCAGCGCGGCCGCGGGCTTGCCGCGTCCATCCAGCGGGATGATACGCGCCTCATGGATCATCTCCATGCGGATCACGACATAGCCGGGTGACTGAAAGATCTGGATGCCCGCATTATAATAGCCCGGCAACATACCCCCGGGCAGGCCGCGCGTGATGCAGCGGTCGAACGTGTTGAAATCGTCGACCCAGTTCCAGTGCGGGCCGGTCCAGCTGCTCTTCATAGTCGCAGCGCGCCTTGCCCCTTCCTCGGTCATCGGCGGCATGCGGCCATTGGCGGGCTGCGTGATCAGCGAGGTCTGGCGCAGCGGCAGGCCGCGTTCGGTCCAGTGTCCCAGACCGATCTTCCCCGCCTTTTCTTCCTTATCGTAAAGACCGAGCTGGGATTGGGCGGCTTTGGTCGCCCGCGCAAATTCCTCGTCGGTGAGTTCGGCGCGCGTGCCAAATTGCTCGGGGCGCTGGCGTGGCGTCTGCGCGAGATAATCGACGGGCCAAGTGCCGCGCAGATCGGGATCACCCCATGGCGTGCGCTTCACGGTCCAGGGTGCTGGTTTGGTTGCGGTCGCTTTGGGTGAGGCAGACGGCACATTCTGGGCCGTGGCCGCGCCTGCAAGAAGCAGGGGCAAGACTGCGGCTGTGGCCGATAGGATCCGCTTATAAGTCGAGTCCATGCATCTCTCCCCTATTTTTAGGGAAGATTAGCAATGCAAGGGTCGCGCGCAAGTTAAAAACGAACCCCACTTGCACATTGCGGAAAGGGGCTCGTGCGCCCTCAATTGCCCCGGAAACGCAGCAGGGTTGAGGCGGGATGCGCCTTGAGTTGCGCGCCGACACGCGCCGGCCGGTCCAGCAATTCGCCGCCGCAATTGGGGCAGGTCTCGTCCAGCGCGTCGGTGCAATCCGCGCAGAATGTGCACTCGAACGAGCAGATGAACGCGCCGCCCTCATCGGCTGGCAGATCGGCGCCGCAGCGTTCGCAATCAGGGCGCATTTCAAGCATTTTCAGCCGCCGCCGCGTTGGACACGGCCTCGCAGATGCGCTCGACCACAGCCTTCACCTGATCGGCATCGTCACCCTCCGCCATCACGCGGATGACCGGCTCCGTGCCGGACGGGCGAATGACGAGGCGGCCTGCGCCGTTCAGCTCCTTCTCGCTCTGCGCGATCACGGCCTTGACGCTCTCCGCCTCCAGCGGCTTGCCACCGGCGAAGCGCACATTCTTGAGCAATTGGGGCACGGGCTCGAATTGCCGCAGCACTTCGCTCGCCGCCTTGCCGCTCTCGACCAGCGCCGCCAACACCTGCAATGCCGCAATCGTGCCGTCACCAGTCGTCGCGTAATCGGAGAGGATCATGTGGCCGGACTGTTCGCCGCCGACATTGCATCCGCGCGCCTTCATTTCCTCCAGCACATAGCGGTCGCCGACCTTGGTGCGGATGAGATCGATGCCCTGCGACTTGAGCAGCCGCTCCAGCCCCAGGTTCGACATGACCGTCGCGACCACCCCGCCACCGCGCAGCGTACCCGCTTTCGCCCAGCTCGTACCGATCAACGCCATGATCTGGTCGCCGTCGATGATCGCGCCATGTTCGTCGACCACGATCAGCCGATCCGCATCGCCATCAAGCGCAATGCCGATGTCGGCGCCCGATGCGACGACGGTTTCCTGAAGCAACATCGGCGCAGTCGAGCCGCAGCCGTCATTAATGTTGATGCCGTTGGGCGAGACGCCAATGGGCACCAGCTCCGCGCCCAGCTCCCAGAACGCTGCGGGCGCAGTCTGATAGGCAGCACCGTTCGCGCAATCGACGACGACCTTGAGCCCATCGAGCCGCAGATGTTCCGGGAAAGTCGATTTGACCGCATGAATATACCGCCCACGGCCATCCTCGACGCGGCGGGCCCGGCCGATTTGCGCGGACTCGGCAAGCGGCGCATCTCCGGCTGCTATGGCCTCGATATAGGCTTCGATCTTCGCTTCATCGGCATCGGAAAGCTTGTAGCCGTCCGGCCCGAACAGCTTGATGCCATTGTCATAATAAGGATTGTGGCTGGCCGAAATCATGACGCCCAGATCGGCGCGCATCGATGCGGCGAGCAGGGCGACGGCAGGTGTCGGGATCGGCCCGAACTGGACCACATCCATGCCCACGCTGGTGAAGCCGGCGACCAGCGCATTCTCGATCATATAGCCAGAGAGGCGCGTATCCTTGCCGATGACGACGCGGTGGCGATGATTGCCGCGCAGGAAGTGGCGCCCCGCCGCCATGCCCACGCGCATCGCCATTTCGGCGGTCATGGGGGACTGGTTGGTGCGGCCTCTGATGCCGTCCGTGCCGAAATAGCGTCTGGTCATGGCGCTGTCTTAGCGGAGGGGGATTGGCAGGCGCCAGCGCTTTTCGCCAGATGGCCCGGCCGCAGCCTCACCGTCCGTTGGGCGGGGGAGAGCCGAAGCCCTCCCCCTTCCCGTCAGTTGGTTGCCCGCAGACCTTCTTCCGGACGCGGGTCAGGCGTGACCGGCTCGTCCTTCAGCGTATCGAGATGCATCCAGCGCGTGATGATCGGCGAGAGGAGCAGCACGGCCACTGCGATGCCGACAGTCCACCAGCCGATGGAATTATAGACCGCAAGGGTCCCTTCCTTGGTCATCTCGCCATCATGGCCACCGGTTGCTTCGCCAATCTTGCCGGCGACGAAATTGCCGACCGCCGTCATGTAGAACCATGCGCCCATGATGAGGCTCGCGAGATGCTTGGGCGCGAGCCGGTTCATGGCGGAAAGGCCCACTGGCGAAAGACACAGCTCGCCGGTCGTCTGGAAGAGATAGATCAGGAACACGAAGAGCACCGGCGTCATCACCGCGACGCCCACCGACTGCGCGCCCCAGACGAAGAGCAGGAAGGAAAAGCCCACCTGCACCAGTGCCAGGCCGAATTTGGCGGGGGCCGAGGGCTCCCAGCCCTTTCGGCCGAGCCACACCCAGAGCCAGGCGAAGAGCGGCCCGAACAGCACGATGTAGATCGGGTTGATCGCCTGGAAGAGCGAGGCCGGAACGCCAGCCCTGTCCACGAAGCGGTCCGTGTAGAGATTGAGGCTGCCGCCCGCCTGCTCGAACAGACCCCAGAAAACCGGGTTCAGCGCGATCAGGAACAGGATGGCGAACATCCGGTCGCGGGCATGAGGCTCCAGCTTGAAGGCTGAATAGAGCACATAGCCCAGCAGCGAGATGCCGGAGACGATCAGCAGGTTCTGGATCACCGACTGATATTGCACCAGTGCCCAGATGATCCCGATGGACGCGATGCCAATGGCGTAGAGCGTCCATTCGGAGGTTTTGGTGAGCGGCTTGGGCGGCTCGCCCTTGCCGAGCAGGAAGGGCTTGCCGAGCACGAAGACGACCGCGCCAAGGATCATACCGACGCCCGCTGCGCCGAAACCATATTGCCAGCCATATGTCTCGCCGAGCCAACCCGCGAAGATCGTGCCCAGTGCCGCGCCGACATTCACGCCGACATAGAAGATCGTATAGGCGCCGTCGCGTCGCGGATCGGTAATGCCATAGAGTTGGCCCACGATGACCGAGATATTGGCCTTGAGGAAGCCCGAGCCGACGACGATGCACGAGAGGGCAAGCCAGAAGATGTTGATCGTCGGGTCGCTCTGTCCGCCATTGCCTTCGACAGCCATGAGGCAATGCCCCGCCGTCAGGATGATGGCGCCGAACAACACGGCCTTGCGCTGGCCGAGATACCGGTCCGCGAGATAACCGCCCAGAACCGGTGTGATGTAAACGAGGCTGGTATAGGCGCCATAGACGAGATTGGCCTGCCCATCACCGAACAGCCAATGCTTGGTGAGGTAGAAAATGAGCAGGGCGCGCATGCCATAATAAGAAAAGCGCTCCCACATTTCGGCGAAGAAGAGGATGAAAAGGCCTTTGGGGTGGCCGAGCATTTCGGGATTCTTGCTCGACAGGCCAATGCCCCCGCCGACAAGAAGCAGTAGTAGGAAGCCAAGTGCGATGGCTGGGATCGTTGCCATGAAATTCTCCTGTTTCGCGCGCCGGGCCTGTTGGGAGCCGGCAGCGCGAATTTGATGGCGCGAACCTAGAGATTATCGACGCACTGTGAAGCGCGTTTTTTGGACGGCGCCTGCACGCGATGCAGCAGCGGGCTTGGCGGCGGCCGTGCTTTTGGTTAGCGGGGAGCGATGAGCTTCAATGACCTGTCATCCGTCGGCGCCTATCTCGCCACCCGCCGCTCGGGCAAGCCGCGCGATCTCGCCGGCCCCGGCCCCAGCCTCGACCAGCTGACCGACATGGTGCGGATCGCCGCGCGCACACCCGATCATGGCAAGCTGGCGCCCTGGCGCTTCATCATCGTGCCGGACGACAAGCGGCAGGCCCTCTCCGATCTCATCACCACGGCCTATCTCGCCGAGAAGCCGGACGCCGGGCGGCTTGAGATCGACGCGCAGATCCAGTTCGCGATGCAGGCGCCTGCATTGGTGGTCGTCATGTCCGCGCCCAAGGCAAGCAAGATTCCGCTCTGGGAGCAGGAGCTTTCGGCAGGCGCGGTCTGCATGAACCTGCTTCATGCCGTCCATGCGCAGGGCTTTGTCGGTGGCTGGCTGACCACATGGCCCGCCTTCAACGACACAGTGCGCGACGCCTTTGGCGGACCGGACGAACGTATCGCCGGCTTCGTCTTCATCGGCACGCCATCGCGCGAGCTGGACGAGCGGCCCCGGCCGGAAATCGCGGACATATTCTCGGTCTGGCAGGGTTAGGGCGGAAACGGATAGGTCCGTCGGCACCGACCATTGACCGACTGGCTGTATTATGCCACTGATGCAGCATGAGTGACGACAGCCGTCCCGTCTATCTTCGCCTGCGTGACGTTATTGCCGCGGCAATTCTTGACGGAAAATATGGCGACGACGACATGCTGCCCTCCGTGCGCGCCTTTGCCGTGCAGCAGGGCGCTAATCCCCTCACAGTCGCGAAAGCCTATCAGAGCTTCCAGGACGATGGCCTCGTCACTGTGCGCCGGGGTGTCGGCATGTTCGTGGCGCCGGGCGCCTCGCGCAAGCTGCGCGCCATGGAGCGCGATCGCTTCTTCAACAGCGTCTGGCCGCCGGTCGCCGAGCAGATGCAGCGCATCGGGATCAGCTTTGCCGATCTCACCGCGAAAAGCGACGCCTGAACGCTTCCGCATCGTCCCGGCGCGATCCTTCAAATGACAGCATCCACCTCGAAAACCCCGTCGCAGCGCGCGGCCAATTCGCTTGCGCCCGCCCATTTGCCGAAAGGACTGACTTCATGAGCTCGAACCCCTGGTCCCATATGCGCAGCGCCTCGGTCGCCGATGATATCGACTTCGAGATCAAGGGACAGGAGCTGCAATTTCTCGAGATCGAGCTTGATCCGGGCGAGAGCGCCGTCGCGGAAGCGGGCGCGATGGTCTGGAAGGACGCCAGCGTGGGTATGACCACGGTCTTCGGCGATGGCAGCGCAGATCAGGGCGGCGGCTTCATGGGCAAGCTGCTCGGCGCGGGCAAGCGCCTCGTGACGGGCGAGAGCCTGTTCACCACCGTCTTCACGCATAATGGCCATGGCAAGGCGCGCGTCGCCTTCTCCGCGCCCGTCCCCGGCGCGATCCTGCCGATCAAGCTCGATACGGTGGGCGGCACGCTGATCTGCCAGAAAGACAGCTTCCTCGCGGCCGCGCGCGGCGTCTCCATCGGCATCGCGTTTCAGAAGCGGGTGATGACCGGCCTCTTCGGCGGCGAAGGCTTCATCATGCAGAAGCTGGATGGCGACGGCTGGGTGTTCGTGCAGATGGGCGGCACCATCGTGGAGCGGAAGCTGGCGCCGGGCGAGGAACTGCATGTCGATACCGGCTGCGTCGCGGCATACACGTCCGACATCGACTTCGATCTCATCGGCGCAGGCGGCGTGCGCAGCGCCTTGTTCGGCGGCGAAGGTCTGTTCTTCGCGCGGCTGCGCGGGCCGGGTTCGGTGTGGATCCAGTCCCTGCCCTTCGCACGCCTTGCCGGCAGGATGCTCGCAGCCTCGGGCTCACGCGGCGGACAGAATCGCGGCGAAGGATCGATGCTGGGCGGTCTGGGCAATCTGCTCGACGGGGACTGAGGCTGCTCTGAAGCGAGCACCTATGAGGGACACTGCAGTGCGTAAGAAAATCGGCTGGATAGCAGCAGCGACGATCCCATTTCTGCTCATCCTCATGTTCATGTTGGGCGCGGGCTTCAATCGCACAACGGGTCCGGAAGCCGACGATATTTCAGAGGCCGCCTTCGATCTCCATCTCGAAAGCGGGGCCGATTTCCGGTCAGTGCGCGGTCCCTTCCCGATCACCTACCGCACCGACTTCCGCAATGATGCGATAGTGCGGGGCAAATTGTCGCTACGCGCGCAAAAGCGGGACCTAAAAGACATACGGCTTTCGTTTTCTGGCCCCCAGGGAAATGCACGCTCGGTCGGCTGCCTCCCGGAACATAGTCACGCTTGCTATTTCAATGCAGATTTAGGCCGGGGCAGTCTTTTGGATGGCATCAGCGTAACGGTATACGACACGCGAACGCGGGAGGTATTGGCTCCCCCATCCAAGGTCGTGTTCCGTGTGGCGACACGTTATTCGCTCGCACGCTGGGACGCCTTGATGGGTATCTAAATGGCATCCCTCACCCCTGAATATTGAAACCCTTCATCAGGTCGTAGAGCGTCGGGCGGCTGATGCCGAGCATCTTGGCGGCGGTGGAGATATTGCCGTCCGAGCGGGCGATGGCGCGGCGCACGGCCTGATTTTCAGCGGCTTCGCGGGCGGCGCGCAGGTTGATGACGCTTTCGTCAGCCTCGTCGGATGAGCCCAGATCGAGGTCGCCCGCGCCGATCTGCTTGCCATCGGCGAGGATCACCGCGCGCTTCACGCGGTTTTCCAGCTCACGGACATTGCCCGGCCAGCCCCATGCGTCGATGGCTGCTGCCGCGTCCGCCGCCAGCCCTTTGACCTGCGGATTGAGATCGCGAGCGTAGCGCGTCACGAAATGGCGGGCGAGAAGCACGGCGTCGCCCGGCCGCTCCGCCAGCGAAGGAATGCGCACGACAATCTCGGCGAGGCGATAATAGAGATCTTCGCGGAAGCGGCCCTCGGCGATCATCGCTTCGAGATTTTGATGGGTGGCGCAGACGATCCGCGTGTCGACGGCAATCGCCTGTCGCCCGCCAATCCGCTCGATCACGCGCTCCTGCAGGAAACGCACGAGCTTGACCTGAAGCGCCAGCGGAATGTCGCCCACCTCGTCGAGGAACAGCGTGCCGCCAGCAGCCTGTTCGATCTTGCCTTCGGTGGTCTTGACCGCGCCCGTGAACGCGCCCTTCTCATGACCGAACAGCTCGCTTTCCAGCAAAGTTTCCGGGATCGCCGCGCAGTTGATCGCCACGAAGGCCTTGTCCTTGCGGTCGCTCGCGTCGTGCAGCCCGCGTGCGAGGAGTTCCTTGCCGGTCCCGGACGCGCCAAGCAGCATGACGCTGACATTGGCGCTGGCGACACGCTCGATCATGCGCGCGACCTTGAGCATTTCCGGCGCTGCAGTGATCATCCGGCCAAGCACGCGGTGATCTTCCGGCGCGGCTTCGGCGAGACGGCGGTTCTCCGTCTCCAGCGCATGAACATGATAGGCGCGCGCGACGATGTGACCCAATGACTCGATGTCGATCGGCTTCTGATAGAAGTCCCATGCGCCCGCCGCGATGGCGCCACGCGCGCTCGCCCGGTCGCCATGGCCCGATGCGACAATGACCTTTGTGTCCGGTCGCTCGGCAAGAATGGCGGCGAGTACCGCCATGCCTTCGCTGATCCCGTCAGGATCTGGCGGCAGGCCAAGATCGAGCGTGACCACCGGCGGCTGCTCGGCGCGCAGCAGCTCAAGCGCTTCCTCGCGGTCGCCCGCGATGAACAATTGGTAGCCGTCATAGGCCCAGCGCAATTGCCGCTGAAGCCCCGGATCATCCTCGACGATCAGCAATTTCGGGCGCAAATCAGGCATCAGGCAATCCTCTGGAGGCGATTGTCGCTCTGGTCGTGGGGCTCATCACCCGACTCGCTAGCGGCAAAAGGCAGACAAATGGTGAAGCAGGTGCCCTGACCGGGCGTGCTCTCCACGTTCAGCGTACCGCCCATCGCCGTGACGATCAGGCGCACTTCATGGACGCCGAGGCCGAAGCCGCCCGGTTTGGTGGAGCTGAACGGACGGAACAGTTCATCGCGGATGAAATCGGGCGTCATGCCGCAACCACGGTCGATGATCTTGATGACCGACTGCGCGCTGGTTGCGCTGAGCTCGACACGGACCGGCGTGCCCGGCGCGCTGGCTTCAAGCCCGTTTTTGACGAGATGCCCCAGCGCCCGCTCCAGCCCGTCCTGATCGGCGACCACCGGCCGCGCCACGTCGCCGGTCATCTCGACCGGCCCGAGACCGCTTGCCCAGCGCGGCTGAAGCATGCGCAGTAGCGCACCAAGATGGACCTCGCCCGCCCCGGCACGCCGCGCGCCCGGACGGCCGAGCCGGTCCAGGAGATCGGTCATGCGCGCCACCGTCTCCTTGAGCGTCAGCACCATGTCGGCGCGAAATGCGGGATTATCGGCATGACGCTCGGCATTGCTGGCGAGCAGCGACATCTGGCTGACCAGATTCTTGAGATCATGGAGGATGAACGCGAAACGGCGATTAAACTCATCGAACCGCTGCGCTTCCGCCAGTGCCTCGCGATTGCGCGCGTCGGCAATCAGCGCAGCAGCCTCGCCGCAGACGACCCGCAACACATCGAGATCTTCCCAATCGATGCGACGTGGAACGGCGGGGCTCGACAGCAGGATTGCTCCAACCAGCTTGCCCTCCTGAATGAGCGGCGAGAGCACCCATGCGCGGGCGTCGCCTTTCATCCAGCGCGGCAGGAAGGCGCCATGATTGCCCCAGTCGGCGGCGATATCGATGACCCAGCCGGTCGGCTCCAGCCGTTCGGCAAGTGCGGCAGGCAAGCCCTCGACGGGATCGGCATCGCTTGGCCATTGCCAGTCATGCGCGCGAACCAGCGCCCCGTCCGGCTCACGCAGCAGCAGGATCGCGGCGGGCGCCTGCATCACCTCCGCAATGGCACGCGCCAGCCGGGTGCCCAGCGGTCCATGCGCCTCGCCCGTTCGGCCGACAGTGGCGGCAAAGCCGAGCCAGACCGCGCGATAATCATAACGGTGGGCGAAGAAATGCTTGGTGAATTCGACCTTGAGCCAGGACCGCAGCGCCGCCGAGGGCATCAGCGCCAAAGCGCCGACGGCCAGCGCAAAGAGCAGGCCAAGCTGGACCACGCGGCCAAGCGGCGCGGCGATATCCCCGGTCATCGTCACCAGCAGCAGCACGGACAGCAGGTAAAACGCGACTATGCCGACAGAAACCAGCCGCAGCACGACCGTCCTGGAAAGAGCGAACCGCCGCTCGTCGCTGGTCCGCAAACCAATGATCAGCGGAACAACCAACAGCGCAACAACGAAGCCCCGCATCGGACCCGTCACTACCGAGGCGTTTCCGGTCCAGTAGCTCAGGATATAATGATTGAAATCATAGGCCCACATGAAGGCAATGGCCGAAGCGACCCACACTTCGCCGCCCGCCGCGCTGGGATGTTCACGGCGTGTCGAAAGGCCGTGGAGAAGCACGAGCCCGCCCAGCGCGAACATGCAGCGCAACAGCCAGCCGCCCTGTTCCACCCGCGCCTGCGCGTGGCTGATCGGGGCGCTATCGCCCGCCAATATGTCATAGCCGACCTGCGCGACCAGCAGCAGGGACAGCGCCGCCATGATGAGCGGTCGCCCGATGCGCATGGCCCTGCTCGCCGGCGCGGTGCGCAAATGCGCCCAGATGACCGCAAGCCATGCGCCATTGCGCACAGTCTCGCCGATGCCGTCCGAAAGCGTCTCACCGCCCAGCACGCCGCCCAGCGCATGACGCAATGACCAGAGACCGGTCAGTGCCAGCGCAACGACGAGCAATTGCAGATCGAGCCGCTTGCCCGCGCGACGCGAGGTCAGGATCGCCAGACTGACGAACAACACGGCCGCAATTGCGTGGCCGAGGCCGCTGGCAGCCGTCCAGAATAGCGGCATGGCGTCAGGCCCCGCGCGTGACGTTGCCGACACTGTCGCCAGCGCCGGAAAGTCTCAATGGTCGGCTCAAGAACGTCATGCGCGCGTCGCGATTCCTCATGCCGTCGAATTCGGCACCATCGCGGCACCGCTCGATCAGGCGCGCAGCCTGCCGGAAAATCGCAAAGATATGCTGAACGGCTGGCGATTTCCGGCGCCGATTCCGCGCGCCGATGACCGCCGGTTTCACGCTTCGGTAACCTTGCCCGGCCTAGAAGGACGGGGTTTCAAAAGTGCGTGCGCGCAGCGGAGTCGTGAGTTGACGAGACGATATTATCAGTTCTTCGCACTGGCCATATTGATCGGCGCGCCACTGCTCGTCAGCTTGTTGAATCACTTGATTTTCGGGCTTGCCCCGCTGGCATCGCAGCTCACTCAGGCTCCGGCCACGCCCGACTATATGACCCCGGCCGCCGAAGCCGCACCGCCCGCCGCAACGACATCAATGCCGCCCAGCCAGATGCAGGCCGGCGCGCAGGCCAATGTCGGGCCAATCGATCCCAGCGGGACCGAGATTTCGGGCATGGAAATTTCGGGCGCCGACCCGGTTCCTGCCGACGCGGAAATGGGCGGCGCGGCGCCCAGCATGGACCCAAGCCCTGCGCTGAGCTTGCCGGAGGGCTAAGCCCGGCGAAGCATCGGCCTCAATCCGCGAAGAAATTGAGCTCCAGCAGCACGTCATTGGGATCCTTGGTGAAGATCTGGCGCAGGCCGATCGCATCGACCGTGTTGAGCTTATACTCCATGCCGCGCGCATCGAGCCGCGCCTTCATATCATCGAATCCCGCGCAGTTGAGCGCGATATGGTGGATCGAACCGGTCGGGCCGACCGCGACTTCACGCTCATAGGTGCGGAAGCAATCGAGGCTGTTAATATGAAAAATCGCGCGGTTGGCGTCGTCGAACATCCACTGCGCGGTCGTGGGCGTGAGCGGTGGCGGCGCATCCCGGCGTTCAAGATTGAACAGCTCGGCATAGAAGCGCGCCGTCCCATCAAGGTCGCCCGTGATGATGTTCACATGGTCGAGCGCATTGACTTTCATTTGTCTCACCTTCCGAAAACGTCGTGCGCGATATGGCCTCGCTTGCGCGGCGACACAATGATGGTCGCACGGCCCCGCGCTATTTCTTCTTCAAAATGTCGATTGCCGCCACAGTGAGCGCCTTGGCGCCGGTGTTGATCACGGCGGGCGCATCCGGCGCCCAGAGCGGGCTGTGCAGTGCGATCGCGGGTGCCTTGCCCGCATTGATCTGCGCGAGCTTGTCCGCCGGGACTGCGCCCACGAAGAAGATGAACGTCTTGAGCTTGTTATCCGTGCGCCAGAAGCGGCTGAAATCCTCACCCGCCATGGTCGGCACTGCCTTGACCACCCGATCCGCGCCGAACTGGTTGCTGAAGACGCCATTGAGATAGTCGCCAAATTCGGGGACGTTGTAGGTGGACGGCGTATAGTTTGCCTCCAGTGCGACAAGCGGCATGCGGTCCTCCGGCACGCCCGCCGCAATGGCCTCGCCCCGCGCGATGCGCTTGATCCCATCGAGCAGATGCGCGCGCACATCGTCCGAATAGCTGCGCACAGTGATGAGCAGTTTAGCCTCATCCGGAATGATATTATGCTTCGTGCCGCCCACGAAACTGCCGACCGTTACCACGGCGGGCACCTGCGGATCGGTCTCACGGCTCACCAGCGTCTGGAGCGTCGTCACGATGCGGCTCGCCAGCACAATCGGATCGATGGTCCGGTGCGGATAGGCGCCATGACCGCCAACGCCGCGCACGGTCACGTCCACGCTGTCGACATTGGCCAGCGCCCAGGGCGAGGCGAGACCGATGACGCCGCTGGGCTGGTCTGGCATGTCGTGAAAGGCAATGACATGGCTGGGCTTGGGGAAGCGCGTGAACAGCCCGTCATCGAGCATCGCCTTGGCGCCCAGGCCGATTTCCTCGGCGGGCTGGAGGATCATGACGAGCGTGCCCGACCATCTGTCCTTCATGCCCGCGAGCGCGGTGGCCGTCCCGATCCACGCAGCCATATGCGTGTCATGCCCGCAGGCGTGCATGACCGGGCTTTCTATGCCCTCGCGCGTCGTGGCGCGTACGGTCGAGGCATATGGGAGGCCGGTCTTTTCCTCGACCGGTAGCCCATCCATGTCGGCGCGGATCATCAGCACTGGGCCCGGGCCGTTTCTCATGACCGCGACAACGCCGGTCTGCCCCACCTTCTCGGTCACCTCGAAGCCCAGCTTGCGCGCAATTGCCGCCAGTTTTGCGGCGGTCTGCACTTCCTGAAAGCTGAGTTCGGGATGAGCATGGAGATCGCGGTAGAGGTCCATCAGCGACGGCATTTGCGCGTCGATCGCCTTGTCGACGGCGGCATCGGGCCTTGTCGCTGCATTGGCGCCGGAAATCCCGGCGAGGCCGAGCATGGCGCCCAGATATAGTGCTGTCTTCATCCGCATCATTCGTCTCCCCGCTTCGCCGCCCAGCATAAGTGCAAATGGCCGCTTGGGAAGATCGCTGATCGCGCACGGCCGGCTTTTGGGCCCTTCCGCTCGTAGTATGCAGGAAAGTTACTTCCGCCCTGCGATGAACGCCGTTGCGCCGACGCCAGCAAAGGCGAGCGCGGCGGTGTCTGACATGCCGATGATGGATTGGACGATGGCATAAGTGATGGCCGAGACCGTAAGGGTAGATCCGGCCGTATAGACGCCGCCAGCGTCTTTCTTGAGATTGCCCGTAAAGGCCTTGAACGCACGATTGCCCAATGCTGCCAGGCGTTTTGAGGATTCAATCATGGGTTGGTTCGCCTCTGCGGCCCGGATCAGTTCATTCAGCGCCGTGCGCAGTTCCTTCAGGGTCTCGAGTGCCGCGATCTCATCGGGCGTGACGGGGCCGCCATTATCGTGGCGGCGGTCCTGCTCCGCGATCAGGGCATCGACAGCGGCAAGCGCGGCAGGCCCCAGCGTCCTGACGATTCTTGCCTGCTGGGCGACGGACGGATTGCCGGTCCAGCTCGAGGCCTGGATGACGGATGCAGATTCCTGCGCGATCGCACCGGGCGTTTCTTCACCGTGAAAATCGGCGCGGACGATCCTCTCCCGTTCCCGCCGGTCGGCCACGCCCTTGATGAAGGCGCAAAAGGAATCCAGCGTCGGATGAGTCGCGATCAATGATGGCACGCGCGGCTTGTGGTCCCCGCCGCGCCTCAGCAGCTTGCGCAAGGTCGCATATTGCCGATCGTCGGAAATGCTGCGCCGTCCATCAGCCGCATTGAGCATCATGGCCTCGAGGCGGTTGAGCGCCGCTTCGTCGTTTAGCCCCTCAGGCCATCTGCTCCCTGCGGCCGCCATTCGCTATCCTGCCGCTCACCTACTCAGCGGCCTGCGCCGGGCTAGGCAAATCAAGCGCCGGCTCGTTCACATCGGGCGCGGCGGTCAGAGGATCCGGCAGGCGCGCCAATGTCTCGACCGGAAGAGGCGCCTCCATGTCGCGCGAACCCGTCTCGACATTCAGCTCCTTGAAGCGGCGGCCCGTAACGAGCACGCGATTCTCGAAGCTGGAGACGAACTTGTTGTAGCTGGAGACCGATCCATTGAGGCTACGCCCGAGCGCAGCGAGATGCCCCGCCGCCACCGACAGCCGTTCATACATCTCCTTGCCAAGCGCGCCGATCTGCTGGGCTTGCTCTGCCAGCTTCTCCTGCCGCCATATGCTCGCAACCGTGCGCGCGAGGGCAACGAGATTGGCTGGCGTGGCGATCAGCACCTTCCGGTTGAAAGCCCATTCCCACAGCTCACTGTCTTGCTCCAGCGCCGCCGTGAAGAAATGCTCCCCGGGGACAAACATCACGACGAAGTCAGCAGAGCCCGCAAAACGCGTCTGATAATCCTTGGCGCCGAGTTGCTGGGCATGGTTCCGCATCGATTGGGCATGCGCGCGCAAATGGCCAATGCGAATTGTCTCGTCGACCGCCTCACTCGCTTCCAGAAATGCGTTGAGCGAGCATTTAGCGTCGATGATCAGCTCGCGCCCACCCGGCAGTTTCACGATCACGTCAGGCCTCAGCCGACCGTCGTCAGAATCGACAGAGACTTCCTTATGATAGTCGACATGCTCGCTGAGGCCCGCCTGCTCCAGCACATTGTAAAGCGATTGCTCGCCCCAGCGGCCCCGCGTCTTGCTGTTTGACCGCAGTGCATTCACCAGCCTCGCGGTCTCGTCGCGGACCTGCCCCTGCCCGGAACGAACTTGATCCACCGCCTCGCGCAGCGCCGCATAGCTATCGACGCGCTCCTTCTCGACAAGCTTGAGGCCATCCTCATAGCGCCTGAGCGTCGTTTCGACGGGCTGGAGCAACGTCTTCAGACTCGCTTCGCTCTTTTCATGCGCCTGTGCAAAGCGCTGGTCGGCGCGTTCGATCATTGTCTTTTGCGCTTCGGCGAGCAGCTTGCCGGCCGTATCGCTAAACTGGATCGAGAGTTGCTCGCGCGCTTCGTTCAGCGCCTTGATCTGGGCTTCGAGTCCCTCAGTCCGCGCCGCCGCATCGGCGCGCAGCGCGGCAAGCTGGCGCTCGGCAATATCGCGCGCGCTTTCAGTCAATGCCAGCTTCTCACGCAGACCGTCCGCCTGCCCCGCCCGCTCGGTCGCCACGGCAAGATCGCGCAGCGCCGCGTTGCGCATTTCCTCAATCGTCGCGAGACGCCCCGCCAGCGCGGCACGTTCAGCCTCAATCGGCGCCGCCATGCGCGCACGCAACAGCCAGCCAAGCCCCACACCGGCCAGCCCAAAGAGAGCGAGAAAAATGAGCATTGCGACGGACAGCGGACTATCTCCTGAGAAGAACGAAAAGAGAACTTACCGGCTTGCGATGCCCGGCGCAAGGGTCGTCACGGCGCACCGGGATGCTCATCGAAAAATGTATGAAGCTCGCGGAGCATACGGACCCACCATTGCGCCACATCAGCGAAATTCTCGCCGTTGAGGCCGCCGATCGTGCTGAGATCGTAGCTGACGCTGAGGATTTTCTGATCGTCCACTGACATCTGCATGAAGCGCATCTTCTTGTTCCACAGATTGGCGAGTTGCGGCGTGTTGGCCTCCTCGCCAGCAAAAGCGAGGTTGAACTGCAGCGATGCACAGCTCTTCCGGTCCTCGCACTCGTAGAAGAAAATGTGGAAACCCTGCCCGTTCGCTTCGCTTTCGATCATGGGATTGCCGGTGGTGTCGCTCTTGGTCAGCACCGCCTTATAGCCGATTTTCTGCAGCGCATTGATCACGCTCTGCGGCGCACTCGCGCAGACCATGTTGGGCGCGCAGGGTTCTTTGTCCGCTGCCTTGGCCGATGCCGCCACGAACGTCATTGCGAGAGCCGCCAGAATTGCCCGGATCATCATGAATCTCTCTCGTTGCCCGTTGGCCGCGACGCTGGATTGCCGCGTAGGCCTTGTCAATATGTTCCCGTTATGTTCTAGTTCAATCATGACCGCTCTCAAGGGCCGTGGCGCGCCCTCCAACACTGAGTCGAACCGCTTCAGCCTGCCCCGACGCGAGGCCGATGGCGATTGGCTCGACCGCATCGAGACCGACGAGGACGAGGAGCCGCCGCCGCTGCGCACGACTGTGACGCAGGAAAAGGCGCGCACGATCATCTCGCGTAATCAATCGCCGGACGTTGGTTTCGATCAGTCGATTAACGCCTATCGGGGCTGCGAACATGGCTGCATCTATTGTTTCGCGCGGCCGACCCATGCCCGGCTCGATCTGTCGCCCGGGCTCGATTTCGAGAGCAAGCTGTTTGTAAAGCCAGAGGCCGCTGCGCTGCTCCGCAAGGAATTGGCCAACCCGCGCTATGCGGTGAAGACCATTGCCATGGGGACAAATACCGATCCCTATCAGCCGATCGAGGCGACATGGCGGATCACGCGCGCGATCATCGAGGTGCTGGCCGCATGCCGCCACCCGTTGATGATCACGACCAAGTCCGACCGGGTGGTGCGCGACATCGATCTGCTTGGCCCCATGGCCGCCGACGGGCTGGTTGCCGTTGCACTCTCCGTGACGACGCTCGATCCGGCGCTGCACCGCAAGCTGGAGCCGCGCACCGCCCGCCCCACCAAACGTCTCGCCGCGATCACGGCGCTGAGCCAGGCGGGCATTCCGGTCCACGCGTCCTGTTCGCCCATCATTCCCGCGATCAACGACCACGAGATCGAGGCGATGGTCGAGGCGGTCGCGGCGGCGGGCGCGCGATCGGTCTCGCACATCCCGGTACGGCTGCCGTTCGAGGTCGCGCCACTGTTCCGCGAATGGCTGGACACGCATTTCCCGGATCGCGCCACCAAGGTGATGAGCCTGATCCGCGACATGCGCGGCGGGCGCGACAATGATCCCGGTTTTGGCAGTCGGATGCGCGGCGAGGGCCCCTATGCGCAGATGATCCGCACCCGCTTCGAGAAAGCCAAGCAGCGCTCGGGACTGGAAGGCGGCCGCATCAGCCTGCGCAAGGATCTGTTCGTGCCGCCGAGCGATCAGGGACGGCTGTTCTGACGCCGGGAAGTGACCTGTCCGGCCGCTTATCCGGCCTTGAAGACATAATAGGATTTTGGAAATCCCAACCAACGCTCGGTCAATATCGTTCCATCGGGGAAAAGGGCCTTAAGACGTCGGCGGCTGATCGGTCGTGTTCCCGCCATCTGACGCGCGATGAACGTCCTGCCCCGGCGCCTCCAGCGTCTGATCCAGCGGCGACGTATCGCGGGGGCGAGCAACCACCAGAATGGAACAAGACAGTGCGCCTCGATAGGGAAGAAAGGCGAAGGAACCTGGACCCAATAGGCCCGGGCGCGGGTCACCGCCAGGGCGAATTGCCGCTGGCGCCGGGCGGAACCGACATGCTCGAGAACGCTGTTGCTGAAGACCAAGTCATAGGTCGCCGTCAGGCCGTTTTCGCGGCAGATGTCGCCTTCAATGAATTGAAAGCGTCCTCGATCGCTATCGCTCCGGATAGCGGCGGCGGAATGAAGATTGAAGAGCGTGACATCGAGCTCCGCCCCAGAATTCGACCAAATTTCCGCCGTCCCGCCTACATCCAGCAGGCGAGAACCTGGCGCGGGCCGGATGGTCCGGTAGAATAATCTCATTCGGCGCGCTCGCCACGCCAATCTCATTCGATCTGTGAGTCGCCGGATCATTTCAGTGCCAGGCCGAGGAACCGGGCGCCCCGCGTCGCTTCCTGCAACAATGTGCGGTGCGCATGGCATGATGTGCTGCATGTCGTTTTGAACAGGTCGCATTTCACCGTTTGCCGGACGACGTCCTTTCGCGCGGCGGCCTTCCAGATGTCGGCCATCGACTGCTGGCGAATGTTTGCAATGCGCTCGAATTTCCAGCAGTGATTCACGTCGCCATTGGGCCGAATATCGACGCTTCGCAGACCAACGCGGCATTGCGACACGCCATGATTGTTGGCCTCCAGTGCGAAATGGGAGAGAAGCGCGCGCAGCTTGGCTATGCTGGTCTCGATCGGTGCGCCGCTCCGCTTGCGTTGAATGAGTCCCTCGATAGCGTCGTCTAGCAATTGCAGCTCATCCGGACCTCGGGGGTAGAGCGTTGCGATCTCATGCTCTCTCCAGAGCCTCACGGCAGAAAAATCGACGAGTACGCCGGGCATCGTTTCCGCCCAGTCCACGATCTCGTGGAGCGACGTTATCGTGTGGCGCGTGATCGTGGGTTTGATCCTGATCACGAACTTCGCGCCAACCCGGTCGCGCTCTTCCACGAGCCGCAGCACGCCAGCGCTCACTTGCTTCATCGATCCGGCGATACCTCGAACCAGATCGTGAGCCTCGGCCTTCCGGCTATCCAGGGATATGTCGATGTTCAGCGGGCGCGCCGCCACCAGCTGCTTCACGCGCGCGCTGCTCAGGCCGGAACCGTTCGTAATTGCGCCCCAGTCAATGCCATGATCGGCGCAAAATGTAGCGAGATCGAAAAACCAGGGCAGAAGCGTTGGTTCGCCACCAAGAAATTGCACCGTGAAACGGGAAACAAAGTCACGAATGGAAAGCAAAGCCGCCTGCCATTGCGCCAATGACATCTCGTCTGTGTAACTGTCCTGACGCCAGTGATCGCAATAAAGGCAGCGATAATTGCAACGTTCGGTGAGCGTCGCTCGAATATCCGAAGGCTTCGTGATGTTCACGCCAGACTTAAGAAACAATGCCTCACGGGCACTGCGTCGCAGCACCGTGTTGCCCAGTCGAACTGCAGTACCGATCCGCATGATATTTTCCCCCACTAGAACCTAGTAGGCAAAAACCTGACGACGCCAAGCACCTGTTAAATTGAGGCGTCTCGAATTGGATCAATAAATCTGAGTGCCATTTGAAAGGCGCATGGGCCATTTCAACGGCCCATCTGTTTAACCCGAAGCGACCACACGCAAATCGGGGCGTCCCAGCGGCCCCAGTGCGACGCCGGTCACACCGCGAATGCCTTCGATCCGCTCGCCAAGTTCCTCATCGAGCTGGAAATCATCCCCAAGCACGACCAACGCGCGCCCGCCGTCCGGCAGCACGGCTTCGATCTCCACGCGCGAGCGACCTCCGCTGCCGCGCCGCTCAGTCAATATGCCGGCGAGCGCGGCAACGGCCTCTTCCTGCGCGACGCCGATCACCATGCGCATGCGTGCCGAGCCGGCCATCTGCTCGAACGCCTGCACCCCGCGCACGGTGACACGCGGCGTTTCCTCGCCCGGCTGGCGATCGAGCTCGACTGTGAGCAGCGCGCATTCATTGCCTTCGTAGAGCCTCGCGAGCAGCTTGCAGCCTTCCTCGTCGAAGCAACTGGCCTGAAACTGGCCGCTCGAATCCGAGAAGGTGGCCGAGACGAAGCGTGCGCCATTGCGCGTATCGCGCCAGCGCAGATCCTCGATCAGCGCCGCCATCATCGCGCCATTGCGCGCGCCTTCGCTCAGCCCCTCGGTGCCGCCGCACAGCTCGGCATAGCTGCGCACACCCTTGGCGCGCGCGAACTGACGGTAGCGGTCGACCGGATGGGCGGAGAAATAGAAGCCGAATGCGTCCTTCTCCTGCGCCATGCGCTCGGAGGTCGTCCATTTGACATTGGTGGGCAGCGGCACATCGGCATGCGCAACCTCGTCCCCGCCGAACAGGCCATGCTGCCCGGTTTCGCGCGCCTCGGCGGCTTTTGCAGCGACGGAGAGCAGGGTTTCCGAGACGGCGTGGACGACTGCGCGATCAATGCCGATGCCGTCAAAGGCGCCCGCTGCGGCAAGGCTCTCCACCTGACGGCGATTGAGCAGGCGCGGTTCGATCCGGTCGGCCAGATCGTCGAGATCGCGATAGGGCCCGCCGCCCGTGCGCTCCTCGACCAGCGTTTCCATGGCCTTCTCGCCGACGCCTTTGAGGCCACCCAGCGCATAGCGCACGGCCTGTCGTGCAGGATCGGCCGGGTCAGGCTCAACCGTGAAATTGGCCGCGCTCTTGTTGATATCCGGCGCGAGGCAGGTGAGTCCCATGCGGCGCATATCGTCGACGAACACACAGAGCTTGTCGGTCTGGTGCATGTCGAAATCCATCGAACCGGCATAGAATTCCGCCGGATGATGCGCCTTGAGCCATGCGGTCTGATAGGCAAGCAACGCATAAGCCGCAGCGTGGCTCTTGTTGAAGCCATAGCCAGCGAACTTGTCGATCAAATCGAAAAGCTCGTTGGCCTTTTTCTTCTCGATGGCATTGGTCTTGCAGCCCTCGACGAAGGTCGCGCGCTGGGCGTCCATCTCCGCCTTGATCTTCTTGCCCATGGCGCGGCGCAGAAGGTCGGCGCCGCCGAGCGAATAGCCCGCGAGAATCTGCGCGGCCTGCATGACCTGTTCCTGATAGACGAAGACGCCGTAGGTTTCGTTCAGGACCGCTTCGAGCAAAGGATGAGGATATTCAATATCTTCCTGCCCGTTCTTGCGACGGCCAAAGAGCGGGATATTGTCCATCGGCCCCGGCCGGTAGAGCGAGACGAGCGCGATGATGTCGCCGAAATTGGTCGGTTTGACGGCGGCCAGCGTCTTGCGCATCCCCTCCGATTCCAGCTGGAACACGCCCACCGTGTCGCCGCGCTGGAGCAAGGCATAGACCGCTGGATCATCCCAGCTCAGCGCATCGAGATCGACCTGGACACCGCGCTGGGCGAGCAGTTTCACGGCCCGCTGGAGCACCGAAAGCGTCTTGAGGCCGAGAAAGTCGAACTTCACCAGACCCGCGCCCTCGACATATTTCATGTCGAACTGGGTGACCGGCATGTCGGACTTGGGATCGCGGTAGAGCGGCACGAGCTGCGAGAGCGGCCGGTCGCCGATCACCACGCCGGCGGCATGGGTCGAGCTGTTGCGCGGCAGGCCCTCGAGCATCATCGCCTGATCGACGAGCCGCTTGATGGCGCCGTCGGCCTTATATTCGGCCACAAACTCCGCCGAGCCGTTCATGGTGCGCTCCAGCGTCCATGGATCGGTCGGGTGGTTAGGGATCAGCTTGGCGAGGCGATCAACCTGATTATAGCCCATTTGCAGGACGCGGCCAGTATCCTTGAGCGCCGCGCGCGCCTTCAGGGTGCCGAAAGTGATGATCTGCGCGACATGATCGGCGCCATATTTCTGCTGCACGTAGCGAATGACTTCGCCGCGTCGCGTTTCGCAGAAATCGATGTCGAAATCCGGCATCGAGACGCGCTCGGGATTGAGAAAGCGTTCGAACAGCAGGCCAAGCTCAAGCGGATCGAGATCGGTAATGGTCAGCGCCCATGCGACGACCGAGCCTGCGCCCGATCCACGACCCGGCCCCACCGGAATATCCTGCCCCTTCGCCCATTTGATGAAATCGGCAACGATGAGGAAGTAGCCCGGAAAACCCATCTGGATGATGACGTCCAGCTCGAAATCGAGGCGCTCGAAATAGGTCGGGTAGTGCGCGCGAAGATCGTCTTCGCTCTCTCCATCATTCGCGTGCTGGATCTCGGGCTCGTCCTGCGCGCGTGAATGGCGAACGAGCTTGCGCAAGCGTCCCATCAGTCCGGCTGTCGCGTCGGCGCGCAATTGCCGCTCTTCGCCTGCATGGTCGCCCGCAAGGCTGGGCAGGATCGGCTTGCGCTTGGGCGCCATGACCGCACAGCGTTGCGCGACCACCAGCGTATTGGCGATTGCTTCGGGCAGGTCCGCAAACATGGCGACCATGTCCTGCGCCGGCTTCATCCAGCTTTCCGGCGAACTGCGCGGACGCTCGGCGCTTTCAACATAGCTGCTGCTGGCAATGCAGAGCAGCACGTCATGTGCCGCGTGGAAATCCTTGTCGGCGTAGCAAGCCGGGTTTGTCGCGACCAAAGGCAGCCCGCTGGCATAGGCAATATCGATCAGCGCGCCTTCCGCTGCCGCCATGATCGGATCGCCGGTGCGCGAGAGCTCGATATAGAGCCGGTCGCCAAAAATGGCCTGCAACCGGCCAAGATAGGCGCCGGCCGCTTCCGGCTGGTCTTCCGCGATCAGCCGGGCCAGCGCGCCGTCGCCCGAAGCCGTCAGGCAGATCAGGCCCGCAGCATGTGTTTCCAGCGCCTCAAAGGTGACATGGGCGTCCAGCTCCATCGGCCGATCGACATGTGCCTGGCTGACCAGCGCGCACAAATTGCCATAGCCGGTCTCATCCTGCGCGAGCAGCACCAGCGCATCGAGCATGAGCGGCGCATTATCGGGCCGGTCTGACCGCGCTATTGCCAAGGTGGTGCCGATGATCGGCTGGACACCGGCTTTCACGGCGGCGTCCGAATAAGCCATCACGGCATAAAGCCCGTTACGGTCGGTCAGCGCGGCGGCGGGAAAGCCCAGCTTCTTCGCCTGCGACGCGAGTTGCTTGGGCGCAATGGCGCCCTCCAGCAGCGAGTAAGCCGACAGATTGCGAAGCGGCACATAGGGAGCGTGAGCCATGATCCCATATAGGGGCGCCGGAGGCGCTACGGGAAGAGGCGATTGGCCAGTTACCCACAGCCTTTTCGCGCATTTCGAGCCAGATTCGCGCTAATCGGCGGCCCGCAGGCACGCACCCTGCCTCTCGCGCGTTCCTGCTTTCACGGCAGGGGCTTATCCGATACTAGGTCAGCTCCGTTCTGAGGGGAGAGCAGCAACATGGCGATCGAAGAACAGGGCGGCAATAAGGGCTTCCAGGGGTTAATTGCGCGGGCAAAGGCGATCGTCCTTCGCCCGAAGGAAACATGGCCCCAAATCGAGGCTGATCCCACGCCCAGCGGCGATATTTTCACCCGCTATGTCATGCCGCTTGCAGCCATCGGCCCGCTCTGCCTGTTCCTGGCCGGACAGATTTTCGGCTATGGCAGTCTCTGGGTCAGCTTCCGCCCTTCGCTGATGAGCGCGCTTTCAATCGCCATTGGCAATTATGTCGCGACGCTGATCGGCATCCTGATCCTAACCTTCATCGCCAATAAGCTGGCCCCCGCCTTCGACGGACAGGCCAACCAGCGCAACGCGTTCAAGCTGCTCGCCTATTCGATGACGGCGTCGTTTCTGGCGAGCGCGTTCCAGATCATTCCCTCGCTGGGATTTCTCGGCCTGCTCGGCCTCTATTCGCTCTATCTGTTCTACACAGGCGCCCAACCGCTCCTGAAAGTCCCCCAGAACAAGGCGCTGGGTTTCACGGTCGCGACGGCCGTCTCCGCGTTCGTACTGGGCGCCGTGCTCGTCGCATTGCTCGGTGCGTTCGGCGGCATGTTCCGGGGACCGTCAGCGATGTTCGGCAGTTCGGCGCCCGATGGCGGCGATGTGACATTCAAGGTGCCGGGCAGCGAAGTGACCATCGACACGGCGAAGCTGGAACGTGCAGCCAAGGACATGGAGCAGGCCGTCAAGACCATGGCGGTGGCGCCTGCCGCCCTTCAGGCGCTGCTGCCCGAATCGATCGGCGCGTATCAGCGCACGGCCATCGAGAGCATGCAGTCCGGGCCCGTGGGCAGCCGGGCGGAAGGCACTTATGAGGCCGGGAAGAAGCGCTTCCGGCTCAGCATTGCCGACATGTCCGGGATCGGCGCGCTGGCCGGCCTCGGCGCGGCCATCGGCGTTGAGTCCAACAGGGAAGACGCCGACGGCTATGAGCGCACGACGACACGCGACGGCAACATGGTCACCGAGAAATGGCGCAAATCCGGTCGCGGCAAATATGGCACGATGATCGACAAGCGCTTCTTGGTACAGGCTGAAGGCGAAGCGGAGAGCATCGACGAGCTCAAGAGCGCCGTCGCGGTGATTAGTCCGGCTCAGCTGGCCGCCCTGCCCGCAAGCTAAAGGCTTACCAGTCGAGCGCGCGCCCGTCATAAGCGGAGAAGCGCCCTGTTCTGGTCGTATCCATCGCGGCGAGCACATCGCGGATGCCCGCAGCGCTGGTCGTGACGTCAATGTCCGCCCCTGCCCCGCCCATGTCGGTGCGCACCCAGCCCGGATGGAGCATGGCGACGGCTATGCCTTCGTCCTTGAGATCGGCGGCGAGGCACTGGAAGACCTTGTTCACCGCCGCCTTGGATGCGCGATAGGCGACGAAGCCGGATTGCGCGGACGAAAGCTGGCCCATCTGGCTGGAAATCACCGCGACTTTCGCGTTGGCGGCTGCGCGCAGATTGGGCAGCAACGCCTGCGTCACGCGCAACGGCCCGAGTACATTGGCGTCGAGCACATTGAGGAAGGCGGGGAAGTCCATGCTCGTGCTGCTCTGATGCGCTGGATCGGGGCCGGAGACGCCCGCATTGTTGATCAGCAGATCAATCGCGCGCCCCTTGAGGAGCCCCGCCAGCGCAGCGGCCGAGGCATCGCTGGTCGCATCGAGCGGTACCACTTCGCCGATTGTCTCGCCCGATGTGTCGGCGCCGCGATTGGCGCGGATGACGGTGTCGCCAGCGGCGGCATATTGCTTTGCGAGTTCAAGACCGATGCCGCGATTGGCGCCGGTGATCAGGATCGTTGCCATGATGCTCTCCTTCTACTTTCCCTTGCCGCTCAGGGCAGAAGATAGCGCAGTCTGGAGCGAGACAAGGCCCTACTCCACCAGCCCCTCATGCAGCCGGACCATCCGGTCCATCCGCGCGGCCAGCCGCTCGTTATGCGTGGCGATGATCGCTGCCGATCCCTGATCGCGGACCAGCCGGATGAACTCGTCGATCACGATATCGGCCGTGCGCTCGTCCAGATTGCCGGTGGGCTCGTCGGCCAGCACCAAAGCCGGCTTGTTGGCCAGCGCCCGCGCGACCGCGACGCGCTGTTGCTCGCCGCCGGAAAGCGCGCTCGGCTTGTGATCGAGTCGCGCGCCAAGCCCAAGATCGGTCAGCAGCGAGGCCGAGCGCTCGCGCGCCGCCGCTTCGCTGGTGCCGTAGATGAGCTGGGGCAGCACGACATTTTCGAGCGCCGTGAAATCGGGCAACAGATGATGGAACTGATAGACGAAGCCGAGCCGGTCGCGGCGCAGGCGCGTGCGGCCATCGCCATTTTCATGGGCGACTTCCACGCCGCACAGGCGCAACGAGCCGCCATAGCCGCCCTCAAGCAGACCGACTGCCTGAAGCAGCGTCGACTTGCCCGATCCCGACGGGCCGAGCAACGCGACGATCTCGCCGGAGGAGACGGTCAGGTCGATGCCGCGCAGCACTTCGATGGTGACATCGGCCTGCTGGAAGCTGCGGGTCAGCCCCTTGATGTCGAGCACGTCACTCATAGCGCAACACCTCCACCGGATCGGTATTGGCGGCGCGGAAGGCCGGATACAGCGTCGCGAGGAACGAGAAGCCGATGCCCATCACGCATATCCCGACAATCTCGACCGGATCCGGCTTCGACGGCAGGAGTGTCAGAAAACGGATCGAAGGATCCCAGATCTGCTGACCGGTCAGCGTCTGCACGCCATCGAGCAGCCCCTGCCGGAAATACAGGATGATGAAGCCCAGAGCCGCGCCCGCCAGTGTGCCCAGCGTCCCGATGGTGAGGCCCACGGTCACGAAGATGCGCAACAGGCTGCTGCGCGAGGCGCCCATGGTGCGCAGGATCGCGATGTCGCGCTTCTTGGCCCAGACCAGCATGATGAGCGAGGAAAGGATGTTGAACACCGCGATCAGGATGAGCAGCGAGAGAATGACGAAGGAGACCACGCGATCGACCTGCAATGCCTCGAACAGGCTGGAGTTCATCTGCCGCCAGTCGACAATAGCCGCGCTGGCCTTCACCTTGGGCGCGAGGGGCGCGAGAATCTCCGCGACTTTCTCGGGGTCTTTGGTCTTCACTTCGACCATGCCGACCTGATCGCCAAGCAGCAGCAGGGTCTGCGCGTCCTTCATCGGCATGATGATGAACTTGTCGTCAAAATCGTAGATGCCGATCTCGAAGATCGCGCCGACATCATAGGCAACCTGCCGGGGCAATGTGCCAAAGGGCGTCGAGCGGCCGGCCGGATTGACGATGCTGATTGTCTGGCCGAGCGTGATGCCGAGATTTTCGGCGAGGCGCGATCCGATGGCGATCTTGCCGCTATCGGTGCGCACATCGGCCAGCGAACCGGAGACGATCTTGCTGCCAAGCGACGGGTTGGAGCGGATGTCTGCGTCGGTCATGCCGCGCACAATGGCGGCTTCGACCCGGCCATTATAAGTCGCAAGTAGCGGTTGTTCGATCAGCGGTGTGGCACTGATCACGCCCGGCGTCTTCTTGGCCAGCGCCGCGATCTCCTCCCAGTTCGAGAGGCGGCCATTATAGCCCTGGATGACGGCATGGCCGTTCAGTCCCACGATCTTGTCGAACAGCTCGGCCCGGAAGCCGTTCATGATGCTCATGACAGTGATGAGCGCGGCCACGCCCAGCATGACCGCAACCAGGCTGATCGTCGCGACGAGGAAAATGAAGCCCTCGCCCTTGCCCGGCAGCAGATAGCGCCGTGCAATCATTTTTTCGTATCGCGTGAGGATCATAATATCAAAGTCATGGGCGTTGTGGGTCGCCTCCGAGGGTCGAGGCACCTCTATGGCGGGTGGCGCGGGCTGGCAAGGGCTTGGCAGACGGAGGCGGGCAAATGGACTGCAAACGACGCAATAAGGCCCGGCTTCCGTTCACGTAAAGCAAATGTTGCGGATTTGGCACAGCCGTTCAGGCAATTGAAAGAATACCAAACTTGCCCCGTGACTCCGGCAAAGCGCTCTTCTAGCTCTAAGGCTGAAACATTGGCTTGTCATAGCAGGGCCATGGTTCAGGGATGCCGACTTTCCGCTCTCAAGCTTGAGGGGGCCATGAGGGCGAGTGGAGTTGGCACCAAAGGGGGAGACGATTCTTCGTCCACGGGCGCCCGGACTGGCAACAGTCTGGGCGCTTAGTCGTTGTGGCACCCGCGCCCGACCCGGCGCTCTTTAAATGCCCTTTGCCGACTTTGATTCGGCCCGCCCTTCCCCGCCTTGATTTGCACCTTCCTCGGCCCAGCTTGATGCGTGCCGCCCGCGTGATGGGGGCGACTTCCATCTCGAAAAGCCACCCTCTTGAAACCTCCAATCGCGCACACATCTATGTGATCCGGCCGCCGCTTCTGGGGCCGGACGATGCACCGGGCGCCAGTTTGGGTCCGGCATCGCACTGTCAAACGCTCGATAAAGAGGATTTGAACCATGCGTAGCACATTTGATCTCACCCCCTATCGCCGCTCGACCGTCGGCTTCGACCGCCTGTTCGATCTCATCGAGAATAACGCGCGACTCCAGCAAACCGACAATTACCCGCCTTTCAACATCGAGCGCGTAAGCGAAGATCGCTATCGGGTCACGCTTGCCGTCGCCGGGTTCAAGCCGAATGAGATCGACATTACGGCGCAGCAGAACCTGCTCCAGATCAGCGGCCGCAAGGATGAAGTGAGCGCGGAGGATCGCGCCAATTACCTGCACCTCGGCATTGCCAACCGCAATTTCGAGCGCCGCTTCGAGCTGGCCGATTTCGTCCGCGTTGAGGATGCCACGCTCGCCGATGGCTTGCTTACGGTCGCGCTTGTCCGCGAAGTCCCGGACGCTATGAAGCCGCGCAAGATCGCCATTAACGGCAAGGGCGAAGTCATCGACCTGACCAGCGAAAAGGCCGGCGACAAGGACGCCGCCTGATCAATTCATCGTCTGCCTGATTGTCGCCTCCCCCCTAGACTCAGGCAGGCAAGCGAGGGCGTCCGGGCAACCGGGCGCCCTTTGTTTTTGGGGTAGCTGGGGTGCGCACGCTTGCTTCCCTAACGGCAGCTTTCCCAGGGAAACGACGGTCCAGCCAGCGGGATAAGCCCGCCGCCGTGGCTCTCAGACCAGCCGGCTCTGCTTGACGGCCGCTGCGATGAAGCTCGCGAACAGCGGGTGCGGCTCGAAAGGCTTCGACTTCAGCTCCGGGTGGAACTGCACGCCGACGAACCACGGATGATCCGGGCGCTCGACGATTTCGGGCAGCGTGCCGTCCGGCGACATGCCGGAGAAGATCAGGCCGGTGGCTTCAAGGCGATCCTTGTAGCCCATATTGACTTCCCAACGGTGGCGATGCCGCTCGCTGAGCTCGTTCGCGCCATAGATTTGCGCGACATGGCTGTTGGGCGAAAGCTTGGCCTCATAGGCGCCCAGGCGCATCGTGCCGCCCAGATCGCCGCCCGCTTCGCGCGTCTGCAGACCTTCGCGGCTCATCCATTCGGAGATGAGGCCGACAACCGGCTCAGGCGTAGGGCCGAATTCAGTGGAGCTGGCCTCGGGCACGCCGGCCATGTTCCGCATGCCTTCGACACAGGCCATTTGCATGCCGAAGCAGATGCCGAAATAGGGCACGCGCCGCTCGCGGGCGAAGCGGATCGAAGCGATCTTGCCTTCCGCGCCGCGCGAACCAAATGCGCCGGGCACGAGAATGGCGTGCATCGGCTCCAGCCGCGCCGCAATGTCATGGTCCGGCTGCTCGAACAGCTCGGCATCGATCCAGTGGATGTTGACCTTGACCCGATTGGCGAGGCCGCCATGGATCAGCGCTTCGTTGAGCGACTTATAAGCATCCGGCAGGCCGACATATTTGCCGACGACGCCGATGGTCACTTCGCCCTCGGGATTGTCGTAGCGGTCCATGATGTCGAACCAGCGCGTGAGATCCGGCAGCGCTTCGCACTTGAGCCCGAAGGCGCGCAGCACTTCCTCGTCCAGCCCTTCGGCATGATATTGCGCGGGCACGGCATAGATGCTGCTCGCATCGAGCGCAGGAATGACAGCTTCCTTGCGGACATTGCAGAAGAGCGCGATCTTGGCACGCTCGCTGTCCGGCAGCGGATGCTCGCAGCGGCAGAGCAGGATGTCGGGCTGGATGCCTAATGAGGTGAGCTCGCGCACGCTGTGCTGCGTCGGCTTGGTCTTCAGCTCGCCGGCCGCCGCGATATAGGGCACCAGCGTCACATGCACCGAAAGGCTCTGGTCGCGGCCCAGTTCGTTGCGCAGCTGGCGGATCGCCTCCATGAACGGCAGGCTCTCAATGTCGCCGACCGTGCCGCCAATCTCGCACAGCACGAAGTCGACATCGTCGGTCTCAGCCAGCGCGAATTTCTTGATCTCGTCCGTGACGTGCGGAATGACCTGCACGGTCGCGCCCAGATAATCGCCGCGGCGCTCGCGCGCAATGATCGTCTGATAGACGCGGCCCTGCGTCACATTGTCGGTCTGGCGCGTCGGAACGCCGGTAAAGCGCTCATAATGGCCCAGATCGAGATCGGTCTCGGCGCCATCATCGGTCACATAGACTTCGCCATGCTGATAGGGCGACATCGTGCCGGGATCGACGTTCAGATAGGGATCGAACTTACGGATGCGCACCTTGTAGCCGCGCGCCTGAAGCAGCGCTGCGAGCGATGCGGCCATGAGGCCTTTACCCAGCGAAGACACCACGCCGCCGGTGATAAAAATGAACCGCGCCATGGGAGAAAAGGCCTAATCTGTTTTGACATGGATGGGCAAGCGGACGAATCCGCTGCGGGCAAAATAATTTTCGTAAACCGCGCGTTTACTGGAGCGGAACGGACTGGTTACCCGCTGGAGCGCCGGCTGCATTGGGCGCAGGAGCCGCCGCCGCGTCTGCCGGGTTCTGCATCGGCTGAGCCGATGTGGTCGAACCGACCAGCGAGGTATCAACGCCCTGCCCGCGATGCTGAGTCGCCGCCAGCACAGCCAGCACGATGCTGAGCATCACGAAGATTGTCGCCAGGATCGCCGTCGCGCGCGTCAGGAAGTCCGCTGCGCCGCGCGCCGACATGAGACCGGACGGGCTCCCACCCATACCAAGGCCGCCGCCTTCCGAACGCTGCATCAGGACGACGGTCACGAGCGCGAAGGCAATTACGGCCTGGACGACGAGGAGGAAGGTGAACAGCATGTGGGCATGAAACCTGAGAGGAGGGGCTGAAGCCGCGCCTTAGCCCCGGGGGCGGCGGGGGTCAACCATGGGGTGGGCGACATCGTCGGCTCAGAGCAAGTCCGTTCAGCCCCGCGAAAGTGTGGTAGGCATAACCGATCGCGCCACACGGAGTCGATGCAATCGGCACCGCGGGCAAGGGGATGCCATGACTTCACCGGTCTTTTTCGACGGCACGGGCAAGCGACGGCGCCTGGTTGGGCGACTGCTCGCCCTGCTACTCACGGTCATCGTCGGCTCCGCGGTGGCTTTCGCGACCACCATCGTCAATGTGCCTCGCACCTCACCGCTCGATTTTGGCCATGAGCGCGCGCAGCCGCTGCCTTTCAAGACTCACGTCGCCCATCTCCGCCACCAGATCCCGCGCCTGCCGCTGATCGGCAAAGCCCCCCAGCCCATTCGCGCCGGCTTTTACGTGCCTTGGGACGAGGAAAGCGCAGTCTCCCTGCGCACCCATTATGACCAGCTCGACTGGATCATCGCCAGCGATGCCACGATCGAGCCGAAGACCGGCAAGCTGATCGATCGCAGCGATGCGCGCCTGCGCGCGCTAGTCCGCGGCAATGTTCACCGACCGAAACTGTTCCTCATGGTCCAGAATTTCGACAATGGCCGCTGGTTCGGGCCTGAAATCGACCGGCTGCTGCATGATCGCCGGGCCAGTGACGCGCTCATTACCGACACGATCGCCGCAGTTTCGCGTAAGCACTGGCAGGGCGCAGTGTTCGACATCGAGAATCTCGCCGACCGGACGCTACCCGCCTATCGCGACTTCCTCGCCCGCGCCCATGCGCGTTTCGCCAAGGCCGGGCTATTGCTGGCGCTCACGGTCCCTGCGGGCGATCCTGTGTGGGATTTGCGCAGTTTCGCAGCGACCGTCGATCAGCTCATTCTCATGAACTATGATCAGCATTGGCAGGGTGGTGAGGCTGGGCCGATTGCAGCGCAGGACTGGTTCAACGAGCAGTTGGCCGATGCACGCGCCAAGGTTCCGGCGAGCAAGCTCATCGTGGCCGTCGGCAGCTATGGCTATGACTGGCATGACGGCACTGCCGATGCGCTCACCATTGGCGAGGCCTGGCTGGCAGCGCGGGATAGCGGCGCGACGCCCAGCTTCGATCCCGCCAGCGGCAATAGTGGCTTCGCTTATGAAGAAGATGGCCACAAGCACATGGTCTGGATGATGGATGCGGCGACAAGCTGGAACCAGCTGAGCCAGTTGCAGGGTGTGGCGGGCGTCGCGCTCTGGCGGCTCGGCAGCGAGGATCCCGGCTTCTGGGAAGCACTGGCCGCATCGCGCACGCATCGCCGCCCTCGCCTCCAGACCATTGCCGCAGCCCCCGGCGCCGATGTGGAAGGATCGGGCGAGATATTGCGCATTGCAGCCCAGCCGCAAAGCGGCGCGCGGACCATCACGTTCAGCCCGGACGGCGCTATTGTCGACGAGAAACTTACGGCGCTGCCCATACCCTATGTCGTCCAGCGTACCGGCGCGGCCAATCCGCGCCTGATCGCCCTCACCTTCGACGATGGGCCAGATGCAACATGGACGCCGCGCATCCTCTCGGTCCTGAAACAGAAGCAGGCGCCTGCCACGTTCTTTCAGATTGGCGAGAATGCGCTGGAACATCCCGAGATTGTGAGGCGGATCGTGGCGGATGGGCACGAGATCGGCAATCACAGCTACACGCATCCCAACATGGCCGAAGTCTCGCCGCTCGGCACGATGCTGGAGCTGAACGCGACGCAGCGGCTGATCGAAGCCTATACCGGGCGTTCCACCCGCCTGTTCCGCGCGCCCTATTTTGGCGATGCTGAGCCCACCACTGATGACGA
>Ga0247738_10000091_pt1 | contig 49599 bp, 44 predicted proteins | sample UWRJL013104B2_FD_180936 | JGI IMG/M metagenome (GOLD analysis project Ga0247738, IMG submission 180936) | Plant litter microbial communities from Arlington Agricultural Research Station in Wisconsin, United States - UWRJ-L013-104B-2 | ecosystem: Environmental > Terrestrial > Plant litter >...
GGACGCCGGGCGTCATGTCGGGCGTTGGGCGGGCAGAAGCAATATGATCGGACATGGCCGCGCCATAGCAGCGAACGGCCCGGATATGCGGGAAAATGCGCGCCGCTTGAAATCGGGCCGGGAAGGGGAAATAAGGGCCGCTTCCTTCGCCAGACAGGTCAGCAAGACATATGGGCCAACGCCCCGCACATCTCACGCCCCCGAGCTATCTGTCGGAAAGCCCGCCTCTTCCGCTGCCGACTGACGCCAAGGTGGCGGACAAGCCGGCAGCGCCGACCGGAGAGAAAGAAGGTCGGCCGGAGCCGACGCGCTATGGCGATTGGGAGCGAAACGGGATTGCCGTCGATTTTTGAGCGCGATCCGAGTCACGGGACTCGCTTCACCGCCTTTTTTGCACGGCTATTTGGGCTTCGTCCCTTTTTGACGCAATTCCTCTGTCACAGTTAACCAACATGAGTCATATATAGGTCACCCGCTCCGACAAAGAGGGCGGAAACCAGAATCGGGACGCAGCATGATGGCGAGATCGATGCAGCAACGATCTGACTAGGCTCCCCACGGCCGAGTAAGATTTGTATCATCTCCGACTCTTAGTTCTCCCGGTTCCGAATGACTTTTCGCTTCGACCAGCACTCCCACACTGGTCGATGACGGAACGCCGGCCGGTACCCCACGCCGGCCGGCGAACCGCCGGCGGACAGCAATCTTCCCAAATCACAGCCCCAAATCGCCACTATGCAAATGACGCGACGCGTCGCCGACAGCGCCTTGCGTGAGCAGCCGTCGGCCAGTCGCTTTGGGCGGAAATTGCCAGCAGTTTTGGCGCCGATCCATCCCGAACCGGCGTCTGCAATCCAACGATGTGGCTCGTGGATCCCGACCTTAGCCGGGGCGGGCCGTCTCTGACGTCAAGACGCGAGCGCCCGACAGTCAGAACGCGACGATCAGAACGCCTCGATCAGAACGGGATTTCGTCGTCGTCCAGATTGTCGTCAAATGCACGGCCGCCGCCGCTATTGCCCCCGCGAGCGGCGCCGCCCGAGGGTGCCCGGCCGCCGCCGAAGCCGCCGCCGCTGCCCGAATCGTCGCCGCCCTGGCCCCAGCCTTCGCTGCGGCGCGCGCCGCCGCCTTCACCGCCGCTGCCGCCGTCGAGCATGGTCAGCACCGATCCGGGGCCGGAGATCACGATTTCGGTCGTGTAGCGATCCTGTCCGTTCTGGTCCTGCCATTTGCGGGTCTGGAGCGAGCCCTCGACATAGACCTTCTTGCCCTTGCGCAGATATTTTTCGACCACGCCGACGAGGCCGTCAGACTTGATGACGACATTATGCCATTCGGTGCGCTCGCGCTTTTCGCCGCTCGCCCGGTCGGTCCAGCTGTCGCTCGTCGCGATGCGGATATTCGCGATGCGTCCGCCATTCGGGAACGACTTGACCTCGGGATCAGCACCGAGATTGCCGACGAGAATGACTTTGTTGACGCTGCCGGCCATGGAACTCTCCGAGTAACTGCATGTGTAATGGATCACACCGCTTATAGGATCGAGCGGTGTTGTCGCAACCGTTTCGGCAGCCGGGAGTCGCCTAAAGTCCTGCCGCGACCGCCGTCCAGTAGGTGATGCCCGCGGCGGCATATGCCAGCACGAACAGATAGCCGACCATGAACAGCGGCCAGCGCCAGCCATTGGTCTCGCGCTTGGTGACGGCGATGGTCGAGATGCATTGCGGCGCAAACACGAACCACGCGAGGAAGGCCAGCGCCGTCGGCAGCGACCAGCGCCCCTGCAGCCGTTCGCCCAGCGATTTGGCCGTCGCGTCCTCGTCATCGCTCTCGTTGATCGAGTTGGCGGTTGCGAGCGCGGAAACCGCCACTTCGCGCGCCGCCATGGCCGGGATCAGCGCCAGCGCGATCTCATGATTGAAACCGATCGGGCGCAGCACCGGCTCAAGCACCGAGGCAATGCGGCCCGCCGCGCTATAATCGACCGGGCGCACGTCGCTCCCTGCCGGCGGCTTGGGGAAGGAGAGCAGCAGCCAGAGGACGACGGTCGTCATGAAGATGATCGTGCCGGCACGCTTCAGGAAGATGAACGCGCGCTGCCACAGGCCCAGCAACACATCGCGCAGCAGCGGCATCTGATATTTGGGCAGTTCCATGAGGAAGCTGCCATTGCCGCCCTTGGTGACGGTGAGCCGCAGCAGGACGGCCGCCGCCAGCGCACCGACAATGCCAGCCACATACAGGCCGAACATCACGAGGCCCTGCAGGTTGAAGCCCGGCCCAACCGTCCGCTGGGGGATGAAGGCGGCGATGATGAGGCCATAGACGGGCAGGCGCGCCGAGCAGGTCATCAGCGGCGCGATCAATATGGTGGTCAGCCGGTCCTTGGGGTCGGAGATGGTGCGCGTCGCCATGATGCCGGGAATGGCGCAGGCGAAGCTGGAGAGCAGAGGAATGAACGCGCGGCCAGAGAGGCCCACTTTCGCCATCAGCCCGTCCATCAGGAAGGCGGCGCGTGTCATATATCCCGTCGCCTCCAGCATCAGGATGAAGAAGAACAGGATGAGGATCTGCGGCAGGAAGACGATGACCGAGCCGACGCCGTTGATAATGCCCTGGACGATGAGATCGCGCAGGAATCCGTCGGGCAACACGGCCTCGACGCCTTCCTGCAACAGGGCGAGCAGCGCCTCGATCCAGCCGACCGGCGCTTCCGACCAGCTGAACACCGCCTGGAAAATGACGAACAGCAAAGCCAGCAGGATGATCGGCCCGCTGATCGGATGCAGCACGACACTGTCGATCGCGCCGGTAAAGCGCCGGCTGGGCGTCTCCGAGACGATGGCGCGCCGGGCGATGCGCTGGGCCTCGCGGCGCAGCGTGGCTTCGTCCTGCGCGACCCGCTCGATCTGTACGGCGCGCGTGGAGGCATGCGCCGGAAGCGCGGTGTCGATGGCGGCTTTGAGATGATCCAGCCCGCGCCGACGGACGGCAACGGTGGGAATGACCGGCACGCCAAGATCATGTTCCAAGCTCGCCGCATCGAGCTCCAGCCCGTCGCGCGTCGCCAGATCGACCATGTTCAGCGCGACGATGCTCGGCAGGCCCAGCGCCAGCAGCTCCAGCGTGAAGCGCAGGTGATTGTCGAGATTGGCGGCGTCGAGCACGATGACCAGCAGGTCCGGCCGCTTCTCGCCATCCTGATAGCCGAAGATGACGTTGCGCGTGACTTCCTCGTCCGGGCTCTTGGCGTCGAGGCTGTAGGTGCCGGGCAGGTCGACGACATCGACGGAGCGGCCATCCGTGAGTGCCAGCCGCCCGACCTTGCGCTCGACTGTGACGCCCGGATAATTGCCGACCTTCTGGCGCGCACCGGTCAGCGCATTGAACAGCGCACTTTTGCCGGCATTGGGATTGCCGACCATCGCAATCGTCAGCGCGCTCATGCTTCCGTGTCCGGTCCGTTGGCAGGCGCGGGGCCCGTGCGCACGCTGATGGCGTCGGCATGGGAGGCGCGCATCGCAATGGTCATGCGTCCCACGCGGCAGCTATAGGCGCCGCGCCCGGTGAAGCCCGCGCGATGCAGCAGCTCGATCGACGCGCCTTCGCACAGCCCGAGCTCGCGCAGCCGCTTGCCGTCGGCGTCGGGCAGGGCCGACCAGTCTACGCTGTCGACATAGGCCGGAAGGTTCCGGTTGAGAGAGGTAAGGCGCAAGGAATAGGGCTTTCAGCTGGAATGCTGCGAGTGATTATCAATAACGGGCCGGGGGAGCAAGCGCCGCGGCACGTTTGAAAATCAACGGTGATTCACGCGGTAACGCAGGCGTCCCAGAAAGCGCGCGGGCGAGAAATGCATGTCGCTCTGGGCGGTCAGGCGCGCCTTGGCCTTCTCGAATCGCATGATGCCTTCGATGCGCCGGGCGAGGAAGGCGCGGGTATCGGCAAAGCCCTCGCTCTCGTCATTGACGAATGTGAGCAGAGTCGCGGCATAGACGCCGCCGAGCGTCGCGCGCTTGGTATAATGATTATAGTCCACGGCCGTATCGCCCGCCGCGCGCCACATGATGTCCGCCGCATGCCAGCCCAGTTTTGCCGCCGCTGCCAGATGCTGCGGCATGGCCAGCACGGCCTGCGCGCGGCGCAGCGCTTCGCGATGCGGGGCGAGCAGCGTCAGCCGCGTTTCCACCAGCGCCGTGATCTTCGCGCGAATCTTCATGGCCGCCAGCGCTTCGGGCGTCAGTGCGTCGAGCATCGCGGCATCGATCGTCTCGAACCACGCGGCGATCATCTGCATCGCGCCATCCTTGAAGGCTAATGCGGCAATATCGGCGTCGACGTTCGCCTGCGCCGCCGCCATCGCGACGGCCTTGTCCGACCAGCCGTCGAACCCTGCATTGGCCGCAATCAACGGCGCGAGGCGCGCGCGCAGATCGTCGAGCGTTTCATCTTCGGTCATGCCGGTTGGCAGGAGGGGGCTGATCATTCCGTCCTTCTAGCCGAGCTTCCGGCGAGATGAAACCTGCCGGTTCAGGCGAAGCTGCGGCTTCCCGTTTGCAAGAATTGTTTGCACGCCATCAGAGTCATCGCCCGTTGCAACACGCCCGGCCAGCCCTTAGCTCTGCGCATTGATAGGTTTCATTTTGAAATGGTGATGATTCATGGCCGATACGCTTTTCCAGCCTCTTAACGCCGGCGCGCTGCACCTGCCCAATCGCATCGTCATGGCGCCGCTGACTCGTGCTCGCGCAACTCGCGCGCATGTGCCCACGGCGCGCATGGCGACCTATTATGCCCAGCGTGCGAGCGCAGGCCTCATCATCAGCGAAGCCGCGCCGATCAGCGTGCAAGGCGCCGGCTGGCCCTGGTCGCCCGGCTTCTGGAGCGACGAGCAGGTCGCGGCCTGGCTCCCCGTGACGCAGGCCGTGCATGATGCGGGCGGGCGAATCGTCGCGCAGCTCTGGCATATGGGCCGGGTCGTCCATCCTTCGCTCAATGGCGAGCAGCCGGTCTCTGCCAGCGCCACGACAGCGCCGGGCGATGCGCATACCTATGAGGGCAAGCAGCCTTATGTGGAGGCGCGGGCGCTGGGCACCGACGAGATCCCCGGCATCATCGCCGATTATGTCCATGCCGCGCGCAATGCGATCCGCGCCGGTTTCGATGGCGTCGAGATTCACGGCGCCAATGGCTATTTGCTGGACCAGTTCCTGCGGGACAGCGGCAATTTCCGCACCGATCAATATGGCGGCTCCATCGAGAATCGCGCCCGGCTCCTGCTGGAGGTCGTGCAGGCCGTCGTGGAGGCCATCGGCGCGGATCGCACGGGCCTGCGCCTCTCGCCCAATGGCGACGCACAGGGCGTGATCGACAGCAATCCCGAGCCGCTCTTCGCTTATGTGGCAGGCCAACTCGACAAGATCGGCATCGCTTTCCTGCACCTGCGCGAATCGCGCACCACCGGCAGCTTCCGTCCGAGCGACCAGCCGCCGCTCTCGCCGGTCATCCGCCAGCATTTCAAGGGCGTGTTGATCCTCAACGGCGACTATACGTCACAGGAAGCTGCCGAAACTGTCGCGGCGGGCAAGGCCGATGCCATTGCCTTCGGGCGGCCGTTCATCAGCAATCCGGATCTCGTCGAGCGCATCCGCATCGGCGCGCCGCTGGCACAGGGCGATCCCGCCACATTCTACGCGGGCGGCGATGAGGGCTATATCGATTATCCGCGCTTCGATGAGGCGGAAGCGGCCTAGCGCTTTCGCGGGTTACGCGGGCTTTTTCGGCGCTTTCTTCGCCGGCCCGCGTCGTCCTGCCTCCAGCGCGAGTGCCGCCCAGCGGCGCAGCGCGTCGGCATCGTCATGCACCTCGTCAGGGGCGCGGCGATAGTTCATCGTGCCGGTGCGCCCTTCGCCCATCGTGTAGGTGAAGCGCGGTCGCTCCGCCGTGTCCCATGCCGCATCGCTGACGGCATCGGCCTTGAACCACAGGTCGCCGTCCGCGATGATCGCGAAGACAATGCCGTCGAGATAGAGCGTGCGGCCGCCCATCATCGCGCGACTGCTCAGGTCGCCAAGCGGTGCCAGTTCATCGGCCAGCCAGTCGATCAGATCATTATCCGCCATGGATTGGCTCCTGCCCCGCGAGCGCGATCAGCGCTGCGCCGTCGATGCGCTGAACCGTCCATTCGTCCATCGGCCGCGCGCCGATTGAGCGGTAGAAGTCGATGGCGGGCGTGTTCCAGTCCAGCACCCACCATTCGAGCCGCGCGCAGTCCCGCTCCAGCGCGAGCTGGGCAAGGCGCACGAGCAGTGCCTTGCCGACGCCCTTGCCGCGCGCATCCGGCGCCACGAACAGGTCTTCCAGATACAGGCCGGGCCGACCCTCGAAGGTCGAGAAATTGTGGAAAAAGAGCGCAAAGGCAACCGCGTGGCCATCTTCCTGCGCGATCAGCACTTCGGCCATCGGTCGCGGCCCGAACAGATGACGGCCGAGCATCGCCTTGTCGGCGCGCACTTCATGGGCAAGATGCTCGAACTCGGCGAGCGCCAGGATGAAGCCATGGATCGTGTCCAGATCATCCGGCCCGGCGAAGCGAATCTTGATCGTCATGCAGCCTCCGGTCCGGTCATCGGTGTCGCGCCACCCGAAGGCGCGCCGCGCGCTGCCCACAGGCAACCCGCGACAATCAAAGCCGCGCCCAGCAGCGTCGCGATGCTCAACGTCTCATGGAACGCCAGCCAGCCGAGCAAAGCCGCCCAGATGAAGCCGGTATATTCCACCGAGACGAGATATTGGGCCTCTGCGCGCGCATAAGCCCAGGCGAGCAGCATGATCGAGCAGGTCGACGACAAGGCCGAGGCGATGATCATCGGCAGGTGCGATATGTCCGGCATGTTCGCGGCCCATGGCGCTGCCGATCCATAAAGGACTGCCGCCACGAGATTGAAGAAGAAGGCGACCTCGATGGGTCCGGCGGCAAGCGACTGGCGGCGCCCGATCACCAGATTGGCCGCATAAAAGACTGCCGCGAGCAGGATGGCCAGCGCCCCCCACATGGCATCCTTGCCGCTATCCTCGCCCGCGCGCGCGGCAATGATGACGAGCACCCCGGCAAAGGCGATCAGCGATCCGCTCAGCACGCGGCCTCCGATGCGTTCCTTGAGGAAGAGGCTGGCAAGGCCCAGCGCGGCCAGCGGCCCGATGAAGGACAGCGCAATGCCCTGCGCCATCGGTGTGCGCACCAGTCCCCAGAAAAAGAGCAGCACCGAGATAGCCGCAAAAATCCCCCGCCAGATATGCAGGATCAGCGTCGGCCGCGTTGGCCAGCGGCCATGGCCGACCAATCGGAAGAGCGGGAAGGTCAGCACCAGCCCGGCCAGCGTGCGCCAGAACATCGCATTATAGGGCCCGATCGCGATGGACAGGCTCTTCATGATCGCGTCCATGGCCGAGAAGACCGCAATGGCAATGCAGGCCACGACGAACGGCGCGAGATTGTGCTGGAGCGAGCGGGCGAACATGAGCGCGCCTATAGGATGTGGCGCGCCGACTTGGAATAGCGCGAGCCAGGCGAAGGCCTCAGACTGTCGCAGCCACCAGCGGCAGCGTCACCACCGCTTCCAGCCCACCGCCCGCGCGCGGACCGAGCGAAATCTCGCCGCCATGATCGCGGGCAATGGCCCGAGCGATGGCGAGGCCAAGGCCGACACCGCCCGTCTCGCGATTGCGCGAGCGCTCCTTGCGGGCGAAGGGCGCGAACATGCCTTCCACTTCATCGGCGGGCAGGCCCGGGCCACGGTCGGCAATCACGATCCGCGCCTGTGCGCCCCGCCCGTCGAGCGCGACATTGGCCTGGTTGCCATAAGCGATCGCGTTGTCGACCAGGTTCTGGATCATGCGCCCAAGCGCGATCCGGTTGCCGCGTATGGTGTAAGCCGTTTTGGGCACGTCGCCGGTCCAGCTCACCGGCCGATCCACATGCTGCTCGCTGGCGACGATCTCGCTGAGCAGGGCGGTCAGGTCCACCGGCTCGGCCTGGCCATCCTGCGATGTGCCGCGCACATAGCTCAACGTGGCGGTGATCATCGCCTTCATCTGCTCGATGTCGTGCTGGATCGGCTCACGCAATTTGTCGTCCGCGCCTTCGATACGGAAGGCGATGCGCGAGAGCGGCGTGCGCAGATCGTGCGCAATGGCGGCGACCATGGCCTCGCGCTCGCTGATCTGCTCGGCAATGCGGCCCTGCATGGCATTGACCGCACGCGCAGCCACCCGCAGCTCGGCCGGGCCGTCTTCGCCCACCATGGGCGCGGAGGCATCGCGACCGACCTTGTCGGCGGCATCGGCAAAGGCGCGAATGGGCTTCACCAGCTGGCGCGCGAACAGCCATGCCAGCGGGAGCAGCGCAACCAGCGCCAGCAGGAAGACGATCGCCATGCGCTGCTGCCATGCGGCGATCAGCGGACGGTCGGGCGTGTGTACCATGCGCCAGTCGTCGCCGATCCTGGCCGCGGCAATGGTGCGTGCGTAGAAATAGGGCTCGCCGCGCCAGCGCACGATGCCGTCGTCGCGACCCTCGCGGTTGCGGCGGCTCGATCCGCTGCGGTCGGGCCGGTAATAGATGCGGACATCCTCGGCATCCACGCCCAGCCGCGCCGCGAAATCGTCGGTCAGCCGCAGATCGGTGGCAAGGCCCTCCTCGGGCTTGGGCGGCGCAGCCTGATGAATGACCGGCAACTCAAGCGCGCTGCGCCGCGTGCGGGCATTTTCGTTCTGCAGCTTCTCGACGATCTGCGTGAGCGACACGCCTTCCTGACGCGGCGGGGGCAGCATGAAGAAGCTCGTGAGACTGATCGCGTCGATGACGATGAGCGCGCCGACGAGCAGCCAGAAGGTCTGGTTCAGGATGGACCGGCCGGCGCGTGCTGTCATGTTTCGGTCGCCAGCGTGAACATATAGCCTTCGCCGCGCACGGTGCGGATCGGCGCGCGCGGACCCAGCTTCTTGCGCAGGCGGCTCAGCGTCACGTCAATCGCCCGGTCGAACATCATCGTGTCCGATCCCTTGGCGAAATCGATCAGCTGGTCGCGCGTGAGCACCATTTGCGGCCGGTCGACAAAGGCCGTGAGCAGGCGGAACTCGGTGTCGGTGAGCGAGGCCATCTCGATGTCGGGCGCGGAAACAGTGCGCTCGACCAGATCGAGCGTCCAGTCGCCGAACTTGCGCACGGGCGATCCCTGCGCGTCCTGCCGCCGCCGCAGCACGGCGCGGATGCGCGCCAGCAGTTCGCGCGGATTGCACGGCTTGGCGAGATAATCGTCCGCGCCGACCTCCAGCCCGATGATCCGGTCGGAATCAGACCCCATGGCCGAGAGCATGATGATCGGCGGGCGCCGGCCGCCGCGCATGCGCCGCAGCACCGAGAGGCCGTCCTCGCCGGGCATCATCAGATCGAGCACGATGAGGTCGACCGCGTTTTCGGCCAGGGCCGTGTCCATCTCGGCCGCGTTACCCGCGCCGAACGCACGCATCCCGTGGTTGTTGAGGAAATCGGTAACAAGTGTTCTCAGCTCCCGGTCGTCATCAACGACCAGGATGCTGGGCGTGCCGGTTTCGGCGCTCATTGCGTCGCTCCCCCCCTGCGTGCGACTCTCGTGCTTGCCGACTGGTAGCGATCCACAGATCGAACACCAGCCTTTCATCATTGGGGCAGGCAGCCTGTACCAGATAAGGCTCGGGATTATTCATGGCCGGATCGTTCATGACACAGATCATTCATGGCGAAGCGCCTCGATCGGGTTGAGCGCGGCGGCGCGCTTGGCGGGAACATAACCAAAGACCACGCCGATGATCGCGGCGAAGCTGAAGGCCAGCAGATTGATCTTGATGTCGAAGGTCAGCACCATGCCCATGGCCATGGAGATGCCGGTCGTGAGGCCGAAGGCGAGCAGCAGGCCGATGAGGCCGCCCAGCGCCGAGAGCGTCACCGCTTCGACAAGGAACTGCATCAGCACCTCGCGCTGGACCGCACCGATGGCGAGGCGAATGCCGATCTCGCGGGTTCGCTCGGTCACCGAGACCAGCATGATGTTCATGATGCCGATGCCGCCGACGATGAGACTGACGGCCGCCACGGCTGCGAGCAGGCCCGTAAGGGTGCGTGTCGCCCCGGAAAGCGTGTCGGAAATCTGCTTGGCGTCGAAGATGTTGAAATCATCGTCGGTGCCGGTCGGTGTGTTCCGCCGCTCGCGCAGCAGCTTGGAGATCGCCGTGCTGACCGCCGTCGTATCATAAGCCGGGTCGACCGAGACCTGGAAGGAGCGGATATCGCGATTGCCGGTCAGGCGGCGCTGCACGGCCTTGATCGGCATGACGACGCTGTCATCCTGCCCGCCGCCAAAGCCCGATTGGCCGCGCTTGGCCATGACGCCGATCACATTACAGCTGATCGCGTTGAGGCGCAGCGTCTTGTTGAGCGGATCGGTCTCCTTGAAGAGATTTTCCTTCACGGTGTCGCCGATCACGCAGACCGACTTGCCCGCTTGCTCTTCGGCAGCGGTGAACATGCGCCCGGATGTGACGGCGATGCTGGAGGCCGCGAAATAGCCGTTTGTCGTGCCGTTGACGGTGGTCGACCAGTTCTGTGCTTCATAGACGGCCGTCACGCTGGATTGCGCCTGCGGGGCAATTTCCAGCACGCCGCCAATCTGGTTTTTGACCGCGTCGACATCTTCCTGATCGAAGGGCTTGGGCGGTGCGCCGCCGCCGCGGCCAAAGCCGCCGCCCATGTTGACGTTAAGCAGGTTCGATCCGAGCGAACTGATCTGCGACTGGACCTGCGCCGTCGCGCCGTTACCCAGCGTGACCATCGTCACCACCGCGGCAACGCCGATGATGATGCCGAGCGTCGTCAGGAACGAGCGCATGAGGTGCCGGCGGATTGCGCGCAGGGCGAGGACGAAGCTGGTGCCGATCATCAGGCCAGTACCTCCCGGCGCTCTGTCGCTTCGACGAGGCCGTCCTTGAAGCGGATGATCGTGCGGGCAAAAGCCGCCATGTCTGGCTCATGCGTGACCATGGCGATGGTGATGCCGGCATCCTTGTTGAGCTGAGTGAGCAATTCCATGATTTCCAGCGAGCGCTCGCTATCCAGGTTGCCGGTCGGCTCGTCGGCGAGCAGCACGGCGGGATTGGTGACGATGGCGCGCGCAATGGCGACGCGCTGCTGCTGACCGCCCGAAAGCTCGGCCGGCGTGTGGTCAGCCCAAGGGAGCAGGCCGACGCGGTCGAGCGCACCCATGGCGGCGTTGCGGCGCGCCTTGCGGTCATCGCCGCGATACAGCAGCGGCAGCTCGACATTCTCGAGCGCCGATGTGCGCGAGAGCAGGTTGAAGCCCTGGAACACGAAGCCGAGATAGCGGCGGCGCAGCAGGGCGCGCTGATCGTTGGTCAGCGTTTCGACATGATGGCCCATGAAGACATAGCTGCCGGTCGTGGGCGTATCGAGACAGCCCAGAATGTTCATCGTCGTCGACTTGCCGCCGCCCGAGGCACCCATCACGGCAATGAAATCGCCGCGATTAATGTCGAGGTTGACTCCCTTGAGCGCCTGGAACGCGTTCACCCCGGTGCCGAAGCGCTTGGTGACTCCGCGCAGCTGGATGATCGGCTCGGTCACTTGGGCGCCGCCAGTTCGCCGGTCACGACCTGCATGCCGGACTTGAGCGTCTTGCTGGTGACGATCGTCTCGGTGCCATTGGTCGAGCCGGTGAAGACCTCATGCGGCGTCAGCTGCTTGTCTTCGCCCAGCGTATAGATGGTGCGCTTCACACCGCGGCCAAAGGCGACTTCCTGCGTGGATTCGCGGCGGAAGCGGCCGGGACCGCCGACGGGCAGCACCTGCACGGGGCGCTGTGCGGTGGCGCCGGCCTTGCGCGGCTCAAAGCGCAGCGCGGCATTGGGCACCATCAGCACATTCTTTTCCTGCGAGGTGATGATCGTCGCCGTCGCGGTCATCCCGGGGCGCAGTGTCAGGTCGGAATTCACGACCGTGAGCAGCGCGCCATAGCTGATGACGCCGCTCGCCGCTGCGGACGTGGTGGTCGCAGTCGAGCTGTTCGAGCCGACATTGACGCGAGTGATCGCGGCGGGGAAGGTCTTGCCCGGATAGGCATCGACGGTGAAGCTGGCGCCCTGGCCTTCCTTGACCTGGCCGACATCGGCTTCGTCCACCTTCACCTCAAGCTCCATCTTGCTGAGATCTTCGGCGATCAGGAACAGGGTCGGCGTGTTGAACGAGGCAGCGACAGTCTGGCCCGGATCGACCTGACGAGACAGGATGACGCCGGTTACGGGCGAGCGGATCATCGCCTTGGAAATGTCGATGCGCGCGCTGGAAAGCTGTGCGGCGGCCGACTGCACATTGGCGCGGGCGACTGCAACGCTTGCGGCTGCGCGATTATTGTCGGCGCGGGCGGTGTCGAGTTCGGTCCGGCTGGGCACCTTGCCGCCGGAGATGCGCGAAACTTCTTCCTGACGAGCGAGCTGCGCCTTGGACTGGGCAGCGGTCGCCTCGGCCTGAAGCACGCTGGCACGAGCCGAGTCGAGCGCGGCCTGTGCGCGGTTCACGGCATCCTGCAGCTTCACCGGATCGATCTGAGCGAGCGGTTGCCCCTGCACGACGCGATCATTCTCATCGACATAGACCTTGGTGATGAGACCCGAGATTTCCGAGCCGACCGTCACCTGATTGGTGGGCTTCAGGTTGCCCGTCGCCGTCACATGAACTTCCATATTGCCCATTTTGGCGGGCATGGTCGCGTAGCTCTGTGCCGTCGTCCCGCCGAAGCAGGACTTCACGCCGAGCGCGAGCGCGACAATGACAACGACGCCGATCACCCATTTCGCCCATTTGGGCAGGCGCTTCTTCTGGGATTCGCCCAGGAAGTCGTCGAGTTCTGTGGAGATCTGGGGATTGTTCATTGCGGGCCTGTCTGTGCGGAAGCGGTTGAAGCGGCGGCGAGCGTGCTGGATGACCAGCCGCCGCCAAGCGCCTTGAAGAGCTGGATGGAGGCATTGGCCCGCGCGGCGAGCGATGTCGTGTGGCTGTCCTGCGCGCTCAGCTGCGTCTGCTGGGCATTGAGCAGCGTCTGGAAGTCGATGAGGCCGCTTTCATAGCGGGCCTGCGCCAGCTGCGCCGATGTCCGCGCCGCTGTCTCGGCGGTCAGGAGCAGCGTCTCGCGTGCCTTGGTGCGGTCGATGGCGACCAGTGCATTCTCGACATCCTGCAGCGCGATCAGCACGGCCTGCTTGTAGGTGGAGAGCGCTGCGTCTGCGGTCGCCTGCTGTTGTTCGACCCGCGCGCGCAGCTGCCCGCCCTGGAAGATCGGTGCGCTGATGCTGCTCAGCAGGCTGCCCACGATATTGGTGGCGAGATCGCCAAGATTGCCGCTGGACGTGTCGAGCGAGCCGGAGAAGCGCAGCGCCGGATAGAGCTGCGCCTCCGCGACGCCGACACGCGCCAGTTCGGCGACGAGATTCTTCTGTGCGACGATGAGGTCCGGGCGGCGCGAGAGCAGGTCCGCAGGGAGCCCGGCTTCAACATTATCCGGCCCGAGCGGAATCGCCTTTGTGGGCGCGAGTTCCGCCTGAACCGAGCCGGGCGCAATGCCCAGCAGGATGGCAAGCTGGTTGGATGCGCTTTCGAAGGCCTGCTCGAGGCTCGGCACGCTGGCGGCAGTCTGTGCGCGCTGCGCCTTTGCCTGCTGCAACTCGACTTCGCTGGCGAGACCGGCATCGACGCGCCACTGCACGATTTGCAGCGTATTATCCTGAATGCGCAGGTTCTCGCGAGCGACCGAAAGGCGCGCCTGCTGCTGGCGCGCATCGACATAGTTGAGCGCCACTTCGGCCACGAGGCTGCGCTGCACGTCGGCAAGGCTGGCGGCGCTGCTATCGGCCGTGGCGCGGGCGGCCTCGACCGTGCGCGAGAGCCGTCCGAAAATGTCCGCTTCCCACGATGCATCGAGCCCGGCCTGGAAGTTCGAGCCGTCAAAGCCGGAGCCGGTCACGACCTCCTGCCGGCTGGCCGATCCACCCGCGCTCAGTGTCGGGAGCAGTGCCCCGCGTGAGCCGCGCAGTGCAGCGCGGGCCGCACGCAGGCGGGCTTGCGCCGTCGCGAGATTATTATTGCCGGCCAGTGCCCGGTCAATGAGGCCGCTCAGCTGCGGATCGCCAAAGCTGGTCCACCACTGGACCAGAGTCACCTGGTCGGCAGCATCGCCGCTTGGCGAGTGAAAGTCGCCGGGGAGATGCAACGATGCTGCCGATGGGGGGCGCGTGTCGGGACCGACAGCGCAGCCTGAGAGAATGATCGCCAAGGCGCCGGTTCCTGCCCCGAAGAGCATAGGGCGCAGGCGCCGACGCGCCTGCCGATATGGGCGGGCGTCGGACGAAATAGGGGCCTCTAACGACTCAAAGAGGGCAGTTTCTGTTTTAACCATGGCGCACGATTATCTCTCGAACCCAACTCGACTGTTTCAAAATCGAAACAATTGCAGGATCGCCCGAAACGCGCGCCTGCCGGGATCAGTTGCTGCCGGACATGGCCACCGAAACCTCGAACGTTCCCACCGGCAGCTCGGCCTCGTCAAACAGGTTGATGACCGGACTATCCGCCCATGCATAGCGAACGCGCGTCACCGGCTTGCCATCGCCCGAAAGTCGAATTGCATCACCCGAAGCAACCGCCAGTGCATAGCGACAGCTCGCCTGCCTCTCACCGCACAGCTCGAAGCCAATGGCATGCGCATCGCTCCAGCTATGCAGCGCGCCGGTCACGGACCTGAATTGCAGCACGATGTCGCCGCCGTCCCGTGCGGCGCCCACAATCTCCGGACGAGCCGCGCGCTGCATGTGACCATAAGCCAACATGCTCGCCGCCGCGAGCCGCGCGCCGACCGGCGCCTTGTTGGTTGGGTGCAGGTTTTTCGCGTCGCCAAGGTCGATGGTGTCGATCAGCGCAGCGCGGCCATCGGCAGCCACCGCTTTGCGCTGCTCGTCGCGCAGCGCCGCCCAGCCGCTGTCGACAGGCGCCGTCGCGATCGGACCGAAATTGGGGAGGGCCACGACCAGCATCGGCAAATCATTGCTACGAAACTGCGTCCGCCAGCCTTTGAACAAAGCGGCGAGGCGCTGGTCATAGCCCGGCACGCCGACGTCGCTTTCGCCCTGATACCAGGCGACCCCCGTGAGACCGAAGCTGCCCATCGGCGCGATCATGCCATTATAGATCAGGCCCAATCCGGCATTGGCATCCCATGGCGCGCGGGGCGGCGGCGATTGCACTTTGGCGACCGCGTAAAGCCAGCCCTCACCAATCGGCAGCGTCGAGCAATCGCCGAACTTCAGCGCCAGCACATCCGCCGGCCCCTTCATGCCGCCATTGGAAAATGTGTCGGTCAGCGCGATCAGGATCTCGTTCTTGCCCGCCCGCAGGGCGGCGGGCGGCACTGTGTAGTTGCGCGCAAAATCCCACCCGAAGCTATTGCCCACCGGCTTGCCGTTGACCCAACTCTGGTCAAGCTCGTCGAAAATGCCCAGCGAGAGCGTCGCGCCCTGCTTCGCCTGCGCTGCGGTCAGCGTGACTGTCTTGCGGAACCAGATCATGCCGTCGAACTTTTCGAGCCCCGCGCCCGCCCAGCTTTCCCAATAAGCAGTTACAGGCACCGGCTTCCACGCCAACCTGTCCGGCGCCGCCCAAGGTTCCTGCCCGGTCTTGTCGCCACTCTTCTCGCGCCACCAGCTTTCCCAGCGCGGCGCAAAAGCCGCCGCTGCGCCCGCAGGATCGGTGGCGAAGCGCTGCAACATCGCGGATTCTGCCTCGCCATAAATGCCGCGCGACCCTGCCGGATCGAGCCATGCGCGAATCTGCGTCCCGCCCCAGCTGGCATTGATCGCGCCTATGGGCACCTTGTGCGTCTGGCGCAGCGCACGCACCATATAATAGCAGACCGCCGAGAAGCCGGGCGCTGTCTCGGGGGAGGCCGCGACCCATTGCACCGGCTTGCCGAAATCGCGGGCAGGCACTGGCGCGCTTGCCTTCGGGATCGTGACCAGCCGCAACTGCTCATCCTTTGCGCTGGCGATCACGCCCTGCGCGCCGCTCGCCTGTAACAGCGCAAACTCCATGTTCGATTGGCCGGCGCACAACCAGACATCGCCGATCAATATGTCGCTGGCCTTGGCTGAGCCCTTGGCCGACCGCGCCTCCAGCGTGAAAGGCCCACCCGCCGATTGCGCGGGCAGGCTGACCTGCCAGCGCCCGTCCGCGCCCGTGGCGGCGGTGGCCGTGGCGCCTGCGAGATTGACCGTCACTTGCTCACCCGGATCGGCGCGGCCGGAAACGACAAGCGGTCGCCCGCGCTGGAGCACGGCATGATCGCCATAGAGCGGATCGAAACTTGGCGCGGCCTGCGCGGCGAAGGGCAGGGCAATGGCGGCAAGCGATGCGGGCAAAGTCCAGCGACGCATTTGGGCCATATGATCCTCCCCTGTCGGTCTCAAATCTTCGAGTACCGGAGCGCAATCTAGATCAGAGACGTGAGCGCCGGAAGATGCATCCTGTCGCCAGCCGGCATCGACCCAATATTGGTGTCCCGTGCACATGCGTGCATCGTCCGAGGCGAGAACAGCGCTATCGCCGCCACATCGGCGGGCTGTACCATTTCTCTGGCGCGGCGTCTGGACATTGCCCGCGCTTTCCATTGTCCCCGCGCGCGCGGGCGCCTATATCTTCGCCATGACCGACATTGCTCCCCAGATCACAGACGTGCGCTCCTTCCTGTATCGCGAAGGCGCGCTCGATCCCGATGGCGCCCGCAACCTAACCGCCGAAGCGCTGAAGGGCTGCGAGGATGGCGAGCTTTATCTTCAATATATCGCGACCGAGGCTTTCGGTTTTGACGATGGGCGCCTCAAGACCGCCGATTATTCGACCGATGCGGGCTTCGGCCTGCGCGGCGTCTCCGGCGAGATGACTGGCTTTGCCCATGCCAATGACATTTCGGTCGGTGCGATCCGCCGCGCGGCGCAAACGTTGCAGCTGCTCGATCCGGCCAAGGACGGCATGACGCCACCACCCAAGCGCACCAACCGTCATCTCTATACCGATGCCAATCCGCTCGATCTCGTACCCTTCGCCAAGAAGGTCGATCTGTGCGCCGCCATCGACGCTGCCGCCCGCGCGCGCGATGCGCGCGTCGTGCAGGTCTCGGCGAGCCTTTCGGGTAGCTGGTCTGTGGTCGAGATCGTCCGCGCGGATGGCTTCATCGCGACCGACGTGCGCCCGCTCGTGCGGCTCAACGTGTCGATCATCATGGAAGAAAATGGCCGCCGCGAAACCGGCACCTTCGGCATTGGCGGGCGCTATCTCTATGACAAGCTGTTCGAGGACGCGACCTGGCAGCGCGCCATCGACGAAGCGCTCCTGCAGGCAGAGGTCAATCTTCGCTCGGTCGATGCGCCCGCAGGCGAAATGACCGTGCTGCTCGGCCCCGGCTGGCCCGGCGTGCTGCTGCACGAAGCGGTAGGCCATGGCCTTGAAGGTGATTTCAACCGCAAGGGCACCAGCGCCTTCTCCGGCAAGATCGGCCAGCGCGTCGCATCGCCCGGCGTGACCGTGGTCGACGATGGCTCGATGCATTCGCGGCGCGGCTCGCTCTCCATCGATGATGAAGGCACGCCCACGCAGGAAAATGTCCTGATCGAGGACGGCATCCTGCGCGGCTACATGCAGGACCGGCTCAATGCGCGCCTCATGGGCGTCCCCGCCACCGGCAATGGACGGCGCGAGAGCTATGCTCATGCGCCCATGCCGCGCATGACCAACACATTCGCACGCGCCGGCAATGACGATCCCTCCGAGCTGCTGTCGCGCATCAAGAAGGGTATTTTCGCCAAGAGCTTCGGCGGCGGTCAGGTCGATATCGTCTCGGGCAAGTTCGTCTTCTCCTGCACCGAGGCTTACAAGGTCGAGAACGGCAAGCTCGGCGAGCCGATCAAAGGCGCAACGCTCATCGGAGACGGCCCGACCGCGCTGACCAAGATCGTCGGCATCGGCAATGATCTCACGCTCGACGAAGGCATCGGCATGTGCGGCAAGGCCGGGCAGGGCGTTCCCGCTGGCGTCGGCCAGCCCACGCTGCTGCTCGAAGGACTGACGGTGGGCGGCACTGCTGCCTAACCGACGATAGGATTCCATTCGCACTGAGCCTGTCGATGAATCGTTCTTTTCTTCACGGAGAAGGACAGGGCTTCGACAAGCTCGACCCGAATGGATAAAGGGCTGGCCATGTCCGAATTCTTCACCGCCATCACTGACAAGCAGCGCGAGTTTATCGCGAAGCAGCCCGTCTTCTTCGTCGCCACGGCCGCCGAGGGTGCGCGCATCAATCTCTCGCCCAAAGGCATGGACAGTTTCCGCGTCCTTGGCCCGAACCTCGTGGGCTATCTCGATGTCGGCGGATCGGGCAACGAGACGCAGGCGCATCTCGCCGCCAACGGCCGCATCACCATCATGTTCTGCGCGTTCGATCAGCCGCCGCTCATCCTGCGACTCTATGGGCATGGCCGCGCGATCCTGCCGCAGGACGATGAATGGGATCTCGCCGAGCGCCATTTCGAGATTCTGCCCGGCACGCGGCAGATTTTCATGATCTCGGTCGAGAGCGTTCAGGAAAGCTGCGGTTGGGGCGTCCCGGTCATGACGCTCGACCAGGAGCGCACGACGCTCTCGCGCTATCATGAGCAGAACGAAACGCCCGAGCGGCTGGAGAAGATTTCAACGCGCACGCAGAGCATCGACGGTCTGCCGGTGCGCGTGCAGGAGCAGTTTGCCGATCGCGCCCACCGGTTCGTGCGGGTCGATCCGGATTGGGTGCCCGCCGTGCTCAATTTCTGGCTCAACGAGGTCGGGCCGCAGAGCTGGTTCGATTCGTCCGAGGAAATGGACGCGCGCCTGAGCCACATGTTCCGTGCGCTCTGGGAGGCGCAGAAGGATAAGCCTGCGAGCGAGTTCCTCGTCGATGCGGACACGGCGCTCGCTGCCATTATCCTGTTCGACCAGTTTCCGCGCAACATGTTCCGCCACGAGGCGCGCGCGTTCCTGACCGACGCCAAGGCGCTGGAAATCGCGCGCGCGGCTATCGAGAGCGGCTTTGACGACGAGTTTGTCGAGGGCGCCCGTGCTTTCTTCTACATCCCCTTCATGCACAGCGAGAGCCTTGCCGATCAGGACCGCTGCATCGCCCTGTTCAGCGCGCCGGGCTTCGAGAATAATCTCGACTTCGCCCGGATGCACCGCGACATCATCGCCCGCTTCGGCCGCTTTCCACATCGCAATCAGGCGCTTGGCCGCGAGACGCGTCCCGAGGAAGAGGATGCCATTGCGCAGGGCGCCGACTGGTAGCGTCTGGCCATTGCGGGCACTGCGAAAACGGGGCATTTGATCGTCGGGTTGATCGCCGGTCCTGTCCTGCGGCAGGGGTAGCCGGCGAGCGAAAAGCGAAGAACGCAATCGATGCGAAAGATCATTCTCGCAACCGTCGGCAGCATGGGGGATCTCCATCCGCTCATTGCCATCGCCCGGGCTCTGAAGGAGCGTGGGTTCAGGCCCGTTCTGGCCGTTCCCGAGGATCATGTCGCCAAGTCGATTGCTGCGGGCATAGAGGCTGTCGCCGTGCTGCCCAGCTTCGCCACATTATGCAGTCGCACCGGCCTTGGCGAGCGCGAGACCGCCCGCCGGCTGATCGGCAATCAGCGCATGATTCTCGAGCAGGTCATCCTGCCGGATCTGGCGAGCTGCACGGGGCGGCTGGAAGCGCTGGCGGCGGACGCAGAGGCCATCATTGCCTCGGGCTTCTTCCTGGCCGCGCCCATCGTCGCCGAGAAGTTGCGCCTGCCGCTGGTGTCGGTCGTGCTCCAGCCCATGGCGATGCTCTCGCCGCTTGATCCGCCCAATACGCCCGACTTCTGGATGATGAAGCGCCCGCCCATCGGCGCGCTCGGCGCGCAGTGGAACCGGGCCATGTTCGGTATCGGCCGCGCGGTCATGGACCTTCTTTATGGGCGCCATATCGATCTGGTGCGGCGCGAGCACGGCTTGCCGTCGGCCGGTGGGCGCAGGATGTTCGAGGCCAGTGGCGCCGTGCTGTCTCTGGGTTGTTATTCGCCGCTGTTCGCACCTCTCCCCGATGATGCGCCCGCCAGCACCGCGCTCGTCGGCTTTCCGATGTTCGATGGCGCATCGGACGGCGGCGAATCGCTCGATCCTGCACTGGAGGCATTCCTGGCTGCTGGCCCCGCGCCTCTGATCTTCACCTTGGGCACGTTCGCCGTGATGGCGCCGAACAACTTCTACGAGACCGCCGCGGCCCTTGCCCGGCAGCTCGGCGTCCGAGCCGTTTTGCTCACCGGCAGCGGCGTGTCGGGACAGGTGGAGGAGGGCGTGTTCGCCTGTGCTTATGCACCGCATTCACGCCTGTTCCCCCGCGCCGCCGCGATCATCCATCATGGTGGCGCCGGAACGACAGGGCAGGCTCTACGCGCCGGCAAGTCGCAGCTCGTCGTGCCGCACATGGGCGATCAATATGATCATGCCTATCGGATCCAGCGGCTCGGCGTCGGTCGGCGCATTTCGCCGCGGCGCTTCACGCTGGAGCGGGTCGCGCCGCTAATTGCAGACTTGCTGGGCGACGATCTGATGCAGGCGCGTGCGGCCGATCTGGGTGCGCGCATTGCGGTGGAGCGCGGTGCGATGGTCGCCGCTGCGGTGATCGAGCGCACGCTTGATGCGCGGCGTGGCGCAGCGCCGGACGTTCAGATGGAAGATGCGCCTGCGATGCTGCGAAGCGCTTAGATCGCCTTCGCGCCCGTGCCGTCGAGCACAGCCTGACAGCCCAGCGCGCCGGCATCGTCGCCCTCCGAGAGCGCTGCCACCGTGACCCAGCCTTCGCCGCGCAGGGCCGCGGCCTGTTCGACGTCATGGCCGATGGGCAGGAACAGCCGCCGCGCGCTTTCGCTGCCAAAGCCGGCATCGATCAGCGGGTCGGGATAGAGCGAGAAGCCCATGGCGGGTTCGCTGCTGCCGTCGATGCGGGTCACCTGATAAGCGCCGCCCCGGCCAATCTCGCCGATGAAACCCTCGGCGAAAATCGAGAAGCCGAACCAGCTCTGATAGTCGAAGCCATGGCGTTCGGTGGGGTCGAGCGTCAGTGTGATGTCCCAGCCAATCGGCTTGGCAATGGCGCGCAGGGCCGCGATCCGCGTTGTGAGCGCGCCATTGGCGGCGCCCGTGTCGAGCGCTTCGAGCCGTGGCATAGCGGGATGAAACGGCCCGGTCGCTTCGATCAATGCCTGATAGGGCGCGGCGCTGGCGCCCATTTCGGCAAGCGATCCGGCATCCTTGGCGTCGAGCCGGTTGCGCAGGGCCTCGACCTGTTGCGGATCGACCGGCATCGGCCCGGCAGCGAGCGCTGGCACCAGATCGGGCAGGGTGAAATCGATCGTGATGCCGTTGACGCCCGCGCGCTGCAGCGCTTCGATCGCGACATTGACGATCTCGACCGCAGCCGTGACGCTGTCCGATCCGATGATTTCGGCACCCACCTGCGTCCGTTCGCGCTCAGGGCGCAGCTGGTCGGCGCGCAGCTTCATGACCGGGCCGCCATAGCAGAGCCGCAGCGGGCGGGCCGCGCTCGCCATGCGCGTGGCGGCAATGCGGCCGATCTGCGCCGTCATGTCGGGGCGGATAGCGAGGCTGCGCTGCGAGATGGGATCGACCGCACGCAGCAGTTCTTGCGCGCTTGCGGACTGGAGGCGCGAGACCAGAGTCTCCTCGAACTCGGCCAGCGCGGGCATGACGCGGCGGTATCCGTGTTGCGCGACGGTATCGAGCACCTCGCGCACCAATCGCGCCGAAGCCTCGGCCTGCGGAGGCAGGCGGTCGGAAAGACCCTCGGGGAGGAGGCCGGGTGCGAGTGCGTCTGTCATGCGCGGCGCTTACCGTGCAGGAGGCAGCGACGCAATCGCCCCGGCCTTCACATTCAGAACTTGAGCGGGAAGACCCGGCTCACGCCCGGCACTGCCCGGATCTGCTCCAGCACGGATGCAGGTACATCATCGTCGACGCTCAGCAGCAGGATCGCCTCGCCACCAGCAACGCGGCGGCCGAGATGGAAGGTGCCAATGTTGATGCCCGCATCGCCCAGCGCCTTGCCGACTGCGCCGATGAAACCCGGCTGGTCGGTATTGGCGATGTAGAGCATGTTACCATCGAGATCGGCCTCGATCTTGATGCCGAACAGTTCGACCAGACGCGGCGCGCTGTTCGAGAAGAGCGTACCGGCGACCGAACGCTCGCCCTGCTCGGTCTTCACCGAGACGCGCAGCAGCGTGTGATAATCGCCTTCCTTCTCGGTCTTCACTTCACGCACTTCGATCCCGCGCTCCTTGGCGAGATAAGGTGCGTTGACCATGTTCACCGTGTCCGAGTGGACGCGAAGCAGGCCAGCGAGCACAGCGCTCGTGATCGGCTTCTGGTTGATCTCGGTCGCCGCGCCTTCGCTGTGCACCGAGATGCGCGGCGTGCCGCTGTGCGAGAGCTGGCCGACAAGGCTGCCCAGACGCTCGGCAAGCGCCATGTACGGGCGCACCTTGGGGGCTTCCTCGGCGGAGAGGCTCGGCATGTTGAGGGCATTGGTGACGCCGCCGGTCAGCAGGTAATCGCTGAGCTGCTCAGCGACCTGCAGCGCGACATTGACCTGCGCTTCATTGGTCGATGCGCCCAGATGCGGCGTCGAGATGAAGTTGGGCGTGCCGAAGAGCGGGCTGTCCTTGGCCGGCTCGGTCGCGAACACGTCAAGCGCAGCGCCACCGATATGGCCGCTGTCGAGACCTTCCTTGAGCGCCACTTCGTCGATCAGGCCGCCGCGCGCACAGTTGATGATGCGCACGCCCTTCTTGGTCTTGGCGAGATTGCCGCGCGAGAGGATGTTGCGCGTCTGCTCGGTCAGCGGCGTGTGCAGCGTGATGAAGTCCGCCTTGGCGAGCAGCGTGTCGAGATCGGCCTTCTCCACGCCCATTTCGACGGCGCGCTCGGGCGAGAGGAAGGGATCGAACGCGACGACCTTCATGCGCAGGCCGATGGCCCGGCTGGCAACGATCGAGCCGATATTGCCCGCGCCGATCAGGCCCAGCGTCTTGCCGGTGACTTCCACGCCCATGAAGCGGTTCTTCTCCCACTTGCCGGCCTGCGTGCTGAGGTCGGCCTCAGGCAGCTGGCGCGCGAGCGCGAACATGAGCGCAATGGCATGTTCAGCGGTGGTGATCGAGTTGCCGAACGGGGTGTTCATGACGACCACGCCCTTGGCCGATGCCGCAGGAATATCGACATTGTCGACGCCGATGCCGGCGCGGCCGATGACCTTGAGATTGGTCGCGGCTTCCAGGATTTCCTTGGTCACCTTGGTCGACGAACGGATCGCGAGGCCGTCATACTGGCCGATAATGGCCATCAGCTCTTCCGGCGTCTGTCCGGTGATTTCGTCGACTTCGACGCCGCGATCGCGAAAGATCTGCGCGGCCTGAGGATCCATCTTGTCGGAAATGAGCACTTTAGGCTTGGTCATGTTTCTGTCCTTGAGGAGAGACAGTGCCCCTGCGAAAAGCAGGGGCCCAGGGCGCAATGGCACTGCTGCGGGGCCCTGAGCTCCTGCTTTCGCAGGCGCACCGGAATTGGAATGTCAGGCGGCGGTCGCGATCAGCGCGGCCTTCGTCTCGGCATAGGCCCAGTCGAGCCACGGACCGAGCGCCACGATGTCGGCCGTGTCCACGGTCGCGCCGCACCAGATGCGCAAGCCCGGAGGGGCATCGCGATAGCCGGCGACATCATAAGCGGCATCCTGCGCTTCGAGCAGGCTGGCCATCTTCTTGATGAACGCTTCGTCCGCACCTTCGACGGTCAGGCACACGCTGGTGATCGAGCGGGTCGCCGGATCGGGTGCGAGATGGCCAAGCCACGAGCGGGCTTCGACGATCTCGCCGAGCGCATCCGCATTGGCCTGTGCGCGAGCGATGAGGCCCTTGCCACCGCCAATGCTCTTGCCCCATTCGAGCGCGAAGATCGCATCTTCGACGGCCAGCATGGACGGGGTGTTGATCGTCTCGCCCTTGAACACGCCCTCAGCGAGCTTGCCCTTGGAGACGAGGCGGAAGACCTTGGGCAGCGGCCAGGCCGGTGTGTAGGTCTCAAGCCGTTCGACAGCGCGCGGGCCGAGGATCAGCACGCCATGACCGCCTTCGCCGCCCAGCACCTTCTGCCAGGAGAAGGTCGCAACGTCGATCTTGTCCCACGGAATGTCATAGGCATAGACCGCGCTGGTCGCGTCCGCGAACGCTAGGCCCTGACGGTCGTCGGGGATCCAGTCCGCATTCGGCACGCGCGCGCCGGAGGTGGTGCCGTTCCACGTGAAGAGCACGTCGTTCGACCAGTCGACCTGCGAGAGATCGGGGATCTGGCCATAGTCGGCGCGAATCACCGTGGGGTCGAGCTTGAGCTGCTTGGCGGCATCGGTGACCCAACCTTCACCGAAGCTCTCCCATGCGAGCGTCGTCACGGGGCGGGCGCCGAGCATCGTCCACATGGCCATCTCGAAGGCGCCGGTGTCGGAGCCGGGCACGATGCCGATGCGATGTGTGTCGGGCAGGTTCAGCAACTCGCGCATCAGGTCGATGCAGAGCGCAAGGCGCGTCTTGCCGAGCTTGGACCGATGCGAGCGGCCGAGCACTTCCGTGGCGAGTTTTGCGGGATCATATCCGGGCGGCTTGGCGCACGGGCCGGATGAGAAATGGGGACGCACGGGCTTCACGCCCGGCTTGGTAACGTCAGTCATGTAATGCTTCTCCTTACAGAGAGCACGCGCGGCGTTGGGACCGCGTGGCCCGTCGGCGGCCCTACTGGCGAGATGTTAAAAGTCAAGCACTTGCGGGATCCATTTCGGCGTGCATAAAATGCAATCATGGTTCGCATTCTCGGCCGAAGGCTCAATTTCGTACATCGGCTATGCGCCGGAAATTACGTATTTTCCCCAGGAAAGCGTATCGAAATGGTGCTCAGCAGGCGATCTTCCCGGTTAACGAACTATTGCAGTTTCTGCAGTTGCGCTAAAATGGACCATTGCGCGACTCGTCGCACGTCCCCGGTCATGTGGGAAACTGGACCGGCTCTTTGGTGGGAAAGAATGATGAAGAACATCAAATGCCTTGCATTCGCGGCGGGCCTTGCGCTCTGCACGCTTTCCACGGCCGCTCAGGCCGCCGTTATCATTACTGGTGCCAATGTGGGCCAGACCTTCCAGCTGAATTATACCGGTCAGGTCGGCGGCAGCAGCACCAACCTGATCAGCGCGACTCAGGTTTTCACGTTCACGGGCCTCGCGAACGGTGGAAATAGCTATGTGTTTTCCGTCGCCACGACCAACAGTTCGGCGGTGGATTCGCGTCTGCGCTCCTTCGGGTTTGATGTGACTTCGGCCGTGGTGACCGGTGCCTCGTCGGCCGGCACCTATGGCTACGCCGCTTTCGGGGACAATTATCCCGAGGGCTTCGGCACGGTCGAGGTTTGCTTCAAGGCCACCAGCAACGGCACCTGCACCGGCGGTCCGATGGGCCTGGATGATGGCCAATCGGGCAACACCATCATCACGCTGAACTTCGCGTCGGCACTCTCGTCGATCACGCTCGACCGTTTCGTGACGCGCTTCCAGTCGATCGAGCCGTCCATCAATGGCAGCGACAGCGGCATCGGCGTGCCGGTTACGGCCGTGCCCGAGCCGGCCAGCTGGGCCATGCTGATTGCAGGCATGGGCTTTGTCGGCGTGGCGATGCGTCGCCGCAAGACCGCCATCAGCTTTGCCTGATCGCATAACTGAACTCTGAAAAACGGGCGGGCGTCAGCGACGCGCCGGCCGTTTTTCATGTGCCGGTCTTTCGTTCGTACCGGCCCGTTTCGGACTCGCTCCGCCGCAGCCTCGCCGAGACGCCCGTCCCGCGCATTTACGGCTGAATCGCGGCGTTCTATAGCCCGCTCATGCTCAGCCGACGCAGAGCCTCGAAAACGGCCAGGCTGGTGGCGCTACTAGCGCTTGCCGCGCTGACGGCCTGCGTCAGCAACCGGGCGCCCCAGCGCGCCCGCGTGGCTGCCCGGCCCCAGCCCATGGCGGCGCCCATGCCGAACAGCGAAGCCTTCCGTCAGTGCAAGGCGCGGCTCGATCAGGCGCAGGTGCGCTTCGAGACATTGCCGAACCAGCAAAAGGGCGGCGGCTGCGCAATCATCGATGCAGTGAAGCTGCTCGACTTCGGCACGCCCACGGCCAATCTGGGTGCCATGAACTGCGAACTGGCCGCCAGCTTTGCCGCATGGGTGCGCTATGGCGTGCGGCCCGCCGCGCGGGTCTATCTGAATAGCGAGGTCGTGCGCGTCGAGACCTTCGGCACCTATGCCTGCCGCGACGTGCGCGGGTCAGGCGGCACGATTGCCGGGCAGCTCTCCGAACATGCCCGTGCCAATGCCGTCGATATATCCGCCTTCGTGCTGGCCGACGGGCGGCGCATCAGCGTGGTGGACGACTGGCGGGCCGAGGGGCCGGGCGCCCAGTTCCTGCGCGTGATCCGCGATAGCGCCTGCAAGCGGTTCCGCACGGTGCTGAGCCCGGATTATAACAGCGCCCATCGCGACCATCTCCATTTCGACAATGGCGGCAAAGGGCGCTATTGCCGCTAAACCTGCACGAGCTTATCCCGCTCGCATCCTCTCCAGCAGCAAAGATCATCCCCGCCATGAGCGACCGCGATCCCGTCACCGAGCCCCGATTCCGTCCCGCCGTGCAGGAAGTGCACGCCGCCCACGAAGACGTTCTCTCGCCGCAGACGCAAAGCGCGGCCTATCGTCTCGCGTTTCAGGATGACGAATTCCTGCTCCGGCCGGATCTGCGCCCGGTGCGCTTCCAGCTTGAGTTGCTGAAGCCAGAGCTTTTGCTCGACGAGGCAAAGATCGCATCCACCTTTGTCTTCTATGGCTCGGCGCGCATTCCCTCGCCCGAGCAGGCGCAGGCGCGCATCGACGCGGCGCCTGACGAGCAGTCCCGCAAGGTCGCCGAGCGGCTGGCCGGCAAGGCGCATTATTATGACGTGGCGCGCGATCTGGCGCGGATCGCCGCGCAATATCCCGTCCATGCCAATGGCTGCCGCAATTTCGTGGTCTGCTCGGGTGGCGGCCCTTCGATCATGGAAGCGGCCAATCGCGGCGCAGCGGATGTCGGTGCGAAGACCATCGGCATGAACATCCTCCTGCCTCATGAGCAGGCACCCAATCCCTTCGTGACGCCGGAGCTGAGCTTCCGCTTCCACTATTTCGCGCTGCGCAAGATGCACTTCACGATGCGCGCCCGCGCGCTTGCCGTCTTCCCCGGCGGCTTCGGCACGTTCGACGAGTTTTTCGAGCTGTTGACGCTCATCCAGACCGGCAAGATGAAGCGCATCCCGATCCTGCTTTACGGGCGGGAGTTCTGGACGCGCGTCGTCGATTTCGAAGCGCTGGCCGATGAAGGCGTCATCGGTCATGGCGATCTCGACCTGATCAGCTGGGTCGAGACGGCCGAAGAGGGTTGGGCGCTGGTCGAGAATTTCTATGCCGATGAGGAAATCGGCGGCTGCTGATCTGGCAGCTCGGGCTGTAACGAAAAAGGCGGGCAATCACGCCCGCCTCTTCATCTGTTTTCGGTGCTGAACGCAGCGCGGCTTATTCGGCCGCGTTCTCCGCCGCATTGCCCTCGGCCGGAGCCGCTGCATTGTCGCCCTCGGCTGCAGCCGGTGCTGCATCCGCCGCAGGCAGCGGCAGGTTGGAGCCCTGTGCGTTCATATAGGCGATGAGGTTGGCGCGGTCCTCGGGGCTGCCGAGACCTGCAAAGCTCATCTTCGTGCCGGGTGCGAACTCGCGCGGGCTTGCCAGCCACTTGTCAAGATCGTCGAAGCTCCATTTGCCGCCGACCTTCTTGAGCGCGTCGGAGAAGGCGAAGCCGCCACGGCCTTCTGCCTTGCTGTCGCCCACGATATCATAGAGATTCGGGCCGACGCCGTTCGCGCCGCCGGAATTGATCGTGTGGCAGGCCATGCACTTGGCGAAGACCTTCTCGCCCTTGGCGACGTCCGCGCTGGCGAGCAGCGTGTTCAGCGACGGACCGGCTGCTGCGCCGCCGTCGCTTTCCACTTCGACGCCCTCGATCGCATAGCCCATCGGTTCAGGACGCCCCTCATGGAACATCGCGCTGCCGACGATCCCTGCGCCCAGCGCAATGATGCCGGCAAACAGGGTCCAGCCCGCAATGGTATTGAAACGATCGGTCATTCGCGTCTTTCTCCGAACATGCCCCGCGCGCTGCGCCGTCCCGCGCCGCATGAGCCCCGCTGGCCGCCCCCATTAATGACGGATTGGCAGACGCGCAAGCCGCGCGTGCGCTCGATTGGCGCGCCGCACAACACTGGCTTTTCCGCCCGCCTTGCGCGCTTGGGATCAAGGCTCTAAGCGCAGCGGCCAGCAATGGACAACTATCCGCTCCCCGCGCGGCGCCTCGTCGCCGAGATGACGAACGCCGCTGCGGCCGCGCCTGAGCGGGCGCTTGCCTTCCAGGGCGCGCCGGGCGCGAATTCGCATCTCGCCGCCATGGACTATGCGGCGGACAGCCTGCCGCTCCCCTGTTTCAGCTTCGAGGACGCAATCGACGCAGTGCGCGACGGCACGGCCGACCGCGCGATCATCCCCATTGAGAACAGCCTGCACGGGCGCGTGGCCGACATGCATTTCCTGCTGCCGGAATCGGGCCTGTCGATTGTCGCGGAATATTTCCTGTCGATCCATCACTGCCTGATGAGCGCGGATGACACACCGCCGGTCAGTGCGCTCAGCCATGTTCAGGCGCTGGGGCAGTGCCGTCACTATCTGCGCGCCAATGGCATGCGCCCGATCGTCTATGCCGATACGGCAGGCGCTGCCGCGCTGGTGGCTGAAGTGCGCGAGCCCGGTGCCGCCGCGATTGCGCCTGCGCTTGCTGCGCGGCTTTATGACCTTCATCTCCATGCCGAGAATATCGAAGACAGCCCGGACAATATGACCCGCTTCGTGGTCCTGGCGCGTGACGCGCTGATGCCCGATCCGACCACCGGGCCGGTCATGACCAGCTTCCTGTTCGAAGTGAAGAATGTCCCCGCCGCGCTCTACAAGGCAATGGGCGGCTTCGCGACCAATGGCGTCAACATGACCAAGCTGGAAAGCTACCAGCGCGGCGCCAGCTTCTCGGCCACGGAATTCTATGCCGATATCGAAGGCATGCCGGGCGATCCCGCCGTCGACCGCGCGCTCGATGAGCTCGCGTTCCACACGAAATGGGTGCGCCTGCTGGGCAGCTACCGCCAGGCCCGCCCGCGTTCGGTCTGATCGGCCGGAGCATTTTTCCCGACGATCCGTTGACCTGAAAGTGCGGCGCGAATGTTCCGTAGAGTCAGGCGCGCGATAGCCTCTTGAAATGACTCGTCCTGCCTAAATTTTAGGCAGTCACTGCGCAGTGCACAATATTTGTGCGGCGCAGCGATGTCCGATTCCGAGTCGCGCCGCTTTAACGCGTTGTTAAAGAGTTGGCACGGTCCTTGCTCTGTTGTTCCAGCACACCAAAAGAAGGGGGCAACATGAAACTCATCATGGCAATCATCAAGCCGTTCAAGCTGGACGAAGTGCGTGAAGCACTTACCGGCCTCGGGATCGCAGGCATGACGGTGAGCGAGGTGAAGGGCTTCGGTCGGCAGAAAGGCCAGACCGAAATCTATCGCGGCGCGGAATACAGCACCAACATGGTTCCGAAGATCAAAGTCGAAGTCGTCTGCGACGACGCACTCGCACCACGCGTGGTCGAGGGCATTCAGCAGGCGGCCAATAGCGGCGCCATTGGCGACGGTAAGATTTTCGTCCTCGAAGTCGGTCAGGCCGTGCGTATCCGCACCGGCGAGACTGGCGAAACCGCGCTGTAAGAAAAGGGGAAATCAATGAGCTTCACCAAGAAACTCTGCGGCGCAGCGGCGGCCACCGGCCTGTCGCTTTTCGCTGCCTTGCCCGCCTGGGCGCAGGAGGCTGTACCTGCTGCGGCGCCTGCCGTTCCTAATCCGGGCAACAATGCCTGGATGATGACGTCCACTGTCCTTGTCCTCCTGATGATCCTGCCGGGTCTGGCCCTCTTCTACGGCGGCCTGACGCGCTCGAAGAACATGCTTTCGACCATGACCCAGATCGGCGCCACTGCCTGTCTGGCGATGCTTATCTGGGTTATTTACGGCTATGGCACTGCCTTCGGTCCAGAGGGCAATGCCTTCTTCAGCTGGGGCAAATATTTCCTCGCAGGCGTCACGCCGGCGAGCACGGCTGCGACCTTCTCGGACGAAGTCATTTCGGAATATGTGTTCATCAGCTTCCAGATGACCTTCGCGGCCATCACTGCCGCCCTCGTTCTGGGCGGCACGGTCGAGCGCATCAAGTTCTCGGCAGTCATGGTGTTCGTCGCCGTCTGGCTGACGATCGTCTACTTCCCGATCGCGCACATGGTGTGGGCGGGCGGCGGCCTCATCTTCGAATGGGGTGCTCTCGACTTCGCCGGCGGTACGGTGGTTCACATCAACGCCGGTGTCTCGGCTCTGGTGGCAGCCCTCATCCTCGGCAAGCGCAAGGGCTTCCCGACTGAGCCTATGCCTCCGCACAGCCTGACGATGACCATGGTCGGCACTGGCCTGCTGTGGGTTGGCTGGTTCGGCTTCAACGCCGGTTCGGAACTGGAAGCCGACGGCACGGCTGGTCTCGCCATGATCAACACCTTCGTCGCAACCGCGTCGGCAGGTCTGTTCTGGATGCTGACCGAGCGTGTCATGGGCCACAAGGGTTCGGCTCTCGGCCTGTGCTCGGGCATCGTTGCCGGTCTCGTTGCGGTTACCCCCGCAGCGGGCAATGTCGGACCGTTTGGTGCGGTGGTGCTTGGCGCCCTCGCGTCGATCATCTGCTACTTCGCAGTCTCCAAGCTCAAGCCCGCCCTGGGCTATGACGAGTCGCTCGATGCATTCGGCATCCACGCGATCGGCGGCATCATCGGCGCTATCGGCACCGGCATCTTCCACGATCCTTCGCTCGGCGGTCCCGGCGATGGTTCGGTGGCGATGTGGGCGCAGACCTGGATTCAGGTCAAGGCAGTGGTCGTGGCTATCGTTTGGGCCGCTGTCGGCACCACGATCGCCATCTACGTTGCCAAGATCGTCACGGGTCTGCGCGTCAGCACTGAAGTCGAGCAGGAAGGTCTCGATCTCGGCGAGCATGGCGAGCGCGCCTACAACTAACCAGCTCGATCGGGCGGCCTTGGGGGAGGCCGCCCGATCAACAGATGTTCCTCCTGCGAACATGACTGAGGCCGGTGCGGGCGCATCGGCCTCTCTTTTTGTGGGCCCCGTTCTATATGATCCCTGTGCCATGAGCCTGTGCTATGAACCCTTCGTCCGTCACGGAGGATCTCATGGCATTTGAACTCACTATACTCGCCTGGGGCTGCGTCCTCGCGCTGGTCCACGTCTTTGCTGCCGGTCAGGTCCGGACCCGCCAATATGGCCGGGCGTGGAACATGGGCGCGCGGGACGAGACGATGCCGGCGCCATCGCCGCTGGTCGGGCGGCTGGCGCGCGCGCAGGCCAATTATTTCGAGACATTCCCCATCGTCGTCGCCGCGATCCTGATCGACGGGGCGGCTGGTCTGTTCGACGGCGGCACGCGCCTTGGCGCCGCGCTCTGGCTCGGCGCACGCATCGTCTATCTGCCGCTTTATGCTTCCGGGGTGCCGGTGGTCCGCACCATCGTATGGCTTGTGAGCGTCGTAGGCATCGCCTTGCTGCTCTGGCCGGCGCTCGCGAGCACGTTTTAACGGCTCACATTAAAGCTTCAGCGCGCGTCGGCGGAGAGCGCGTTCAGCATCTCGTAGATCGGCGTGACATCATAGCCCGCGCCTGACGCCGTCTGTGCAATCGCGTCCGGTGCCTCGCCAGCGCGCGCACGGGCCAGCGACCATAAGAGCGTGCTGCGCGTGCCGGAGCGGCAATAGCAGAGCGTCTTGCCGCCCGCATTGCCTGCCAGCGCCTGATCCAGTGCATCGAGCTGCCAGGGTGCGAAGCCACCGGGCGAGACCGGAATGGCGACATAGGCAATGCCCGCCGCGCGTGCAGCCGCCTCGATGGCGTCGCCGGGCGTCTGGTCGGGCGATTCGTCTTCCGGGCGATTGTTGACGATCAGCGTCACGCCCAGCGCTTTGGCCTCGTCGACCGTATCGAGGCCGATTTGCGGCGCGACGTAAATGTCGGGCGTCAATGGCTTCAGCATGTCGGGTCTCCCGGATCGGATTGGCTTGGGTGAAAGGGCGATTTCGCTTTCCCTACGCCTTTCGAACCGGCGCGCGCAAGCCAGTGCGGACGGCAGGGGACGTCCAGCGCTCCATGCTTAACCCGATGATAACCATGGCCCCGATATGCGGGGATATGGGCCGATGGGCATGACCCGCCCGCACCGGCCATCAGGGGATTTAGATGCTGAAGATTTCCGCGACGGCCAGCGAGCTGCCTACTCTTCTCGATCAGGTGCCGGGCGTCGAATGGCTCTCACTCGACTGTTTCGACACGCTCGTCTGGCGCGCCACCCATGCGCCGATGGACGTGTTCGCCGACCTCCGATTCGAAGGCGGGGCCATCGAGCCGCGCAAATGGGCAGAGCGTCAGGCGCGTCTCGAAGCGCACTCGGTCGAGCAGCGCGGCGAAATCGTCATTGCCGATATTTACCGTAAGCTCCTGCCCCTCGCGACCGACGCCGAGCGCACGCAAGCCGCAGCCCATGAGCTGGAGCTGGAGGCGCGTCAGGCTTATGGTTTCGCGCCGGTGCGCGATCTCATGCTGGAAGCGAAGCGGCGCGGTCTCAAGATCGCCATCGTCTCCGACATGTATATGAGCGAGGCCCAGCTGCGTTCGCATATCGGCAATGCCTGTGGGCCTGAAACGTTGGCCCTGATCGACCGTGTCTTCGTCTCCAGCGAATATGGGACGGGCAAGGCCAAGGATCTCTTCATCAACATCCTCGCCGATCTGGGCGTTTCCCCAGCCAAGATCCTGCACGTCGGCGACAATCTGACCGCCGATCAGGAGCGTCCCTCCGAGTTCGGCATCAACACCGTCCATTTCGAGCAATTCCCTGACGATGTCGCTCAGCGCCTGCGTCTTGAAGCCACGGCGGCAACGCTGGTCGGTCGGGGCGGCACGCGCGTCGAGCGGCCGATCTATCAGCTTCATCGCGCGCAACTCGCGCTGCGCACCGAGACCGATCCCGCCTATTGCATCGGCCATGACGTGATGGGCCCAGTCATGCACGGCTTCGCTTCCTGGCTGAAGACCGAGGCCGAAGACATGGAAGCGCGCACCGGCAAGCCGGTGAAGCTGCTCTTCCTGATGCGCGACGGCTATCTGCCGATGCGTGCATTCAATGCGCTTCACCCAGAGCTTGCCGATCGCGTGCTGCCGACCGAGATCAGTCGCTTCACGGCATTCGGCACCAGCTTCACCGATGTCGAGGCCATTGCCAATTATGTGATGCCCGGCCTCAGCCCGGAGAATCTGCCGCGCTACTGCAAGCAGATGGCCATGACGCCCGATGAGAAGCGCGTGCTGTGCCGGATGGATCCGCAAAGCTTCCTGCAAGCCGTGACCGGGCCTTATGCCGAGCGGATCATCGCGCGCTCGCGTGCCTTTGCAGACCGTATGGCGGGCTATCTCACCGGCCTTGGTATCCAGCACGGCGACGCCGTCATGCTGTGCGATATCGGCTATCAGGGCACCGTGCAGAACGTGGTCGAGCCTGTGCTGCGCGATCTGCTCGGGCTTGACGTCGCCGGGCGCTACATGGCGCTCCGCCAGATCGTGCCCATTGGCAATGACAAGCGCGGCTATCTCGATACCCGCAATTATGACATGGACCTGCTGACCACCTGCTGGGAGCCCATCGGCCTCATCGAGGAACTGCTCAACCTGCCGCAGGGCTCGGTCGTCGATTATACGGCCGACGGCCAGCCGATCCGCGAGGCCTCAGGCCGCAAGCATGCGCAGAGCGTACGCCGCGAGACCGTCCAGCGCGGCTGCGTCGATTATGTCGAGGGCGCGCGCGATGGCCTCGGCCTCCTGCGCCGGCCGGATACGGACGATGCGGATGCGCGGCGCGATACTGCCGTGGCGGCGCTGGTGCGCTTCCTCTTCCTGCCCCAGAAGGCGGAAGTCGAAGTGATCGACAGCTTTGACTATGAGCTCAATCAGGGCACCGGCAACACGCTGCGCCTCGTCGATCTCGACATGGCGACCAAGGACCTGCGTCGGCGCGGGCTGTTTTACTCGCGCGACCGCAGCCGCCTTTTCCTGCCCGGCGAACTCCAGCAGCATGGCACGCATCTCAATCTGTCCCTGCTCGTCTCGCGCCGCTTCCGGCTCGATCTGCGCAAGTCGGATTTCGACGTTGGCGGCATCCAGTTGCCCGTCATGCTCATCAACGACAAGGGTCATAGCCTGACCACGGTCGATGCCTTCCCCACGGTCGATGGCTATTATGTCGCGCAGGTGCCGGTCGGTGATGGCGAGTATATCGCGGGCCTCCAGTTTGGTCAGCGCTGGGACTGGGTGCAGATCGAGGATCTCACCTTCCACCGCGTCGAGGATCTGGCGTTCAACAAGCTCAACGGCCCCACCGGCTTCACGGCCGAGCCCTATCCGGATGGCATGACGCAAATGGGCCCCGGCCTGTTCCGCTGCGATCCCGCCGGTTTCATCCTCGCCATGCCGCCTGCAAACCATCTCGGCTCGCTGGCGCTGAGCGTTGTCTTCCGCCCGATTTCCGAGCGCAGCAATGCGGCGGTGGCTGCCAACGATCAGGAACAGGCGGCCTGAGGCCTGCGACCTTGCTTATGGGCTAATCGCCTGAGCGGTTCGCCCGTTCAGATGGATTGACGCCATGCCGCGGCACGACGCATGTTGTGCCTCGAGAGGATGAGGCATGGCGTCAACACTTGCAGACGCGTCGACGGTCAGGGCGACGCTCAATTATTTCGATCCCGGCATAAAACGGGGCCGGTTCGATCTGGTCGAGCCCGAGCGCAATCTCATGGCCTTCGAGGGGCATGAGGTCGCTATTCGCGATCTCAAGGCGGCGGCGCCTCACGAAGTCACGCTGGATCGTCAGGGCTTCATGCTCGCCTCGCATGACAGCGCGGTCGCTCGCCGGCCGGAGATGATCGACACTAATCTCGTCACACAGGACGGCCTCCCGCCGATCAACCGGGCTTATTACGAGGAGCTGCTGCCCCTGATCCGCGAGGCGACTGGCGCGCGCGATGTGATCCCGCAGGCGACGGGACTCACAGTCCGTTTCAGCGCGCGTTCGCAGCGGCAGAGCTGGGCAGGCGCTGCCGGGTTCATCCATCTTGACGTCACCGATCAATCAGTGCGCCGCTTTCTCGATTTCAGTCTGGAGGCCGCGGGTCGCCCGATCGCGCCCTATAGCCGCTTCGTGCTCATCCAGAGCTGGCGCGCCGTCTCGGACCCGCCGCAGGACAATGTGCTGACGCTGTGCGATCGCACCTCGGTCCCTGCGTCGGACGTCATATTCTACGATGCCGTGATCGGCGACAAAGGCACGGCGCTGGAAAGCGTCGAGGCGCGCAGCTGTCGGTACAATCCCGACCATCGCTGGTGGTATGCCTCAAACATGGGCACGCGCGATGTGCTGCTGTTCGCGGGTTATGATTCGGCCGATCCAAAGGGCGTCCAGCCGTTCCACACGGGCTTCGACGTGCCGGGCCTGACCGATGCTGCGCCCCGCGCCAGCCTGGAGGCGCGCTTCTTCGCCTTTTACGATTGAGGCCGGGCAGACAAGAAAAAGGGCAGGGCGCTCGCGCGACCTGCCCCTTCTAATCGATTGATGTCGGCGTTCAGCCTTCCATCGTCATCCGCACGAAGTCGACCGTCTGGCGTGTAGCCGCGTGGAACTCCGTCTCGGTCGCCTTGAACGAACCGAAATGGGCGAACTCGCTGGGCTTCATGCCCTCGAATTCATAGGCCTGGCGGAAGCTGGGCAGCTTCAGAAGCTTCTCGATGCTTGCCTTGTTGGGCTCGTGGTCGATGGCATTCTTGTCGAACGGACCCAGCTCGTCGGCTGCGGCCATGAGGCCCGCGATATAGCTCGGCGGGCAGGTATAGACCATGTCGCTGCCGGCATAATCCTGGATGTGGCGGCTCACGGTCTTGCCCGTGCGCTCGTCCTTCTCCACGCGCATCGAGCACTGGAGCATCTTGGACGGGTGGTTGTTCTGCTTGCCCCAGTGATAAGCGCGCTTGAGCACGGCTTCTTCGCCGTCGCGAATCTCGGGCAGCGTCAGCTCGATGCCGCGCGCCTTGGCTTCCACGCGCCAGTCGCTCAGCTCGCCGAGGCGTGCCGACATGTGCGTGATGACCGAGCGCCACTTCGAGAGATCGACACCAGCGGCGCGTGCGCGCTGCAGGCCTGCCGTCACTGCCGCCATGCAGCGCATGTACTGCGGCACGGTGAAGCTGGTCGTGTTGTTGGTGGAGATGCCGCGTGCGGTCAGCTCTTCGAGGACTTCATAGCCCTCCTTCGAGCCGGGCAGCTTGACCATGACGTTCGGCGCCTGCGCGTAAATCGTCAGGCCCTGCGCCAGCATCTTGTCGCCATCGCGCACGAAGCGCGGGTCGACCTGGCCGGAGAGCATGCCGTACTTGCCGCCGGACTTTTCATAGACCGGCAGGATGGCGTCGGCGCCCAGCTTCACCAGGTCGAGATACGCAGCCCAGTAGACGCCTTCGACGTCGAGCGCGGGATCGGCCTTGGCAATGTCCTTGATGCGCTTCGCCCAGCCAGCGGGATCGAGCTTGATCGCCTGCAGCGAGAGCGGCGGATTGGTGGTGACGCCGCGGAAGCCCATGACGCCGTCCTCGGCGATGGTCTCGGCATCCATCATGCGGGTGAGCTGCGCGTCCCAGTCGGCTTCGTGACCGGCAGGCGCCTTCGCAAGCGTCTCCTTGCGCCAGCTCGGGAAGATCACCGGGGAGCTATCCCACCAGATCTCGGATTCGGGGTTCGTGTCGGCAAGCTGCTCGAGCACATTCTTGGTCATGGTGGGTGTGTTTGTCATAGGCGCACCCAAATAGTGTCCTCGCCGCGAAGGTCCAGCCGATTCATCATTGTCCGCTGTGAAGCTGAACTGTTGACGGCCGCCACCCGCCCGCCACCGTCCAAAAAACCTACCCTCCGAAATTATCTACACGGCATTCGCTTTTGATGCTTTCCGCCCGCGCGCTTGGCTGTTAGCGTACGAAGAAACACCGGCCCCAACACACGGGAAGCCGGGAGAAAACAGGATCAGGAGAGGGGGGAAGGCATGAAGCACTTCATTCGTTCGACGGTTGGCGCCGTCATTCTGGCGACCACCGCGCTGACTGGCGCAAGCACGGTCGCCCAAGCCCAAACGACTCAGGCCCAGACGACTCAGGCCCAGACCGCACCGACCAATGGCGCGCCCGCCGATTCCATTGTCAGCAGCTGCCAGCGCGTCTGCCTCGAAGGCTTCGTGAATCGCTATCTCGATGCGATGGCCGCGCACAAGGTCGATCCCGCATTGTTCGCCAAGGATGTGCGCTTCACCGAAAATGGCATCGAGCTGCCGTTCGGCACCGAGGGCCTGTGGGCGACGGCAAGCGGCGTCGGCAAATACAAGCTCTACGTCCCCGATATCGAGACGCAGCAGGTCGCGTTCCTCGGCACTGTTCTGGAGGTGGCGTCCAGCTCCGCCAGCGGACCGGCGCGCGGGCCTGAGCTCGTCGGCCTTTCGCTGCGCCTGCGCATCGTGGACGGCAAGATCACCGAGGTTGAGCAGATCGCGGCGCGTCCTGAGCGGCCGCTCGGCGCGGGCGGTTCCACACCGCCGCCGACCGGCGCATTCGCAGCGACGGGCGCTGCGGTCGAGGCCATGGGCGCGCCTGATCGCAGGTTCCTCGAGGCCATTCCCGCGAACAAGCGTCAGAGCCGCGCCGATCTGGTCCGCATCGGCAATTATTATTTCGACGCCGTCGAGCGGAACACGGGCAAGGACTATTATCCCTTCACCGACGATTGCCTGCGTCATGAAAACGGCATGGTCATCGTGGGGCCGCCCGGCACCATCGGCATGCGCGGCCAGCCGGTGCAGGGCTGCAAGGAGCAGTTGCAAAAGACGCTGATCGGCGCCGTTTCCGGCATCCGCGACCGTCGCTTCGTGGCGGTGGACCGCGAGCGCGGCATCGTCTTCGCCTTCGGTTTCTTCGATCACCGGCCGATCAACTGGAGCTGGCAGCTGGGGGAACTGTTCAAGATCGAGGGCGAGAATATCAGCCGGATCGAGGCGATCTTCATCCGCGGCGCCTATGGCATCTGCTCGGGCTGGAGCACTTACGAACAGTGCCGCTCGGAGAAGCCTCAAGACGTTCGCTGACCCGGCATAGGCGCCGCGCGGGCTTGAACGGCTCGCGCGGCGCTCCCGGCTTTTGACTGGGTTAAGAGGGGGTGGATTGCATGAAAAAGACTGTTGTTCGCTGGCTGCCCGCAGCCGCTGCCTTTTGCCTTGCCGGCGTCATGACTGCGAGCGGCGCGAATGCCCAGTCTTCGCCCACGCCGCCCGATCCCGGCGCCACCAATCCCTGCCAGCGCGCCTGCCTCGAAGGCTGGGTGGACAAATATCTCGCCGCCATGCGCGACCAGAATGTCGATCCGGCCCTGTTCGCGCGCGAGATCAAGTTTACCGAGAACGGCGTCCAGCTTCCTTTCGGCAAGGAAGGGCTGTGGCATGGCATGACGGCGCTGGGCACGTATAAATTCTACATTCCCGATACCGAGACGCAGCAGGTCGCGTTCCTCGGCACTGTGCGTGAGAATAGCCGCGGCACGGGCGCCGATGCTGTGGTGGCACTCGCGCTGCGCCTCAAGATTCACGGCGGCAAGATCACCGAGATCGAGCAGCTCGCCATCCGGCCCGACAGCGTGAACAGCAGCAACAATGATTTCCCGCCAACCGGCGAGGGCATGGAGAAGATGGGCGCGCCCAACCCCATTTTCACGCAGGCCATTCCGCTCGCCGAGCGCGCCTCCCGCGAGGATCTGATCCGGCAGGGCGATTATTATTTCGCGGGCCTCCAGCGCAATGACGGCAAGGGCTATTATAATTTCACCGACGATTGCATCCGCTTCGAGAACGGCGTCGACGTGCTGCTCGGCCGCGCAGGCACGCCCAATGCGGGCAAGCGCCAGACCTGCAAGGGGCAGTTCGAGACGGGCGTGAAGGGCATTGTCAGCCGCATCCGGGATCGCCGCTTCGTCGCCGTGGACCGCGAGCGCGGCATCGCCTTTGCATTCGGCTTTTTCGATCATCACCAGATCAACTGGACCTGGCAGCTCGCCGAGCTGTTCAAGATCGAGAAGGGCAAGATCCGCCGTATCGAGGCGATTTTCCATCGCGCGCCCTTCGGCCTCAATTCGGGCTGGAGCACATATGAGCAGGGCATGTCCGAGGAGCCGCAGAGCATTCGCTGAGGCCGGGCATCCGCTGAGAACGGGCATTCGCTGAGGTCCGGCACTCGCTGACAGACAATTTCTAAACAGGGAGAGACACATGATGAAGAAAGCGCTTCTTGCGGGCCTCATGGCCTGCGCAGCGGCTCCGGCGCTGGCACAGACGCCCGCGCCGCCCAGCCCCTATGCCCCGCTACCGGACAAGCCGACCTGTACGCGCGCCGAGCTCAAGGCCATCACCGCGGCTTATGTCGACGGGCAGAAGAAGGGCAGCCTCGCCGCCCTGCCGCTCGATGCCAAGGTGCATTATCTTGAGAATATGAAGGACGCGACGGCCACCACGGGCCTGTGGGCCAAGCCGCTCGCCGTCGCGAACAGCATGAGCTTCCATGACGATACGCGCTGCAAGACCTTCACCGAGATCATCGTGACGCAGGGCACGCCCTATGTCATCGGCACGCGGCTTTATGTGGACAAGGGCAAGGTCATCCGCGTCGACAGCATCGCCATCAAGAAGGGCGACTGGCTGTTCAATGCCAATGCCTATCTCAAATTTACCAAGGCCGAGAATTGGGAGCCCCTGTTCAAATATCAGAAGACCTCCCCCGCCGAGATGATCCGCGGCGCCAACGCCTATCTGGACGGCTTTTCTGACAAGTTCACGGACATCCCATGGGGCACGCCCTGCACGCGCACCGAGGGCGGCCTCAACACCAATGTGAAGAACGATCCCAATGCCAGCTGCGAGCTCGGCATGCCCGGCGGCATCCTCTACATCACACACCGCGACTATCTGATCGATGAGGAAAAAGGCGTTATCAACGTCTTCTGCCGCTTCGGCGGGCGCGTGGAATCCCCGGATTCACACACTTTCCGCTATATCGATGGCAAGTTCCGCATCATCCACACGCTGACCGCCATTCCCGGCCCCCAGGCCAAGGACGACGGCACCATCGACAACGCCACCGATCCGAACGCGCCGAGAACCTGAGATGCCTCAAATCCCCTCTCCCGCGTGCGGGAGAGGGCTAGGGTGAGGGCAAGCGACCATCAGGTCGCTTCGTCCGAGGGTAACCGAAAAGAGAAACCCCGCCGGGCAACTGGCGGGGTTTTTGGTTGCCGTTCAAGAACACTTGTAGAACAGGAAATAGTTCGTTCTAATATTATTGATAGATTGAAATTTGCTGCAATGTGGGGGGTACTATGAGCGAAGAAAACGAAGGCGAATGTGTATCCAGCTCCCTCGCAGTAATCGATAAAGTCGTCCCTAACGGTTGGAAGATGAAACTCGCGAAGGCGGCGGCACAACTAATTGCCGGCAGCGAGAAAGGTGCAGTTGCCTATGGCGAGCTGCGCGAGCGCATCGATACAATCGAAGGCAGGTCGGTCGTGAGCAAGGCTTTAGCTCAAGCAATCGCTCAGCAAGCGGTTGGCGATCCGGAGATGCTAGAACGAGCCAAGGCTCGCTTCTTAGGTAGGGCCATCCAGCAACAAGAAAACGTTGAGGCGGTCGTTGCAGGTGCTAGCCAGCACCTGCCGCTCCTACCCGCTCCTATCGAACCCGTAGCTTCGGAAGATGCCACATCGAAAGGCCAAGAAAACAATCAAGAGGTCCCGGAAGAGTCCCTTAATTCGGACTGGGCTGCCACCTTCACGGGTTTTGCGGAGAACGCGTCTTCGGAAGATTTGAGAGATCGCCTATCGAGAGTCCTAGCCGGTGAACTGAAATCGCCAGGCACTTATCCGCGCTCTACCGTCCGGATTATCGCTGAACTCGAAAGGTCGGACCTAGAAGCAGTTAGGAACGTGCTGCCATATGCGTTTGGCAACTATCTAATTCGAACTGAGGGGGCCGAGCCCCTACCATCCATAGACATGTTGTTGCCGCTCGTAGATGCAGGGTTAGTTGCCGACGCTAATCCCATGCTCGGGCGCACATGGCCCGCAGCATTAGAGGATGAATCCCTTTGCATAGTTGGCGGGTACCTGTGGGGATTGGGAGTATACGTAAAAAAAGGTCAGTCGTTGAGAGTCCCCATCGTGCCGCTAACAAGAACGGGGATTGCGGTGGCAAACCTTTTGGAGCGGCCAGATGAGAAAATTATTCTGCGTAGTCTAGCTGAACGCTTGCCGTCAGATTTGTATTCAAAAATCGTCATCGGACAAATGTCCGGGGAGAACAGAATATTTAATCTTCAGCAAATCTTACCAAGCCCCATGTATACTAATGTCACTCCCTTGGGAGGGAGCGGCCTGAGATTGTAGGTAACGGATTTTTGTTTACTAAAATCAAATAATCTCGCCCAGCGCCTTCCCTCACAACCCCTTGCGATAAACCACATAGCTCTTGTTGACCGTGCTCTCGATCGCGTCGGCGATTGCGTTCATGCCTTGGTTGTCGTCGAGCACCCAGCCGATTTCGCCGCGGGTGGAGCCGAATTTGGTGATGGCGTCGCGGCGGATATATTCGATCATCATGAAGGCGAGCTGGCTGGCCATGCGGCTCGATTGCAGCCGCTGGACCACGCCCATGAGCGGCACGCGCATCGTGCGGCATTTGGGTTTGCGCAGCCACCAGAGCAGCTTGATCCAGCCGAAGGGGAAGAGATTGCCGTTCAGCGGCTTGAGCGCTTCGTTGAGGTCCGGCAGCGTCATCATGAACGCGACCGGCTCGCCGTCCAGCTCGGCAATGCGGATCAGGTCCGGGAAGACGATGGGTTTGAGCTTCTTGCCCGTGAAGGCCACTTCGCTGTCGGTGATCGGCACGAAGCCCCAGTTATTGCCCCAGGCATCGTTGAGGATCGAGAGGATGATCGCGGCCTCGCGGTCGAACTTGCTCTTGTCGACGCGGCGGATGTTGATGCGCGGGCTCTTCTCGCCCGACGCAATGATGCGCTGGATGAGCGGCGGGAATTCCGTGGTGATGTCCAGCTCATAGGTGTTGAGCGTCTTGACCGGCGCATAGCCTGCCGCCTCGATCCAGCCCCGATATTCCGGGCGGTTATGGCCCATCATCACGGTCGGTGAATGGTCATGGCCTTTGACGAGCAGGCCCGGCTCTTCCCAGATGGAGAGCGAGATCGGCCCCAGCACATGCGTCATGCCCTGATCGCGCAGCCAGTTCTCGGCGGTGGCGATCAGCGCGGCGGCGGCCTCCGCATCCTTCGCTTCGAACAGGCCGAAATTGCCCGTGCCCGGCCCCATGCCCTGTTCCGCCGGCATGGCGAGCGCGAGCTTGTCATAATGCGCGCTGATCCGGCCGACGACTTCGCCGCCGCGCCGCGCGAGGAAATAGCAATGTTCGGCATGTTCGTGGAACGGGTTCTTGCCCGGCGTCAGCAGGCCGTGAATCTCTTCCTTGAGCTGCGGCACCCAGGCGGGATCGTCCTTGTAGATCTCCCATTGCAGATCGACGAAGGCCTTGAGGTCGGCTTTGCCATCGACAGGCGTTACGATGATATTGGAGTCTGCCAAGGCTGGTCCCTTCTCTGCGGCGTGGCGCAGCAGTGCGTATCCCGGCTCCTGCTTGTCAAGCCAGCACGCATCGGGCCGCCACGCGTCAGTCCCCCACGCGTCAGGCTTGCTCGATCGCACCGCGTGTCTGGAGGCGGCCGGCGGCACTGGCGATCATGGCGGCCCAGCCCGCGCCGAAGATCCAGCCGACAAGCACGTCCGTGGGCCAGTGAACGCCGAGATAGAGGCGCGAAAGGCCGATGAGCAATGTGATCGTCACGGCCGTTGCGAGAATATAGATGCGCGCCGCGCGCAGCGGCTGGCCGCGCGCGAGCAGCACGCCGATGGTGAGATAGACCAGAGCGGAATTCATCGCATGGCCGCTGGGAAAGCTCGCTGTGCTCACGTCCACAAGATGCGCGACGACATCCGGCCGGGCCCGCGCGAAAGCCAGCTTGAGCAGCGCACTCGCGATCACGCCCAGGATGATGCCGATGCCCAGCAGTCCGCCCAGTCGCTTCTTGCCCGCCGCGATCAGGAAGCCCGTCGCGAGGATCGCCAGCATAGACAGCAGGCCATTGTCGCCCAGCGTCGTCATGTCGTGCATGAAGCGGCGCAACCAGGCGCTCGGCATGTCATCGCCGCCGGTCACCGATCGCAGCCAGATCAGGATCGCCCGATCGAACGCGAGCGTATCGCCCTCCACGATTTCGGCGCTGATCTTGAGCAGCAGGAGCAGCGCGCCACTCACCCCGAGCAGCAGCCACAGCAGCCTCGCTTCGGCAAATCCTGCGCGTGTCAAACGTCGGGGAAAGAGGCTCATCGGTGGTTCCTGTACTGGCTCGTCTATGGCCTCTGGCACCAGCGGCGCCGCTTGGGAAACACCATAAGCGCGTTTGCGCTCCCGTACATCGCACCGCATTGCACTGGCCGAAGCGTCCCTTAAGCACCATATTGCTGCCATGATCTGCGGTCATTGGGCCGCGCAAGGATGATGTTGGCATGACTGTTATGGACACGATTCAGGGCGATTCGGCTCAGGGCAACCTCGCTCAAGGCACGAAAATTGCGACGACGCCGGATGACAAGGCGATGCTCCGCGCCGCCGCCGCCCTCCCGCGCGATCTGCTGGTGGCGAAGGGCAAGTTCTACTGGCCCGATTTCCTCGCCTCGGCTTTCGTGGGCTATGCCGCGCTTGCCGTGACGATCCTCACGCCCAGCCTGCTCGTCGCGCTGGCGAGCAGCGTGCTGGCCGTCTTCGCGCTCTATCGTGCGGCCGGCTTCATTCATGAGCTCACGCATATTCGTGGCGGCGCGCTGCCCGGTTTCCGCTTCATGTGGAACCTCGTGATCGGCATTCCGCTGCTGCTGCCCTCCTTCATGTATGAGGAAGTGCACACGCATCATCATGCCCGCACGCGCTATGGCACCAGCGAGGATCCGGAATATCTCCCCCTCGCGCTGATGAAGCCATGGACGCTGCCTCTGTTCATCCTGGCCGCCCTGCTGGCGCCGGTTGCTTTGCTGTTCCGCTTCGCCGTGCTGACCCCGCTCAGCCTCGTCATTCCGCCGCTGCGCAAGCATGTCGTGGAGGCGCTGTCCGGCCTCGCCATCAATCCCGCCTATCGCCGCCGCGCGCCCGAGGGTGCGTTCGCGCGCATGTGGCTGGTGCAGGAGGCCGCCGCGTCGCTCTGGGCCATCGGCATTCTCACCGCGAGCGCGCTCTATGGCTGGCGTCCGCTGCTCATCGGCATGGCGGTCTTTTCCGGCCTCGCAGTGGTCAATCAGCTGCGCACGCTCGTCGCCCATCTTTGGGAGAATGACGGCGACGCCATGACCGTGACCGGCCAGTTCCTCGATTCCGTGAACGTGCCGCCGCCCGGCATTATCGGCGAGCTCTGGGCGCCGGTGGGGCTGCGCTATCATGCCCTGCACCATCTGCTGCCGAGCATGCCCTATCACAGCTACCCCGAGGCCCATCGCCAGCTTGTCGCGGCGATCGGCATCGATTCCACTTATGGTCAGGCAAACCATCCGGGCCTGATCCCGTTGGTCGCGCGGATTGCGCGCAGCACTATGGGTCGCCGCTAAGGGCTTCTTGTTCGCGCGCTAATCGGGAAGCCGGCTATTCCCCGCCGGCTATTCTTCTGTCGTGACGAGCACAGCCTCGCCGACGAGGAAGAACAGGAGCAGCGGTGCCCACGCCGCGAGCACGGGCGGATAAACGCCCAGATTGCCCATCGACAAGATGAAATTGTCCGCGACGAAATAGGTGAAGCCCAGCGCCATGCCGATGACGGCGCGCACGAAGAGGCGGCCCGATCGCGCAATGCCGAAAGCCGCGACTGCGCCCAGCAGCGGCATGAGCAGCGAGGATAGCGGCTCGGTGACCTTGTGCCACAGCGCACCTTCCAGGCTGGCGACCGGACGTCCCGCGGCACGCAATGTCTGGATCGCCTCGTACAAATCCCACATCGAAAGCGCACTGGGATCGACCGAAGATAGCGTAAACTGATCCGGGCGGATCTCGTCGCCGACATGCACATTGCCCAGCTTCCGGCTGCCGCCGCGCGCCACGTCAAATGACGTTGCGTCCTGCAGGTCCCAGCCCTTGCCGGCATAGCGCCCGGTCGGTGCATGGATCACAGAGACAAGCTTGTCGCCATGGCGGTCATAGATGCTGACGTCCTTGAGCGTCAGATTGTCACCCGTGCCGGTAATCAGCCCCGCCCGGACCAGATCGTCGCCGTCGCGCACCCACACGTTCGCCTTGCCGCCCTTGAGCGGCGGGATCGGCCCGAAGCCGGCATTTTCCCACGCGGTCATCGTCGCGGTCGCGCGCACCACGACCCGCTCGTTGAACACGAAGCTGATGACGGCCGTGAAGAGCGAGACGATCATCAGCGGCGCCAGGATCTGGTGCGCCGAGAGGCCGCCGGATTTCATCGCGACGACTTCGCTGTTCGTGTTGAGCGTCGCCAGTGTCACCAGCGTGCCAAGCAGCACGGAGAAGGGCAGGAAGCGCGAGATGATCTGCGGCATGCGCAGGCTCACATAGCGCCACAATTCTCCATCGCCATTGCCGGGATAGGCAAGGATATTGCCCGCTTCGCTCAACAGGTCGAGCATCTGGAGCACCAGCACGAGCATGGCGAGCATGGCGAGGCATCGCCACAGGAAGGTGCGGCCCACATAAAGCGCCAGCGTGCGTGAGGGGAAGAAGCTGGTCATGACGGCCTCATTCCTCTGCCGCCACGCGGCGCGGCTTGGGGCGAACCTTCGCGACCAGTGACATCACAGCACCCAGCGCACGCGAGAATTGCCGTTCGATCGCGCCGATCGGCTGGCCGCCCGGGACATTCGCGGTCTGGTTGTACATCCAGCCGATGAGCAGGGCTGCAAGCAGGAACGGTCCCCATAGAGCGAGGAACGGATCCACCTTGCCGAGCGAACCCACGGACTGCGCATATTGATTGATCTTGTGATAGGTCACGATGAACACGATCGAGAGGAACACGCCGAGCGCCGATGTCGAGCGCTTGGGCGGAATGGCGAAAGCGACCGCAGCCAGCGGCAGCAGGAACATCATCGCCACCTCGACCATGCGGTAGTTGAAATTGGACCAGGCTTGCGCGCGCGCCAGCGGCGTCGCCGTTTTCGAGATGCCGTTGCGGAACAATTCGTCCAGCGCCAGTTCGACATCGCCGTCGCCGCGCGTGCGGAAATTCTCCATCTTCGGCAGGTCGATCGGCAGGTCGTGGCTCGAGAAGCTCAGGATGCGCGGCTCCTTGAAGCGTGGCGAATCATGCACGAGCACGCCGTCGGACAGGCGCAGGATGATGACGTCGGGATCGTCGGTGGCGAGGAACTGGCCGCGCGATGCCGTCGCTGCGAGCGACTGCGCGTCCTTGGCCTGCATGCGCACGAAGATGCCGGAAAGCTTGCGGCCCTGATCCTCGCTCTTGTCGATGCGGATGGTGAAGGCGTCGCCCAGATTATTGAACTCGCCGACCTTGATCGATGCGCCGAGCGCGCCCGAGCGCAGCTCGAAGCTCAGTCGCTCATAGGCATATTTGCTGTGCGGCTGGATATAGCCGACGATCAGCAGATTGAGGATCGCGAGCACGATCGTGTACATATAGGGCACGCGCAGCAGGCGCGTGTAGCTCAGGCCCACGCTGCGGAAAATGTCGAGCTCGGATGAGAGCGCCAGCTTGCGGAAGGCGAGCAGGATGCCGAGCATGAGGCCGATCGGAATGCCAAGGCCAAGATATTCCGGCAGCAGATTGGCCAGCATCCGCCAGACGACGCTCACTGGCCCGCCCTCGGTCGCGACGAAATCGAACAGGCGGCGCATACGGTCGAGCACCAGCAGCATCGCGGCGATGAACAGGCTGGAGAGCAGCGGGACGGCAATGAGCCGTGCCATATATCGATCCGCTGCGGTCAGCATGTCGTCCCTTGTCGCGCATGCCCCCGCGCCGCTTGGCGAGGCGAGGCCTTGAAATCGGCGTTACGGCGCTTGGCGCGCCCTCGCAACCCTTCTGTTGCGAACTGCCTATCTCAATTGGTGTCTGGCGAGGCGTTGATGCCGGCTCGTCTGGCGCGCTTCACTCAGGCTGGCTGGACCTGGAGGGACTGCGCCATGTCGCTGACGAAGCGCCCGGATGACAGATAATCGCGGCCCACGGCAAACGCATTTGCGGCGATGGCCGCACGCCGCTCCGGATCGGCCAGCGCGCCTTGCACCACCTCTTCGAGGTCGGAAAAGTCCCATTTTACCGGCAAATAGGTTTCGCCGGGCCGGTAGAGATCCGGCGCGGTCTCCAGATGGCCCATGTCCGGTTTCACCAGCACGGCGCCCTTCATGATCGCCTCCAGATCGCGCCAGCAGAGCTCGCCATAGCCAAAGGGGCTCCAGCATAATTTGCACTGGGCGATTTCATCGAGAAATTCGCGGCGGCCGATCCGCTCCGAGCGCGTCCGCCTGATGGCCGGGATTTTCAGCGCCGCCTCCTGCGCATGTCGCCGCATCGCCGAATACCAGGGCGTGCCGCCGGTTGCGATGCGATTGTGCAGATCGATGGGGCGGTCGTCTGACTCCGGCGTCGGGGCAGTGCCGAGAAAGCCGTCGACCAGATAAGGCGCGGTCAGGAAGTTGGGCAGCAGGTCCATCCGTTCGAGCAGGTCTTCCGGCGTCCGCCAGTCGACCGGATCGGTCTCCAGCCCATAGAGCCGCGTGTAATAGTCCGTCAGATTGGTGTCGCCGTTGAAGGTCTGGCGGAATTGCGAGCGGTCGCGGAACAGCGCCTTGCGCAGATAGAGGTCGATATTGGGCGCAACGGCATGGCCAAAGCGCGTGTCCGTGTTTGCATAGGAATCGATGAACACGACCTGCGCGCCGGGGTGGCGTTCCCGATAGCGAGCGAAGGCCTCGGCCAGCTTATCCGCTGGTTCGTCGAGCCAGGGCTGCACCAGCGCGATATCGGCTTCGATCTGCCCGTCATCCTCGAAGAAGCGCTCGATCGGCCGCAACCGGGTGTGCAGGCCATAGTCCTTCTCGAACCGGTCGGCATAATGAAAGAAGGGATAGACCAGCGACCAGCAGATATCGCTCGAATGATGATAGATGAGCAGCCGGGTTTTCGCGTGCGCGGGGAAGGTCGTTTCAAGTAAAAATGACAGCGAGCCGCCGATGAATCGTTTGAGATGATGTCTCCCGGCGAATTTCCGGGCCATCGATACGAGGCCAGCCATGCGAGATCTCCGGGCAAAGGATGGCGACGCCACCATTGCTTCGCCACCATTGCTTCGGAGTCTTGTCGATTGATATCCTGCCCATAACGGATGGACTGCATCCGTGATTCTGCCCGCGACATAGGCAAATCCCGCCCATTTCTCGCGATTCCGATCAACCGATATGCTGAGCGGCATCGCGGGCGTCCGCCAAAATGGAATATTCTGGCAACGCACATGCAATGAAGACGGAACAAAATTCCGCCGCCCGTCCCACCCTAAAAAGGCGCGGCGAGACGATTCGTTCCGTGCCACGGACGGGTGTCCGGGCAATTTGTCTTGCATAGGGAACGGGTTAACCGAAAAGGCGGTGCAGGCGCCCCGCCTTCACGATTCAGGGCGCTCAGGCGGCGATTGTGCCGGTCATTCTGCCCGCAGTTGCGAACATTTCGAGGATCTGGCCGACCTGCTCGCTCGAATGTTCGGCGCAGAGCGAGCAGCGCAGCAGGAATGTGCCGGCCGGGGTCGCTGGCGGGCGGGCCATGTTCACATAGAGGCCCAGCTCCAGCAGCGCCTGCCACATGGCCACGGCCTGCGTCTGGTCGGTGAGGATGACCGCGATGATCGCCGATTGCGGCGTCTCG
>Ga0247738_10000092_pt1 | contig 49377 bp, 51 predicted proteins | sample UWRJL013104B2_FD_180936 | JGI IMG/M metagenome (GOLD analysis project Ga0247738, IMG submission 180936) | Plant litter microbial communities from Arlington Agricultural Research Station in Wisconsin, United States - UWRJ-L013-104B-2 | ecosystem: Environmental > Terrestrial > Plant litter >...
CTCGAGCGCTCACGGCTCGAGTCGAAGAAGGTCTCCAAGACGCAGGCCGTCACGAGCAATGTCGAGGGGCAGATCAACGCGCGCGACGTGCACATCGGGCCGAGCGACCACATCCCATGGCTCGATGACCGCAAGCTCGCGTTCGTGCGCCTCGAGGGCCACGGTTTCGGCAACGCGCCCACGAGCCTCGAGTACAAGCTCGAGGTGTGGGACTCCCCCAACTCGGCCGGTGTCGTGATCGACGCGGTGCGGGCCGCGAAGGTCGCACTCGACGCCGGGCTCGGCGGGCCGCTCATCGCCGCCTCCGCCTACCTCATGAAGTCGCCGCCGCAGCAGCTGCCCGACCCGGTCGCCCGGCAGCAGCTCGACGAGTGGATCGCCGCGCACGCCTGACTCTCCAACCTGCCCGCACATGGGCAAGGTCCGTGCACATTTCCGTGCAGGCTGCCAACCTGCCCGCACATTGGAGCTACGCGCGGGATGCCCACCACGCGCGCAGGCGGCTCTCCGCCTCCTCCGGGCCGAGCGGCCCCTCGTCGAGCCGCAGCTCGAGCAGGAAGCGGTACGCCTCCCCCACCTCCCTGCCGGGCCCCAGGTCGAGGATCCGCATGATCTCGTCGCCGTCGAGGTCGGGCCGCACGGCGGCGATGCCCTCCGCCTCGGCGATCGCGGCGATGCGCTCCTCGAGGTCGTCGTAGGCGAACGAGAGCCGGTCGGCCTTCTTGCGGTTGCGCGTCGTCACGTCGGCGCGCGTGAGCACATGCAGCCGGTCGAGCAGGTCGCCCGCGTCGCGCACGTAGCGGCGCACCGCGGAGTCGGTCCACGCGCCGTCCGTGTACCCGAAGAAGCGCAGGTGCAGCTCGATGAGCTTGGAGACCGCCGCGATCGTGTCGTTGTCGAAGCGCAGGGCGCGCAGCCGCTTGGCCGCGAGCTTCGCGCCGACCACATCGTGGTGGTGGAAGGTGACGACACCACCGGACTCGATCCGGCGCGTCGCCGGCTTGCCGATGTCGTGCAGGAGGGCGGCGATCCGCAGCACGAGGTCGGGCTTCTCGCTGCGCTCGAGCTCGATCGCCTGGCTGAGCACCGTGAGGCTGTGCTCGTAGACGTCCTTGTGGTGGGCGTGCTCGTCGATCTCCAGTCGAAGGGCGGGCACCTCCGGCAGCACGAGCTGGGCGATCCCGGTCTGCACGAGCAGCCGGATGCCCGCAACCGGGTCGCTCGTGAGCAGCAGCTTGCGCAGCTCGTCGGCGATGCGCTCGACGCTCACGATCTCGATGCGCGGCGCCAGCTCGGTCATCGCCCTGACCGTGTCGTCGTCGACGGTGAACCCGAGCTGCGAGGTGAACCGGGCCGCCCGCAGCATCCGCAGCGGGTCGTCGCCGAACGACACCTCGGGGGCGCCCGGGGTGGTGAGCCGCCTCTCGAGCAGGTGGTCGAGGCCGCCCCAGGGGTCGACGAGCACGCGCTCCGGCAGCCGCAGGGCCATCGCATTCACCGTGAAGTCGCGACGCACGAGGTCGTCCTCGAGGTTGGTGCCGAACGCGACCACCGGCTTGCGGGTCTCCCCGTCGTACGAGTCGGCGCGGTAGGTCGTGATCTCCACGGTCTGCCCGGCGATGCGCGCGGCGATGGTGCCGAAGTCACGGCCCACGTCCCACTGCACATCGGAGATGGGCTTCACGAGCGCGAGGATGCGGTCGGGGCCTGCGTCGGTGGCGAAGTCGAGGTCGGTGACCGGACGGTCGAGGAACGCGTCGCGCACGGGCCCGCCGACGAGCGCGAGCTCGTGGCCGCCCGCGGCGAAGGCGGCGGAGAGCCTGGCCACGGGGCCGGACTCCGCCAACTGCTCGAGTCGGGCAACAGCCCCGGCGACGCTCATTGTTCTAGCTTCCCACCTCCCAAGGCTCTCAGGGACGAGTGAATAGACTCGTGGGCATGCTGGCCGCTCGGAGTGACGGGGTCAGCCCATGTCCGTGAGAGCCCTCAGTGCTGCCCTCGTCATCGGACTCGGGCTGGCCGGCCTTGGCGTCGGCTCCGCCGTCGCGGTCGACGACCCGACGATCGTCAAGGTGGCCATCGCCGTTCCGCTCCTGGTTCCGGCGAGCGCGGAGGAGTTCCTCACCGCGGAACTGCTCGAGCAGTACACCGCGGAGCAGGGCCTCCTCACGCGCGAGCTCGACGCGGTGTTCGGTCGCCCGGTCGCGATCGGCATCGACCCGCGCATCATCGCCTCGATCCGGCTGCTGGGCGGTTCGGCGCCCGCCTCGGCCGTCGCGTGGCTCGAGCGACTGGAGTCGGCACCCAACCAGACCTTCCCCCTCGGCTACGCCGACGCGGATGTGACGCTTCAGACCCAGGGCGGCAGCGCCTCCGTTCTCGCCCCCGAGACCTTTGACTTCGCCATCGACCCCGCCCTCTTCGCGGCCGCCCCCAGCACCGCGACGCCCGCGCCCGCGGAGACGCCCGACACGACCCTCCCGGAGCTGCCGACGAGCGAGGAGATCCTCGCGTGGTCGTATTCCCTCACGGGCATAGCGTGGCCGCGGGACAACACGGTCGTCACCGCCGACCTCGGCAAGATCACGGCGAGCGGCTACACCACGACCATCATGTCGTCGACGAACGTGGCGCGGGATGCCACCGCCGGGCCCACGGCGCAGATCGACGGTGCCGGGGCGCTCATCTCCGACGACGCCCTCTCCGGAGCCCTCCGGGCGGCCTCCGCCGCCACCCTGCCCGGAGACTGGTCGGTGGCCATGACGGCGCTGTCGAGCGCACTCGAGGCGAGCGGCCGCGTGCAGGCGGCCGAGGCGACGGTGTTCGCGACGCTCGACCGCGATGTCGCGACCAGCGAGATCCGACTCGCCGAGACCATCGACGCCCTGGCCCTCGACCCCTCGGTGGACCTCGTGCCGATGTCGCAGGCCCTCGGTCTGGCGCCCGCGACCGCGACCGTCATCGACCAGCCGCAGGATGCCGACCGCGTCTCCCGCACGGGGCAGATGATCCAGGGCGAGATCGCCGAGCGCGCGTTCGCCTCCGTGGCCTCGGATCCGGCCGCTATCACCTCCAACCGCCGCCTCCAGCTGCTCACCCTGCTGTCGTCCGAGTGGAGCGCGAAGCCCCAGGCCTGGCCGGAGGCCGCCGACGTCTTCACGACGACCTCGATCGAGCTGCGCAACGCGGTGCACCTCGTGACGAGCAGCAACTTCCTGCTCATCGCCGACAACGACCAATACCTGCCGATCACTGTCGACAACGCCCTCGACCAGGCCGCCACGGTGTTCGTGACCGTGCGGTCGCAGTCTGCGCTGCTCGTGGTCGACGAGGAGCGCGTGGAACTGCCCATCGAGGCCGGGGCGCAGGCTCGGGTCAACATCCCCGTGCACTCGCTCTCCAACGGGGTCGTCGAGGTCGACGTGAGCCTCACGAGCGCGACCGGCGTGCCCATCGGCGCCCCCATCTCCTCGGAGGTCAACGTGCAGGCGGGCTGGGAGACGCCGATCGTCGTGGCGATCGCCGTGCTCGTCGTGCTCGTCTTCGGGGTCGGCGTGGTGCGCACGGTCATCCGGCGCCGCAAGGCAGGCCAGCAGCCGGCGGTGGATGCCCGTGACTGATCCCGGCCGGGAGGGCACCGACGCCGCGTCCGTGACCGACGCTCCCGACGCGGCTCCCCACTCGACGATCGGACGGGCGAGCGCCTTCCTCGCCTCGGGCACGCTCGTCTCGCGGCTCCTCGGATTTGTGAGCGCGATCGTGCTGGCCTCCGCCATCTCGATCAACGGCGGCGCCGGCGATGCGTTCGCCCTCGCGAACCAACTGCCGAACAACATCTACTCGCTCATCGCGGGCGGACTGCTGAGCGCCGTCATCGTGCCGCAGATCGTCAAGGCCAACCTGCACAGCGACGGCGGCGCGGCGTTCATCAACCGCGTCATCACGATCGGTCTCGTGGTCTTCGTCGTGGTGACCGCGGTCGCCACGGCGTGCGCGCCCCTGCTCGTGCGCCTCTACGGCGGCGGCTTCAACGAGAGCGAGCTCGCCCTCGCCACGGGCTTCGCCTACTGGTGCCTTCCGCAGATCTTCTTCTACGCGCTGTACAGCCTCATCGGCGAGACGCTCAACGCCCGCGGGGTGTTCGGGCCGTTCACGTGGGCGCCCGTGCTCAACAACATCGTGGTCATCGGCAGCCTCGCGCTGTTCATCGCGCTGTTCGGCGGCGCGAGCGAGCACGGCGTGGCCGGCAGCTGGACGCCGACCCAGATCGCCCTCGTCGGCGGCGGCGCGACGCTCGGCATCGTCGTGCAGGCGGTGGCCCTCTTCTTCTTCCTCGGTCGCGCGGGGTTGCGCTACCGCCCGGACTTCCGCTGGCGGGGCGCCGGCCTCGGGAGCACCGGCCGCGCGGCGTCCTGGGTCTTCGCGATGTTCCTCGTCACGCAGGTCTCCGGAGTCGTGGAGGCCAACGTCGCCTCGAGCGCGACGGGCGAGGCCTCGATCAACGCCATGAAGTACGGCTGGCTCATGTTCATGCTGCCGCACTCCATCGCCACGGTGTCGATCGTCACGGCGTACTTCACCCGCATGAGCTCGCACGTGCGCGACGGCCGCCTGGGGCAGCTGCGGGACGACCTGTCGGCGGCGCTGCGCTCGAGCCTGCTGATCATCGTCTTCTCGGCGGTGGGCCTGGGTGTGCTCGCCTACCCCTTCAGCGCCGTCTTCGGCCAGAGCTACGCCGAGGTGTCGTCCCTCGCGGTGGTGTACCTCGGCTATCTCACCGGGCTCGTGCCGTTCACGGTCTTCTTCGTGCTGCTGCGGGTGTTCTACGCCCTCGACCGCACGCGCGCCGCCTTCGTGATCCAGGTGGCCCAAACGGCGTTCTACGTGGGCGGCGCGCTGCTCGTCGGGGCCGTCGTCCCTCTCGAGTCGGTCGCGGTGGCGCTGGCCCTCGTGCTCTCCGCCGCGATCGTCTTCCAGGGGCTGCTGTCGGCGATCTACCTCCGGCGCGTGCTCGGTCCCCTCGACACCGCGCGGGTGGTTCGCCGCACGCTGTGGTTCGCTGCAGCCGCACTGCCCGCGGGGGCGGCGGGATGGGGCATCCTGACCCTGCTCGGCGGGGTGTCGGAGGGCGCGTTCCCGGTCGACGGACGGCCGGGCGCCATCGTGACGATGCTCCTCGCGGGCACCGTGATGGCGATCGTCTACGGCGCAGTGCTGTGGATGACCCGCAATCCCGAACTGCGCGCGATCGGCGAACCCCTGCTCGCGCGCCTCCGCCGCACCCGCTAGCTCGGCGGGCCGCGGAATAGCGCGTGCATAGTATGTGTTGTACCGGGCAGTAAACACCTGAGGAGACGCGACACCAGTGCGCCAGATCATCATCATCGGTTCCGGCCCCGCCGGCTACACGGCCGCCATCTACGCGGCGCGTGCCAACCTCGCACCCCTGCTCATCGCGAGCTCGGTGGAGGCCGGCGGCGAGCTCATGAAGACCACAGAGGTGGAGAACTACCCGGGCTTCGTTGACGGCATCCAGGGCCCAGAGCTCATGCTCGCCATGCAGGGACAGGCCGAGCGCTTCGGCACGGAGATCGTGCTCGACGACGTCGTGAAGCTCGAGCTCGAGGGCGAGATCAAGCGCGTCACCCTCGGCAACGGCGACGTGCACGAGGCCCTCGCGGTGATCTTCGCCACCGGGTCCGCGTACCGCAAGCTGGGCCTGTCGGACGAGGACCGCATGAGCGGGCACGGCGTCTCGTGGTGCGCCACGTGCGACGGCTTCTTCTTCCGCCAGAAGACCATCGCGGTTGTCGGCGGCGGCGACTCGGCCATGGAGGAGGCGACCTTCCTCACGAAGTTCGCCGACAAGGTCTACGTCATCCACCGCAAGGACTCGCTGCGCGCGTCGAAGACCATGCAGGACCGGGCCTTCGCGAACCCCAAGATCGAGTTCCTGTGGAACAAGGAAGTCGCGCACATCTACGGCGACGAGCTCGTGACGGGTATCGGCATCGTCGACACCGTCGACGGCACCGAGACCACCATGGACCTGAGCGGCCTGTTCATCGCGATCGGCGCCGACCCGCGCACCCACCTCGTGCACGGGCAGCTGGACCTCACGACCGAGGGCACCATCGCCGTCGACGGGCGCTCGTCGCGCACGAACATCCCCGGCGTGTTCGCCGCGGGCGACGTGATCGACCCCACCTACCGCCAGGCCGTCACGGCCGCCGGGTCGGGCACGGTCGCCGCCCTCGACGCCGAGCACTACCTCGCCGCACTCCCCCTGGAACTCCTCGCGCGCGCTGAAGCCCAGCCCGCGACCGTCTGACCTACGAAAGAAGGAAAACAATGTCATCAGCCAAGGACGTCACCGACGCCACGTTCGCCGACGAGGTGCTCAACTCGAGCGACACGATCATGGTCGACTTCTGGGCGGAATGGTGCGGCCCGTGTCGCGCCGTCTCCCCCATCCTCGACGCGATCGCCGCCGAGCACTCCGACAAGATCAAGATCGTGAAGCTCAACGTCGACGACAACCCCCAGATGGCGATGAAGTACCAGATCACCTCGATCCCCGCGATGAAGGTCTTCCGCGGTGGAGAGGTCGTCAAGACCGTGATCGGCGCCAAGCCGAAGCCCGCCATCGAGGCGGATCTCGCCGAGTTCCTCGCGTAGGTCCAATCCTCCACATCTGGCCCCGTCCCCCTGAGGGGGCGGGGCTTTTTGTTGTTCCTCGTAATAGCCTTGGATCTTCGTGACCGAATGGAAGCCAGCATGACGAACCAGGGCACCAACCTCGACCAGTGGTACTCCCACTACGCCGACCGCACGGCGGGCCTCTCCGCCTCCGAAGTGCGCGCCCTGTTCGCCGTCGCCTCCCGTCCCGAGGTGGTCTCCCTCGCCGGCGGCATGCCGTTCGTGTCCGCGCTGCCGAAAGAGCTGATCACAGGCGCCATGGAGCGCGTCATGCGCGACCACGGCCCTGAGGCCCTGCAGTACGGCTCAGGGCAGGGGATGCCCGCGCTGCGCGAGCAGATCCTCGAGGTCATGGCGCTGGAGGGCATCCGCGCCGGCGTCGACGACATCGTCGTCACCACGGGATCGCAGCACGCCCTCGAGCTCATCACCAAGCTCTTCATCAACCCGGGTGACGTGGTTCTCGCCGAGGCGCCCAGCTACGTCACGGCGCTCACGGTCTTCAAGTCGTTCCAGGCCGAGGTGGCCCACGTGGCCATGGACGACTTCGGCCTCGTCCCGCAGGCCCTGCGCGAGACCATCGCGCGGGTGCGCGCCGAGGGCAAGCCCATCAAGTTCCTGTACACGATCCCCACCTTCAGCAACCCCGCCGGTGTGACCCTCACGTGGGAGCGCCGACTGGAGATTCTGGAGATATGCCGGTCAGAGGGCATATTGGTACTCGAGGACAACCCGTACGGCCTGCTCTACTTCGACGGCCAGCCCCCGCACGCCATGCGCTCCGTCGAGGAGGACGGTGTGATCTACCTCGGCACGTTCTCGAAGACGCTCGCGCCCGGGTTCCGGGTCGGCTGGGCCCTGGCCCCGCACGCGATCCGCGAGAAGATCATCCTCGCCAATGAGGCCGCGGTGCTCTCCCCCAGCTCGTTCACGCAGTACATCATCAGCGAGTACCTGAGCACGGCCGACTGGAAGGGCCAGATCAACACCTTCCGCGGCGTCTACCGCGAGCGGCGGGATGCCATGCTCACGGCACTGGACGACTACCTGCCCGACCTGTCGTGGACCACGCCCGCCGGCGGCTTCTACGTGTGGGTGACCCTGCCCGAGCACCTCGACTCGAAGTCGATGCTGCCCCGTGCGGTCAAGGAGCTCGTGGCCTACACGCCCGGCACCGCGTTCTACGCCGACGGTTCCGGTCGCAACAAGATCCGGCTGTCGTTCTGCTACCCGACCCCCGAGTTCCTGCGGGAGGGCATCCGAAGGCTCTCCACGGTGATCAACGGGGAGCTCGAGCTGCTCACCACCTTCTCGCAGACCGCTCCCCTGCCCGTCGTGCGCTCCGAATCGCTCATCAACCCGCCCGCGAACCTCTCCTGATGGCCGCCACACGGGTTCTCGTTCTCGCCGGGGGCATCTCGCACGAGCGGGACGTGTCGTTGCGCTCCGGTCGCCGCGTCGCGGACAGCCTCGCCGCCCACGGCATCCAGGTCGAACTGCGCGATCCGGACGCGACGCTGCTCGCCTACCTCCGTGAGAGCCGTCCTGACGTCGTCTGGCCCGCCCTCCACGGCGCTTCGGGCGAGGATGGGGCCCTCCGCGGCCTCCTGGATTTCATCGGGGTGCCTTACGTTGGCTCCAGGGCGGACGCCGCGCGCCTCGCGTGGGACAAACCGACCGCCAAAACGGTCGTCTCCCGTGCGGGAGTGCGCACCCCGGCCTCGATCGCCCTCCCCCGCGACGCCTTCCGCGAGCTCGGGGCGAACAGCATCCTCGAAGAGATCTCGGACGAGTTCGCCGGACCGCTCGTCGTGAAGCCCGCCCAGGGCGGCTCGTCGCAGGGCGTCACGATCGTCGACGACCGCTCCCTGCTGCCGCGGGCGATGGTCGACGCCTACACGTACTGGGATGTCGCGCTCATCGAGCAAAAGATAACCGGCACCGAGATCGCCGTGGGCGTGATCGACAGCGGCGACGGGCCCGTGGCCCTGCCGGCGGTCGAGATCGAGCCCCTCTCCGGCGTGTACAGCTTCGAGGCGCGCTACAACGCCGGCGAGACGCGCTTCTACGTGCCGGCCCGCATCGACGAGGATGCCGCGGCCCGCGCCGCCCAGACCGCCCTCGCCGCGCACCGCGCACTGGGGCTGCGGCACCTCTCCCGCGTGGACCTCATCATCGACGGCGCCGGCACCCCGTGGTTCCTCGAGGCGAACGTCATGCCCGGCCTCACCGAGACGTCGGTGCTCCCCCAGGCTCTGGAGGCCGCCGGCCACGACCTCGGCTGGGTGTACTCGGCTCTCGCCGAGGCCGCGATCACCGAGGCTTCGCGCTAAAAAAGCTGGTCAGACGGCCAAAACGCGCGCCCTGCGCGTCACCCTTCCGCGCTGCGCGGGAGGTACGGGAACCCGCGGGAGGTGCTACTCCCGCGGATGGCCGCATCTCCCGCGCCACAGCGCGTGCGGTGCGTTCGGCGCGAGGAGTCCCGTCGCCCCCGCGGTGAATCAGCGGTTGAAGCCCTGCTGCCCGAGCTCGGCGAGGATGCGGTTCAGGTCGCCGACGGTCGCGAAGTCGATGACGATCTGGCCCTTGCTCGCGCCGAGGGTGACCTTCACGCGTGTGTTCAGCCGGTCGCCCAGCTGCTCGGCGATCTCGTCGAGCTGACCCTGGCGCTTGCCCGCGGCGGGCTTGGGCGCCTTCGGTGTCTTGGACGCGATGAGCCCAGCAGCAGCCTCCGCCGCGCGCACCGACAGGTCCTCGTTGACGATCTTGTCCGCGAGCTGCTCCATGGCGGCGCTGTCGACCACCGAGAGGATGGCCCGGGCATGGCCCGCGCTCAGCACCCCGGCCGCCACCCGGTTCTGGATGCCGGTCGGGAGCTTGAGCAGGCGGAGGGTGTTCGTGATCTGCGGTCGGGAGCGGCCGATGCGGTTCGCGAGCTCGTCCTGGGTGATTCCGAAGTCGGCGAGGAGCTGCTGGTAGGCCGAGGCCTCTTCCAGTGCGTTGAGGTTGGCGCGGTGGAGGTTCTCGAGGAGGGCATCCCGCAGCATGTCCTCATCGGCGGTGCTCTTGATGACCGCGGGGATCGTCGCGAGGCCGAGGTGCTTCGTCGCGCGCAGTCGGCGCTCACCCATGATGAGCTCGTACTGCGGTCCGCCGGGGGCGGCGTCGACGAGCGGACGCACGACGATGGGCTGGAGCACGCCGATCTCACGGATCGACACGATGAGCTCGTCGAGCTCCTCCTGCCGGAACTCGGTGCGCGGCTGCTTCGAGTTGGGCACGATGTCATCGGGCGAGAGGTTCGCGAGGCGGGCACCGGGCACGGCGAGCAGGCCCTGCGGTGCCTCGACCCCCGCGGGGAAGAAGACGTCGACGGGGCGCTGGGCGCTGTCGTCGCCTGCGGGAATGAGGGCGCCGATGCCGCGGCCGAGGCCGGTTCTCTTCGGGGCGGCCATTACGCGGGGGCTCCGCGGTGCGCGATCTCGGCCGCAGCCTCGAGGTACGAGAGCGAGCCCGGCGAGTTGCCGTCGTAGGTGATCACGCTCTGGCCGTAGCTGGGCGCCTCGGAGATGCGCACCGAACGCGGGATGACCGTGTTGAGCACCTCCTTGGGGAAGTGCTCGCGCACGTCGGCCACGACCTGGTTGGCCAGGTTCGTGCGTCCGTCGAACATCGTGCACAGGATCGTGGAGACCGTGAGCTTCGGGTTCAAGTGCCGCTCGATGAGCTGGATGTTGGTGAGCAGCTGGCTGAGGCCCTCGAGCGCGTAGTACTCGCACTGGATCGGGATGAGCACCTCGCGCGCGGCCACGAACGCGTTGATCGTGAGCAGGCCGAGCGACGGCGGGCAGTCGATGAACACGTAGTGGAACATCTCACCCGACTGGGCGAGGTACTGCTCGAGCGCCGTGCGCAGGCGCTGCTCGCGGGCGACGAGCGAGACGAGCTCGATCTCCGCGCCGGCGAGATGGATGGTCGCGGGCAGGCAGTAGAGGCCCGGGAACTCCGGGCTCGCCTGCACGACGCCGAACATGGGCTCGTCGTTGATGATCACGTCGTACACGCTCACCGTCTCGGAGCGGTGGTCCACACCGAGCGCCGTGGAGGCGTTGCCCTGCGGATCGAGGTCGATCACGAGCACCTTGGCGCCGGAGCGCGCGAGCGCGGCCGCGAGGTTCACGGTTGTCGTCGTCTTGCCGACGCCGCCCTTCTGGTTCGCGACCGTGAAGATGCGCGTCTCGGTGGGCAGCGGCAGCTGCTCGGCGGCGATCGCCTGCCGGCGTCGGGTGATGTCTGCGAGCTCGCGCGCGAGAGGAGTCGACTCATCGAAGCTCGTTGCCGGGCTGGCGAGGTCGCCTTCTGGATGTTTCACGTGAAACCTTCTGAATGGCTCGGGCAGTCAGCGCCCGTGGGGGTCGATCGTGGTCAGTCCACTGTAGCCCGAAACACCCTGGTCGATTCCGGTGCTATGCCCTCTCCGAGCACGAGCACCTCCACGGCGGAAAGGCGGTTCTTACGGATGACCTTCTGAGCGGCCTCGATCTCCTCGTCCACGCGGGCGCCTTTCATGAAGATCATCTCTCCCCCGCGACGCAGGAGGGGTGCTGTGACGGGGATGAGCTTCGAGAGCGCGGTGACCGCGCGCGCCGTCACCTGGTCGAGATTCTCCTGGGGAGCCTCCTCCGCCCGGGCGCGGATGACCGTGACGTTGTCCAGACCGAGGTCGGCCGACTCGCTCATGAGCCACTCCACGCGGCGCTCCATCGGCTCAATGAGCACGAGCTGCACATCGGGACGGGCGATCGCGAGCACCAAGCCCGGCAGCCCTGCCCCGCTGCCCACGTCGCCCGTGACGCCCGGGCGCAGCAGCGGCGCCACCAGTGCGCAGTTGATGATGTGACGCGTCCAGAGGCGCGGCAGCTCGAGCGGGCCGATGAGGCCGAGCTCCTCACCCCGCCGGGCGAGATCCGCCGTGTACTGGCGGGCCACATCGAGACGATCGCCGAAGAGGGCGGCGGCGACCGCGGGCTCGGCTTCGAGTTCCGGCGTCGCGCCGATGGGATCCGCGGTGCTCAATGTTTCACGTGAAACTATGCGCGGCGGATGACCGTGTGGCGGTCGCGACCTTCGCCCTCGGACTCCGACGTGAGACCGCGCTCGGCGACGATGTCGTGCACGAGCTTGCGCTCGTAGGAGGACATGGGCGGGAGGGCCGCGGACTCCGCGCCCTCCTCGATGCGCTCGGCGGCCTTGTCCACGAGCAGCCCCAGCTCGGCCACGCGGGCCTCACGGGATCCACCGATGTCGAGGATGAGGCGCGAGAACGAGCCCGTCTTGGTCTGCACGGCGATCCGGGTGAGCTCCTGCAGGGCGTTGACCGTATCGGGGCGGGACAGCACGCGAAGGCTCGCGTCCTCCCCGGCGGTCACGGAGAGGTAGGCGCGACCAGCGCGGGCGTCGATCTCGATGTCACCATCGAGGTCCATGATGTCGAGCAGCTCCTCGATGTAGTCGGCGGCGATGTCGCCCTCCTCCTCGAGCTGCGTGGCGGTGGGGGCATCCCCCTCGGCCTGCTCGACCTCGATGCTGTCCACGGCGCTGTCGACTTCGGGGGTCTGCGTGACTTCGGGGGTCTGGGTAACGTCACTCATCGCTTGTTGTTTCCACTCTTCTTCTTGGCGCGGTTCTTACTGACCGGCTGCTGGCGCTGCGGCTTCTGCGGTTCTTCGACCATGAGGGTACCGCCCTCGGGGGTCTCCTCGACGATGCCCTTGCGCTGGGCGCGCTTGGCGAGGCGGGCCTCACGGGCGAGGGCTGCCTCGCTGCCGGGGGTGGGCATGTTCCGGATGACGAGGAACTGCTGCACCATGGTCCAGATGTTCGAGGTCAGCCAGTAGAACATGACGCCGATGGGGAAGGCGAAGCCGGAGAAGGCGAAGACCAGCGGCAGCACGTACAGCAGGATGCGCTGCTGGCGGAACATCGGGCTGGCCTTCATCTCGGCCGACTGGTTCTTCGACATGATCTGCAGCTGGGTGATGAACTGCGAGGCGGTCATGATGATGACCATCACGACGGCGATCACGATGACCGTGACCTCGACGGGGTTGGCGGCGGCGGCGCTCTGGATGCTGTCGTGCAGGGGCGCGATGCCGAACAGTGACGCCTGGCCGAAGTTGGTCGAGAGCTGCTGGGTGAGCAGTCCCACGCCCTGCTTGCCCTGGTTCGCCTCCTGCAGCACCGAGAACAGGCTGAAGAAGATCGGCATCTGGATGAGCAGGGGCAGGCACGAGGCGAGGGGGTTGGTCCCCGTCTTCTTGTACATCTCCATCGTCTCGCGCGACATCGCCTCGCGGGAGAACTGGTCCTTCTTGCCCTTGTACTTGTCCTGGATCTTCTTGAGCTGCGGCGCCACCTCGAGCATGCGGCGCTGGCTCTTGATCTGTCGGACGAAGATGGGGATGAGCGCGGCGCGCACCACGAGGACGAGGCCGACGATCGACAGCACCCAGGTGAAGCCGGCGGCAGGGTCCATGCCGATCGCCGTCAACGCCGTGTGGAATGCGACGAGGATCGCCTCGATGACCCATTTGATGGGCCAGAGAATTGTTCCGAGGAAGTCCATGATGCGGGTCAGCCCTTTCCGTGGCTACTGGCGAAGTGCGGGTTGGCAACCACGAAGCCGAAGCGCGTGATCGAGTATCGGTCGTGGGTTCTCTCGGGGACATCGTCGATGCCGCCCTCCGCCCACGGGTGGCAGCGCGCAATACGACGAGTGCCGAGCCAGACCCCGCGCACGACACCGTGCTGCTGAATGGCTTGCATGGCGTAGTGCGAGCAGGTCGGGTAGTACCGGCAGACGTCGCCGTACAGCGGAGAGATCACAGCGCGGTACCCCTTGAGGATCGCGACGCACGCGTTGCGGGGGGCGAGAAGAAGGAACGCCACAGTCGGGTTCATCCTCTCGCCACACTCCTGTCGAGACCACGGGCGATCTCCGCGTGAAGGGTAGCCCACGGCACCTGCTCAGAACCTGGCAGTGCCCGCATGACGACGTCCCTGCCGTCGGGCAGCGTCGGCAGGAGATCCCGGCTCACCGCGCGAAGGCGGCGGCGAACGAGATTGCGGGTCACGGCTCCCCCCACGGCTTTGGTCACGATAAAGCCGAAACGGCTCGGCTCAGAGCCGGGCCGTTCCTGGGACCTGTCGAAGACGTGCAGCACCACGGCAGACGTACCGATCCTCCGCCCGCGACGAACCGCTGTGCGGAAGTCGGCGGGACGGGTGACCCGGTTCGCCCTGGCGAGCACGGGAGGTGGCTACGCGGAGAGTTCGGTGCGACCCTTGCGGCGACGTGCAGCCAGGATGGCGCGGCCGGCACGGGTGCGCATGCGGAGGCGGAAACCGTGAACCTTCGCGCGGCGGCGGTTGTTCGGCTGGAAAGTTCTCTTGCTCATAGCGGTATCTCCAAAGCCCAGCTCTGAAGGCCGGAAAGAAGCGGTAAGCCCGAAGGCTGGAAGTCAACTGATTAAAAGTACGGCGTTAAACCGCTTCGGTCAAACTTTGGGGCATCGGATGGGCATTATCCACATGTGGGTAACTGGGGTTGGTAACGACACCCTGTGGACAACTAAGGTAAAAACCAGCCGTTTCGGGCGGCCCGTCGAGGCCTCCACCGGTGGATAACGCTGTGGAACAACGTAGTAAGAGGATGTGGAATGTCGGAGACACCGGACACGACGAAGGGGATCTGGCAGTCGGTCCTGTCGCGCCTGACGTCGGATGACCGCATCACTCCGCAGCTCCTGGGGTTCATCAACCTCGTCGAGCCCAAGGGCGTCATGGCCGGCACCCTCTACCTCGAAGTGCCCAATGAACTCACTCGCGGGATGCTCGAGCAGCGCATCCGGCTCCCCCTCCTCAATGCCATCTCCGGCCTGAGCGACGACCAGGAGGTCTCGAACTTCGCGATCGTCGTCAACCCCGAGATCCAGCACGACGTTCTCGAACAGGCCGCCGACCCCACCGAGCAGCAGCAGTACATCGAGCCCACGGTCGTCGCCCCCATCGACAGCCAGGTGCGCCGCTCCGACTCGCGCCTGAACCCCAAGTACAACTTCGACAACTTCGTCATCGGCGGCTCCAACCGCTTCGCCCACGCCGCGGCGGTCGCCGTGGCCGAGGCGCCGGCCAAGGCGTACAACCCTCTCTTCATCTACGGCGACTCGGGATTGGGCAAGACCCACCTCCTGCACGCCATCGGCCACTACGCCGAGAGTCTCTACCCCGGCATCCGCGTGCGGTACGTGTCGAGCGAGGAATTCACCAACGACTTCATCAACTCGATCGCGAACAACCGCGCCTCGGTCTTCCAGTCGCGCTACCGCGAGATCGACATCCTGCTCATCGACGACATCCAGTTCCTGCAGGGCAAGGACTCCACCCAGGAGGCCTTCTTCCACACCTTCAACACCCTGCACGACCACAACAAGCAGGTGGTCATCACGAGCGACCTGCCCCCCAAGCACCTCACGGGCTTCGAAGACCGCATGCGCTCGCGCTTCGAGTGGGGCCTCATCACCGATGTGCAAGCACCCGACCTCGAGACGCGCATCGCGATCCTGAGGAAGAAGGCGCAGAGCGAGAAGCTCCAGATCGGCAACGACATCCTGGAGTACATGGCCACGAAGGTGTCGTCGAACATCCGCGAGCTCGAGGGCACCCTCATCCGGGTCACCGCGTTCGCGAGCCTCAATAAGACGGCGGTCGACCTGGCGCTCGTGCAGACCGTGCTCAAAGACCTCATCACCCTCGATGAGGACAACGTCATCGCGCCGGTCGACATCATCAACCACACCGCCGAGTACTTCAAGCTCACCGTCGACGACCTGTATGGCTCGTCCCGCTCGCAGGCCGTGGCGACTGCCCGACAGATCGCCATGTACCTGTGCCGGGAGATGACGAACCTCTCGCTGCCCAAGATCGGCCAGCTGTTCGGCAACCGCGACCACACCACGGTCATGTACGCCAACAAGAAGATCACCGAACTCATGAAAGAGCGGCGCTCGATCTACAACCAGGTGACCGAGCTGACCAGCCGCATCAAGCAGAACCACCGCTACAAGGCCTAGAACGACCGGTTTCCACACAGTGTGAAAAACTTGTGGATAACTACCGCGACACACCGGACAACCTGTTGATTCAGAATCCGTTCCTGTGGAATACGAATGTCGTTCACGATCGGGATGACAAAACTCCCGCAGGGTTTAAGGCCCCCGTCCCACATCTCACACGGTTGTAGTTATCAACGGATCAACCGGCTCGCTGGAGTTACTCACAGTCTCCACAACGGTTAAGAATGTTGTCTCTTTAAAGAAGAGAATCTTGAGCTGGACAACCCATGGTCCGCGCCTCACCGGCCTGTGCCAGTATTAACGCCCAGACCACCGATCGTGTCAGGGGTGAATGAAGTGAAGTTCCAGGTCAATCGCGACGTCTTCAGCGAGGCCGTTTCGTTCGCCGTGAAGTTGCTGCCCCAACGCACGACGCTTCCGATTCTCAGCGGTGTGCTCATCGAGGCTGCCGACGACGGCCTCGTGCTGTCGTCCTTCGACTACGAGGTCTCGGCTCGCACCGAGATCGCCGCGAAGGTCGAAGAGCCGGGTCGCGTGCTCGTCTCCGGTCGGCTGCTCGCCGACATCGCGAGCCGACTCCCCAACGCCCCCGTCACGTTCAGCACGGATGAGGGACGCATCACCGTCGCCTGCGGCGCCGGCCAGTTCACCCTTCTGAGCATGCCCGTCGATGAGTATCCGACCCTCCCCCAGGTCTCTGACCAGGCCGGCTTCCTCCAGGCCGAGGACTTCGCCGCCGCCATCTCCCAGGTTGCCGTGGCTGCGTCGCGGGATGATGTGACACCCGTCATCACCGGTGTGCAGCTCGAGGTCTCCGAGAACAGCCTCTCGCTCGTTGCGACCGACCGCTATCGCGTCGCCGTGCGGGAGATCGCGTGGGATGCCGGCAACTCCGGTGTCGAGGCGGCAACGGCCCTGGTGCCGTCGCGCACCCTCATCGAGATCGGCAAGACCTTCGGTCACAGCGGAACCGTCTCGGTGGCGATCACCAGTTCGGACGACCGCGAGCTCATCGCGTTCCAGGCCGACAAGAAGACCGTGACATCCCTGCTCATCAAGGGCAACTTCCCCCCGGTCAAGCGCTTGTTCCCCGAGGTTGTGGACAATTACGCGGTCATCAACACGGCCGAGCTCATCGAGGCGGTGCGTCGTGTGTCGCTCGTGCTCGAGCGCGAGGCGGCGCTGCGCTTCACCTTCTCGATCGAGGGCGTGACCCTGGAGGCCATCGGGTCGGAGCAGGCACAGGCATCCGAGTCCATCGATGCGTTCCTCACGGGCACCGACACCGTGGTCTCGCTGAAGCCGCAGTTCCTGCTCGACGGGCTGAGCTCGGTGCACTCCGAGTTCGTGCGGATCTCCTTCACGAAGACGGAGAACCCGAACAAGCCGGGCCCCGTGCTCATCACGAGCCAGTCGTCGAAAGACCAGCCCGGCGCCGACAACTACAAGTACCTGCTGCAGCCGAACCTTCTCCTGCGCTAAAACCACCACGTAAGGAACTGTGCGATGCACATTGGCATCATCGGCCTCGGCAAAATGGGCAACAACATGCGTGCCCGTCTGCAGAAGGGCGGTGTCGAAGTCACGGGCTACGACCCCAACCCCGCGGTGACCGATGTGGCATCCCTCGCAGAGCTCGCCGCCGCGCTGCCCGCGCCGCGCATCGTCTGGGTGATGGTGCCGTCGGGCACGATCACCGACGATGTCATCCACAACGTCGCCGACGTGCTCGAGCCGGGTGACCTCGTGATCGACGGCGGCAACTCCCGCTTCACCGACGACGCCATCCACGGCGAGTTCCTCGCCACCAAGGGCATCAAGTTCATGGACGTGGGCGTCTCCGGGGGAATCTGGGGCCTCGAGAACGGTTACGGGCTCATGGCCGGCGGCGACGCCGACGACGTGCAGCGCGCCATGCCGATTTTCGACGCACTCCGGCCAGAGGGCCCTCGCGAGGAGGGTTTCGTGCACGCGGGACCCGTCGGGGCCGGGCATTACGTGAAAATGGTTCACAACGGCATCGAGTACGCACTTATGCAGGCCTGGGCCGAGGGCTACGAGCTGCTCGACAGCCGCAAAGATCTCGTCACCGATGTCACGGGGTCGTTCAAGGCCTGGCAGCGCGGAACGGTCGTGCGCTCCTGGCTGCTCGACCTGCTCGTCAAGGCGCTCGAGGAAGACCCGGAGTTCAAGGACATCGCGGGTTACGTCGAGGATTCGGGCGAGGGCCGCTGGACCGTGCACGAGGCACTCGACCGCGCGGTTCCCGTGCCCACGATCAGCGCGGCGATCTTCGCGCGCTTCGTGTCGCGCCAGAAGGACTCACCGTCGATGAAGGCCGTCGCCGCTCTCCGCAACCAGTTTGGTGGCCACGCCGTTCGAAAGAGCTGAGTGTGATCGTCACTCACCTGAATCTGACCGACTTCCGCAACTACGAGCATCTCGATGTGCAGCTGCACGCCGGGCCGAACCTGTTCGTGGGCAGCAACGGCCAGGGCAAGACGAACCTCGTCGAGGCACTCGGGTATCTGAGCACGCTCGGCTCGCACCGGGTCTCGGTGGACCACGCGATGATCCGGCAGGGCCAGGATTCGGCGATCGTGCGCGCGCGGCTCACCCACGACGAGCGCGAGGTTCTCGCCGAGGTGCAGATCAACCGCTCGGGAGCCAACCGCGCGCAGGTGAACCGCTCGGCGATCAAGACCCGCGAGCTGCCGCGCTACTTCTCGAGCGTGCTGTTCGCCCCCGAAGACCTCGCCCTCGTGCGCGGCGAGCCCTCCGGCCGCCGCAAGTTCCTCGATGAGCTGCTCATCCTGCGCACCCCGCGCATGAGCGCGGTCATCGCCGACTACGAGCGCGTGCTGCGGCAGCGCAACACCCTGCTCAAATCGGCGCGCAATGCGCGCGGCGACCTGTCGACCCTGGACATCTGGGATGAACAGCTTGTTACCTTCGGGTCGGAGATCATCATCGCCCGCAGCTGGCTCGTCGACGAGCTCAGCCCCGAGGTGACGGCGGCCTACGCCTCGATCGCGGGAGCCGACCACGCCGCGAGGCTCTCCAGTCAGCTCAGCATCTTCTCCTCGACGACCGACGACGACGTGGCGGACGCCGCCGCGACCCGGGCGGGTGCGCTCGAGCTGCCCGTTGTGTCCGAGGGATTCCGCGCGGCGCTCGCGCGCCTCCGGCGCGCCGAACTCGAGCGCGGTGTCACCCTCGCGGGCCCGCATCGCGACGATCTCGTGCTCGAACTCAATGGGCTGCCGGCGCGCGGGTACGCGAGCCACGGGGAGTCCTGGTCGTTCGCCCTGGCCCTCAAGCTCGCGTCCGCGGCGGTTCTCCGCCGCGAGGCGGCGCAGGGCGACCCCGTGCTCATCCTCGACGACGTGTTCGCCGAGCTCGACGAGTCTCGCCGCGGCCGCCTCGCAGCCGCCGTGGGGGACTTCGAACAGGTGCTCATCACCGCCGCGGTGTTCGATGATGTTCCGGACGAACTCGCGTCGCACGTGGTGCGCATCCGGGCCGGGAAGGTGATCGACGATGAGTGACGACGACAGCATCGAGCGCGACGAGCATGTCGCGGTCTACCTGAGGTTTCGGCAGGTGTTCGGCACGGCGGCAGGCCGGTCGGCCATGGCCCGCAAGCGCAAGACGAAGAAGGAGGGCGCGAGCGTGCCCTTCGCGGCTGGTCGCGACCCGCACGGCATCGGCGACATCATGGATGTGCTCACCGTGAAGATGGGGTGGACGTCGTCGCTCGCGAAGTCCGATCTGCTGTCGTCGTGGGCATCCATCGTCGGCGACGAGACCGCCGAGCACTCCGAACCGGTCGGAATCGAGGAGGGCGTGCTGGCCGTCCGGTGCGATTCGACGGCCTGGGCGACCCAGTTGCGACTCATGAGATCGCAGGTGACGACGACGATCGCCCAGCGTTATCCAGACGCCGGGATCGATTCGGTGCGCTTCGATGGGCCCAACGCCCCGTCCTGGAAACGCGGTCCCAGATCGATTCCAGGCCGTGGACCACGCGATACCTACGGGTAGGCAGGCAAATCTGGTCACCCGGCCCGTGAAAAGTCCCCAGAACGCCGATTATCGGCCGTGAGCCTCGCCGATTTGGTAGACTAGACAAGGCCGTCGGGCGCCCCTCCCCTTGTGGAGATTTCTGCCCCGAATGGCGTGATCACCAACGGCAGGAGCCCAACTTCAGATGACATCGTTGCCCGAAAACACGACTGCCCCAGAAGGTTCAGCTCCCGACGACAGTTCGGCCCACGGTGTCATCTCCAACGGTCACGTTGCCGCGGACAGCTACGGCGCCGACCAGATCCAGATCCTCGAAGGACTGGAGGCCGTGCGCAAGCGCCCCGGCATGTACATCGGCTCGACCGGGCCGCGCGGCCTGCACCACCTCGTCTACGAGGTCGTCGACAACTCGGTGGACGAGGCGCTCGCCGGCCACGCCGACGACATCAAGGTCTGGATCCGCAGGGACGGCAGCGTTCGCGTCTCCGACAACGGCCGCGGCATCCCCGTCGACCTGAACGTGCAGGAGCAGAAGTCCACCGTCGAGGTCGTCATGACGATCCTGCACGCCGGCGGCAAGTTCGGCGGCGGCGGCTACACGGTCTCGGGCGGCCTGCACGGCGTGGGCATCTCCGTGGTGAACGCCCTCTCCAAGGAGGTCGACACCGAGGTGCGCCGCCAGGGCCACGTGTGGCGGATGAGCTTCAAGAACGGTGTGCCCACCGCGCCCCTGGAGAAGGGCGAGGCCACCGACGAGACCGGCACCACCCAGACGTTCTGGCCGAGCCCCGAGACCTTTGAAACGGTCGAGTTCGACTACGAGACGCTGCGCGCGCGCTTCCAGCAGATGGCGTTCCTCAACAAGGGGCTGCGCATCACCATTACGGACGAGCGCGGCGAGGAGGATGTGACCGAGTCGTACATGTACGAGCAGGGGCTCGTGGACTACGTCGAGTACCTCAACAAGACCAAGAAGAACGACCTCATCCACCCGGACGTCATCGCGTTCGAGTCCGAGGACACCGAGCGCAAGATCTCGCTCGAAGTCGCGATGCAGTGGACCTCCGGATACACGGAGAGCGTGCACACCTACGCGAACACGATCAACACCCACGAGGGCGGCACCCACGAGGAGGGCTTCCGGGCCGCGCTGACCACCCTCGTCAACCGGTACGCGCGCGAGAAGAACATCATCAAGGAGAAAGACGAGAACCTCTCCGGTGACGATGTGCGCGAGGGCCTCACCGCGGTCATCTCGGTGAAGCTCGCCGAACCGCAGTTCGAGGGCCAGACCAAGACCAAGCTCGGCAACACCGAGGCGAAGGCGTTCGTGCAGCGTGTGGCCGGCCAGCAGCTCGGCGACTGGTTCGACCGCAACCCCACGCAGGCCCGCGACGTGATCCGCAAGGCGATCCAGGCCTCGCAGGCCCGCATCGCCGCGCGCAAGGCGCGCGAGCAGACTCGCCGCAAGGGCCTGCTCGAGTCGAGCGGCATGCCCGGCAAGCTGCGCGACTGCTCGAGCAAAGACCCCGTGCTCTCCGAGATCTTCATGGTCGAGGGCGACTCGGCCGGCGGCTCGGCCGTGCAGGGCCGCAACCCGGAGTTCCAGGCGATCCTGCCGCTGCGCGGCAAGATCCTCAACGTGGAGAAGGCCAGGCTCGACCGCGCCCTCAGCAACAACGAGGTGCAGTCGATGATCACGGCGTTCGGTGCGGGCGTGGGCGAGGACTTCGACCCCGAGAAGGCCAGGTACCACAAGATCATCCTGATGGCCGACGCCGACGTCGACGGCCAGCACATCACCACCCTCCTGCTCACCCTGCTGTTCCGCTACATGCGCCCGCTCATCGACCTCGGCTACGTGTACCTCGCGCAGCCGCCGCTGTACCGGCTCAAGTGGAGCAACGCCCAGCACGATTACGTCTACAGCGACCGCGAGCGCGACCAGTTCGTCGAGCTCGGCCTGGCCTCCGGCAAGCGGATGCCCAAGGAGAACGGCATCCAGCGCTACAAGGGTCTCGGCGAGATGGACTACAAGGAGCTGTGGGAGACCACGATGGATCCGGCCACCCGCACGCTGCTGCAGGTGACCCTCGATGACGCGGCCGCCGCCGACGAGATCTTCTCCACCCTCATGGGTGAAGACGTGGAGTCGCGGCGCAACTTCATCCAGCGCAACGCCAAAGACGTCCGCTTCCTCGACATTTAGCTTGTTCGTTCCCCGAGGCACTCGGGGAACGCCGACCAACGTCCCTTCGAGAACCTCAGGGACCGAAATGAGACACCATGGCTGACGTAACAGAACCAGAAGAGCCCACCTTCTCCGACAGGGTGCTCGACCCGGCGCACGACAAGATCTCGCAGGTCGACCTGCAGCTCGAGATGCAGCGCTCGTACCTCGACTACGCGATGAGCGTCATCGTGGGCCGAGCCCTGCCCGAGGTGCGCGACGGCCTCAAGCCCGTGCACCGCCGCGTGATCTACGCGATGTACGACGGCGGGTACCGCCCGGACAAGGGCTTCTCGAAGTGCACCCGCGTCATCGGCGACGTCATGGGGCAGTTCCACCCGCACGGCGACTCCTCCGTGTACGACGCGCTCGTGCGACTCGTGCAGCCGTGGAGCCTGCGCTACCCGCTGGCCCTCGGCCAGGGCAACTTCGGCTCCCCCGGCAACGACGGTGCGGCAGCCCATCGGTACACCGAGACCAAGATGGCGCCGCTGGCCATGGAGATGGTCAGGGACATCGAGGAAGACACCGTCGACTTCCAGGACAACTACGACGGCCGCACCCAGGAGCCCACCGTGCTGCCGAGCCGGTTCCCCAACCTGCTCGTCAACGGCTCGGTCGGCATCGCGGTCGGCATGGCCACGAACATCCCGCCGCACAACCTGCGCGAGGTGGGCGAGGGCGCCCTGTGGCACCTGGCCAACCCCGAGGCCTCGCAGGAGGAACTGCTCGAGGCGCTCATCCAGCGCATCAAGGGACCGGACTTCCCCACCGGCGCGCAGATCCTCGGCATGAAGGGCATCCAGGATGCCTATCGCACCGGCCGCGGATCGATCACCATGCGCGCGGTCGTCAACGTGGAGGAGCTGCAGGGCCGCACGTGCCTCGTGGTCACGGAGCTGCCGTACCAGGTCAACCCCGACAACCTCGCGCTCAAGATCGCCGACCTCGTCAAGGAGGGCAAGCTCGCGGGCATCGCCGACATCCGCGACGAGACGTCCGGTCGCACCGGCCAGCGGCTGGTCATCGTGCTCAAGCGCGACGCCGTGGCGAAGGTCGTGCTCAACAACCTCTACAAGCACACGCAGCTGCAGGAGAACTTCGGTGCGAACATGCTCGCGATCGTCGACGGCATCCCGCGCACCCTCTCGCTCGACGGCTTCATCACCGCGTGGGCGGAGCACCAGATCGAGGTCATCGTCAGGCGCACGCAGTTCCGCCTGAAGAAGGCGGAGGAGCGCGCGCACATCCTGCGCGGCTACGTGAAGGCGCTGGATGCCCTCGACGAGGTCATCGCGCTCATCCGCCGCTCCCCCACCGTCGAGGACGCGCGCGACGGACTCATCTCGCTGCTGAGCATCGACGAGCTGCAGGCGCGCGCCATCCTCGAGATGCAGCTGCGCCGCCTCGCCGCCCTCGAGCGCCAGAAGATCATGGACGAGCTCGCCGACATCGAGCTCGAGATCGCCGAGTACAAGGTGATCCTCGGCGACCCGCAGCGCCAGCGCACCATCGTGAGCGAGGAGCTCACTGAGCTCATCGCCAAGTACGGCGACGACCGCCGCACCGAGATCATGTTCGGCTTCGACGGCGACATGAGCGTTGAAGACCTCATCCCCGAGGAGGAGATGGTGGTCACCGTCACGCGCGGCGGCTACATCAAGCGCACGCGCAGTGACAACTACCGCAGCCAGCACCGCGGCGGCAAGGGAGTCAAGGGTGCCCAGCTGCGGGCGGACGACGTTGTCGATCACTTCTTCGTGACCACGACCCATCACTGGCTGCTGTTCTTCACGAACACGGGCCGGGTGTACCGCGCGAAGGCGTACGAGCTGCAGGAGGCCGGCCGCGATGCGAAGGGCCAGCACGTGGCCAACCTGCTCGCGATGCAGCCGGGCGAGGAGATCGCGCAGATCCTCGACATCCGCGACTATGCCGCCGCGACCTACCTCGTGCTCGCGACGCGGGGCGGTCTCGTCAAGAAGACCGCACTCACCGAGTACGACACCAACCGCACGGGCGGCATCATCGCCATCAACCTGCGCGAGGACGACGAAGTGGTCTCGGCCATGCTCGTCGAGGACGACTCCGAGGTGCTGCTCGTCTCCCGCAAGGGCCAGTCGATCAGGTTCCTCGCGTCGGATTCCGCGATGCGCCCCATGGGCCGCTCCACCTCCGGCGTGAAGGGCATGGACTTCCGCGGGGATGACGCGCTCCTGTCGGCGAGCGTCGTCACCGACTCCGGTTTCGTGTTCGTGGTCACAGAGGGCGGGTACGCCAAGCGCACGTCCGTCGACCAGTACCGCCCCCAGAACCGCGGCGGTCTGGGCATCAAGGTGGCCAAGCTGAACGACGACAGGGGCATCCTCGCGGGGGCCCTCATCGTGGACGAGGACGACGAGGTTCTCGTGGTTCTCTCAAGTGGCAAGGTGGTACGCTCGTCTGTCGCTGAGGTTCCGGCCAAGGGTCGTGACACGATGGGCGTGGTCTTCGCTCGCTTTGCCGAGGATGACCGCATCATCGCGATCGCACGGAACAGCGAACGTAATTTGGAGAATCAGGACGACGAGCCTGCCGAGCAGGTCGAACTCGAAGCCACTGGGAAGGACGAGTCAGTAGATGAGTAGTGTCGCGGAGAAGCTCCAGAGGAAATCCCAGCGCCAGGTGGCGGTGAAGCAGGTTCGGCTCAAGCTCGTCTACATCGACTTCTGGTCGGCCGTGAAGCTGTCGTTCCTCGTGGCGGTGTCGCTCGGCATCGTGCTCATCGTGGCGGCCATCCTCGTGTGGATCGTGCTGAACTCGACCGGCATCTTCGGCGACCTGGACGACATCATGAAGGACATCCTCGGCGATCCCACCTTCAGCGTGACGAGCAGCTTCTCGCTTCCGCAGGTGGCGCTGTTCTCCTTCGTCATCGCCGTGCTCAACGTCGTCGTGGGTACCGCCCTCGGCGCGATCGCCAGCATGCTCTACAACTTCAGCGTTCGCCTCACCGGCGGACTGCTCGTGGGCTTCACCAACAACTAGCGATTACAACAAACCGGGCCGGATGAGGTAGGTTCTTATCTGGTCTGAGGGGATATAGCTCAGGCGGTTAGAGCGCTTCGCTGATAACGAAGAGGTCCGAGGTTCAAGTCCTCGTATCCCCACTGGAACCTCCACAAGAGGTTCCTTAACTCCTAACCCTCAGTCCGGGGCCTTAGCTCAATTGGTAGAGCGCCTGCTTTGCAAGCAGGAGGTCAGGGGTTCGATTCCCCTAGGCTCCACGAACGTGAGATGCGCCGCCCAGTCTGGGCGGCGTTCGTGGTTAACCCGCCGCGCAGTCAACGTCCAGCACCGGAGCGCAGACTCTCGCCTATCGCTTCGAGAGATCGGCAGGGTCATGGGGCAGTTCCGCGCGGTGCTCGGCTTCACCGGCATGCTGCTCTTCGGCGTCTCGGTGCTCCTGTGGGTGACGATGGTGCTGCCGCCCGTCGTGTCGGGGTCGCAGACCACGGCCGACCTCGGCACCCTCACCTTCTGGACACTCGTGACGCTGGCCACCTGGCGCCTCGGCGGGGGCAGGGGCTGGGGATTCGCGGCGCCCTCTCCCCCTTCGCCCTCTCCCCCTTCGCGCGGTCGGTAGCGCCACCCGCGCTCGATCCGAACGGGCGCGCGTGGCGCGAACGGCCGCGCAACCCGAGGGGGAGTCGGGCCGGACACGACAACGGCGCGGCACCCGGAGGTGTCGCGCCGTTGTGAGAGTCGAAGGGCTAGGCCTCGTCGGCCAGGGGGGTCTCGGCGACCGGGGTCTCGGGCTCGTCGTCGATCCACAGGTCGTCGTCGGCGCGCAGGGTCTGCCATGCGGCGTACGCGACCGCGGCGAAGGCCACGACACCGACACCGATGAGGATGTAGCGACCGGGGCCGGCCGGCTTCGGCTTGATGAGGCCGACGCTCGTGCCCACATCCCGGCCGATCTTCGTCGCGCTGCTGATCGCGTCGCGAACCTGGCGGTTCTTGGCGACCTCGATCGCGGCCAGCGCGGTGCCGAGGGCGGAGGTGACTCCGGGCAGCACGTCGTGCACGAGACGATCGCGACCCGACTCCGCGGCGGAGCGAGCGGTGCGGATGCCCGTGCTCACCGCCGGGCGGACGGTGTTCTCGAACGTGTCACTGATGCGCGGCGCCACTTCCTCGCGGCCGTAGTGCGCCGCCTGCCTGCTCGCATCGCGGACCACCTTCGACGCGTGGTCGAGAAGTTCCTTCTGGTCCTCCCACAGTTCCTCAGCCTGGCTCTTCAGCCGGTTGAGCTCTTTCCGGCGCTTGCGCGATAGTGCCATGGGGAAAACCTCCAGTGGGGAATCAATCCGTGGATCAATACTGTCACGGCGCCGGTGTGAGCACGAAAGTATTGCCTGTGAGGTCCCCGGATGGTAACGGCCTACTATTAAGGCATGCATACCGCCGTAGCGACCATGAAGACCAACCTCGGAACGATCAAGCTCAACCTTTTCGGCAACCACGCGCCGAAGACGGTCGACAACTTCACGGGGCTCGCCACGGGCACCAAGGAGTGGACCCACCCGGCAACCGGCAAGGTCTCGAACGAGCCGCTCTACGACGGCGTCGTGTTCCACCGCATCATCAAGCAGTTCATGCTCCAGGGCGGCGACCCGCTCGGCCAGGGCATCGGCGGCCCCGGCTACGACTTCGACGACGAGATCAACGGCGAGCTGAGCTTCAATGAGCCCTACGTTCTCGCGATGGCGAACGCCGGCCTGCGCAACGGCCGCGGCACCAACGGCTCGCAGTTCTTCATCACGACGGTTCCCACCCAGTGGCTGCAGGGCAAGCACACGATCTTCGGCGTTGTCGCCGACGAGGAGTCCAAGCGCGTCGTCGACGCGATCGAGGCCGTCGACACGGATGGCCGCGACAAGCCCCTCACCGACGTCGTGATCGAGAGCATCACGATCGACGAGGTCTGACCCTCACGTGACGAGCGCGCCGAATACTTCGGCCAACTTCTGCTACCGGCATCCTGACCGCCAGAGCTACATCCTCTGCCAGCGCTGCGGGCGCACGATCTGCCCGCAGTGCCAGACCCAGGCCGCCGTGGGTGTGCACTGCCCCGAGTGCGTGCGAGAGGGCAGGGCCGGCGCGCCCCGCACGAAGCCGCAGCTGCTCACCCGGCTGCGCTCGAGGGACGCGCCTCTGGTCACGTGGTCGCTCATCGCACTGTGCGTGATCATCTGGCTGCTGCAGATCGTGCCCGGCAGCCCGGTCACGACCGCGCTCGTGTACTTCCCGCAGCTGACGGCCATCGAGCCCTGGCGCATGATCACCTCGCTCTTCGTGCATTCACAGGGCTCGATCCTGCACCTCGGCCTCAACATGGTGTCGCTCTTCCTGTTCGGCCCCATGCTCGAGCACGCCGTGGGCAGGGTGCGGTTCCTCGTGCTCTACCTGCTGAGCGGGTTGGGCGGATCCGTGGCGGTGCTGCTGCTCACCTCGGGCACGCCCGTGCTCGGAGCATCCGGCGCGATCTTCGGACTGCTGGGGGCGTTCTTCGTGATCCAGCGCAAGTTCGGGGGCAACACGACGGGGCTGCTCGTCATCATCGGCCTCAACCTGGTCGCGGGGTTCTGGCCCGGCACCAACATCTCGTGGCAGGCGCACGTGGGCGGCCTCATCGTCGGCGCCGCCGTGGCGTTCGTCTACCTGCGCACGCGCGGGCGACAGCAGCGCACGCTGCAGATCATCATCGTGACCGGGGTGTTCATCGCCCTTGTGGGCATCACCGCGGTGCGCGTCCTGATCGGCTGAACCCGGAGTTATCCACAGGCTCATCCACAGTGGGTATAACTACACGGATGTAACTCTGGTAGGGGCTCAGCGCCAGCGGGTCGTCATGAGGAAGCCGATGAACATGATGCCGAAACCGACGAGAATGTTCCACGAGCCGAGGCTGGGGATGGGCAGCGTGCTGCCGCTCACGTAGAAGACGATGATCCAGATCAGGCCGAGCAGCATGAAGCCGAACATGACGGGCTTGAACCATACGGCGTTGGGAGCCTGCTCACCCGAGCGGGTCTCGACGGGACGGTCGGTCTTGGTGGTACGGGCCATGGCCACGATCCTAGCGTGACTGCCTCAACGCCACCGCCTAGAATCGAGCCTATGGCCAACGATCAGGAGCTGAGGGCGCGCGCCCGATCGCCGCGCCGCCGCGTCAGCGTGGTCGGCATCCTCGGGGAGCTCTTCATCACGGCCGGTGTGCTCGTGCTGCTGTTCCTCGGTTGGCAGGTGTGGCTCGGCAACCTCATCGACGGTCAGGCGCAGCAGGAAGAATCGGTCGCGCTGCGCGATACGTGGAACGACGGCGCGAGCGATCATCCGGTCGCCGCCCCGCCCACGCGCGAAGATCCGGGGCCGCCCGTCGTGGGCACCGCCCCCGGCAACGCCGTGCAGTTCGCGAACCTGATCATCCCGCGCTTCGGCACCGACTACACCCGCCCCATCGCGGAGGGCATCGGCGTCGATGATGTGCTGCGCTACGGCATCGGTCACTACCCCGGCACGGCGATGCCGGGCGCCGTCGGCAACGCCGCCTTCGCCGCCCACCGCACCGGGCACGGCTCCCCCTTCTTCGACATCGAGAAGCTGCAGATCGGCGACTCCCTCTACGTCGAGACTGAGGCGGGCTGGTACCGCTACGTCGTCCGCAGCCTCGAGTACGTTCTGCCCACCGGCGTGGGCGTGCTCGACCCCGTTCCCCAGGCGCCCGGAGTCGAGCCCACCGATCGCATCATCACGCTCACGAGCTGCAACCCCGTGTACACCGCGTCCGAGCGGATCATCCTCTACGGCGTGTACGACACGTGGTACCCGCGCGCGGGCGGGGCACCCTCCGAGATCGCCGCGATCGTCGGGGCGGCGAGCTGATGTACGGGGCACTGTGGCGCGTGCTTCCCGGCCCGTGGTGGATCCGGCTGCTCATCGTTCTCGCCCTCGTGGCCGCGGTCGTCACCGCCCTCGTGCTGTGGGTCTTCCCGTACGTCGACCAGTTCGTGACCCCTCAAGACGTGACCGTGGAGCAACCATGACCCGCATTCTCGTGATCGACAACTACGACTCGTTCGTCTACACGCTGAACGGCTATCTGATCCAGCTGGGGGCTGCGACCACGGTCGTGCGCAACGACGCGTTCGGAGCGGATGCCGCCGCCGACGTCATCGCGGAGTACGACGCCGTGCTGCTCTCCCCCGGGCCCGGCAACCCGGCCGCCGCGGGCGTGAGCATCCCCATCGTGCGGGCCGCTCTCGGCTCCGGGCAGCCCCTCCTCGGGGTGTGCCTCGGCCACCAGGCGATCGCGGAGGCGCTCGGCGCCACGGTCACCCACGCCGAGGAGCTCATGCACGGCAAGACTTCGCTCATCGAGCACGACGACAGCGCGTTCTACGACGGGGTGCCGCAGCCGTTCACCGCCACCCGCTACCACTCGCTCGCCGTCGTCGACTCGACCGTGCCGCCTGACTTGGTCGTGACCTCGCGCACCCAGGGCGGTGTGATCATGGGCCTGCGCCACGAGAGCGCCCCGATCTACGGAGTGCAGTTCCACCCCGAGTCGGTGCTCACCGAGGGCGGGTACCGGATGATCGGCAACTGGCTTGCCGTCGCGGGCCTCCCCGAGGCCGCCGTGACCGCGCGCGGCCTCACCCCGCTCGTCAAGCTGTAGCCCGCGGGCGTTCGACGCGGCCCCGGAGGGCCGGATCGACTACGGGCAGACGGTGATCGTGACGGTCGACTTCTGCGGCTGCTCGCCGGTGATCGACTGGCTCGAGACGGTGCCGCCCGTGCAGCTGCTGTCGACGGTCGCCTTGACGTTGAGCTGCAGCGCGGAGAGCGCCGCGTTGGCGGCCGCCGTGGTCTGGCCGGTGACGGCGGGAATGTTGACGAGCCCGTTCGACACCACGAGGTTGATGGTGTCGCCCTTGCGGATCACCTTGCCGTTCGCGACCGACGAGCCGGCGGCGGGGTCGGACGTGATGACCGTGCCCTGCGGGAGGTCTGCCGAATAGTCGATCGTGGAGACGCCGTACACGAGGGAGGCCGCAGTGATCGCGGCGATCGCGTCGGCCTCGGTCATGCGCGTCACGTCGGGAACGGACGCCGCCTCCTCACCGGAGGAGACGTAGACCTTGACGAGGAAGTCCGGGGCGACCGTGGTGCCCGCTTCCGGGTCGGTGCGGATGACCGCGCCCTCCGCCACGGTCGTGCTGGACTCGTCCATGCGCTGGATGGTGAGCTTGTTGTCGGTGAGGGTGGCCGACGCGGAGTCGAAGGGCTCGCCCACGACGTCCGGAACGCTCGTCGACAGGTCGGGCGCCAGCTGCACCGGTGAGAGGTTGAAGGTCCAGAACACGACGGCCACGATGATGACCACCATGCTCGCGATGCCCGCCCAGACCCACGCCACCGGCGGGCGGTTCTGGGTTCGGACGATGCGGTCGTCCTCATCCACGGTGAGCTGCCGGATGGTCGCCTCGGAGCCGGCGACCGAGCTGGGGTTCACGCCGAACAGCGTGGAGTTGAAGTCGTTAACCGCGACCTGCTTGCGGGTGGGAACCGAACCGGCGGCAGCGGCGGCGACGTCATCGCGGAACTCGCTCGCGCTCTGGTAGCGCTCGAAACGGTCTTTGGAGAGAGCGCGGAGCACGACGGCGTCGAGCGCCGGCGAGACGTTCGGGTTGAGCGAGCTCGGCGGCACCGCGTCGGAGTTGACGTGCTGGTACGCGACCGCCACGGGGTTCTCGCCGCGGAACGGCGCGCGGCCGGTGAGGAGCTCGAACAGCACGATGCCCGTCGAGTACAGGTCGGTGCGGGCATCCACCGCTTCGCCGCGGGCCTGCTCCGGGGAGAAGTACGACGCGGTGCCGACGATGGCGCTCGTCTCGGCGATCGTGGCCGAGGTGTCGGAGATGGCGCGGGCGATGCCGAAGTCCATGACCTTCACCTGGCCGTTGGTGGTGATCATGATGTTGCCGGGCTTGATGTCGCGGTGCACGACGCCGGCGCGGTGTGAGTACTCGAGCGCGGTGAGCACCTGCTCGATGATGCGGCACGCCTCCGACGGCTCGAGCGGGCCCTCGGCGATGACGTCTTTCAGGAGTCGCCCGTCGACGTACTCCATGACGATGAACGGGACGAGGGTCTCGATGCCCTTGTCGTCGCGCACGGTCTCCTCGCCGGCGTCGAAGATGCGCACGATCGTGGGGTGCGCCATCTTGGCGGCGTCCTGGGCCTCGCGACGGAAGCGCGTGCGGAAGGCGGGGTCGTTGGCGAGTGCGGGCTTGAGCAGTTTGATGGCTACGCGGCGGCCGAGGCGGTTGTCCTGGCCCACGTGCACGTCGGCCATTCCGCCGCGCCCGATGAGCTCGCCAACCTGGTAGCGGCCGGCAAGCTGGCGAACGCCCTGTGCAACGCCTTCGACCACGAATTCACCCCTGACTGCGGAAACACTTCACTGGCGAATACGCCTCAGCCAGTGTAACCGCAGGTCACGGCAAGGTAGCTGTGACCGTCACCATGTCCGACTGGGGCGACTCGACCTCGCTGCACAGCGCCGAGTAGCGCACCGTTGTGGCTGTTCCGACCGGCCCGGCGAGCTTGATCTGCACGGACGTATCCGTCGGCGGACGCTGCTGGGTGCCGGACACGAACGTGCCGTTCGTCTCGAGGCTGAAGCCCGTGAGGCTCTGGCCCGGGGGGCAGCCCGCGTAGGTGGTCCAGCTGAACGTGACGACCTGGTCCACGGTGTACGGCCCCGTGGCGGGGTCGAACGTCATCGCCGAGGGCTTGGTGGCCTCAGGGGGCGGCGGAATCTCCGCGTAGAACGACACCGTGATGGTCTCGCCCTTGCGCACGTTGCCCTTGGGGTTGACGCTGTACGCGAGCCCCACCTGGTCTTCGCTCGGCGCGATGGTGCCCGCCTTGGCGTCGAGCACGAGGCCCAGCTCGGTGAGGTACGCGGCCACGACGTCCTGGGTGCGGCCGATCACCTGGGTGTCGTCGAGCAGCACGCGATCGCTCGCCGTGGGGGTCTGGCTCGGCGTCGGTGCCTGGCTGGTCGTGGGGGGCGGCGAGGTGGTCTCTTCGGCCACAGGGTCCCCGGTGGGGATGAGCAGCGCGATGATCGTGCCGATGAGCACGACGGCGAGCAGCGCGATGAGGGCGACGAGCGGCCAGGTCCACGGGTTGCGGCGCTTCGTCTCGGTGGGAAGTGACGGCGTGGTGACGGGCCCGTTGGCCGGCAGCACGGTCGTGGCCTGCGTGTTCTGCCCGTAGTTGGGGCCGACGGTCGCGGCGTGGCCACCGCCGAGGATGCCCGGCACGGCGGCCGCGGCGGCGGCGACATCCCCGCGCCGCAGCGCCTGGGCGGCACGGGCGAGGTGCGAGGCCGACGACGGGCGGTCCGCGGGGTTCTTGGCGATGCACGCGTAGACCAGGTTGCGCACGGGCTCCGCGACGGTGGCGGGCAGCTCGGGCGGGGTCTCGTTGATCTGCGCCATGGCGATGGCGACCTGCGACTCGCCCGTGAACGGCCGGCGGCCCGCGAGGGCCTCGTACGCGACGATGCCGAGAGAGTAGATGTCCGTCGTCGGCGAGGCGGGATGCCCGCTCGCCTGCTCCGGGGAGAGGTACTGCACCGTGCCCATGACCTGGCCGGTGGCGGTGAGCGGCACCTGGTCGGCGATGCGGGCGATGCCGAAGTCGGTGATCTTGACGCGGCCGTCCGGGGTGATCAACAGGTTGCCGGGCTTGATGTCGCGGTGCACGAGGCCAGCGGCGTGCGCGGCCTGCAGGGCCATCGCGGTCTGCGCGACGATGTCGAGCACGCGGTCGGAGGAGAGCACGCGCTCCCGCTCGAGGATCGCGCTCAGCGCTTCGCCGGGCACGAGCTCCATGACGAGGTAGGCGCTGCCGTCCTCCTCGCCGTAGTCGAAGACGTTGGCGATGCCCTCGTGGTTGACGAGCGCGGCGTGCCGGGCCTCCGCGCGGAAGCGCTCGAGGAAGCCGGGGTCGCCCAGGTACTCGTCCTTGAGGATCTTGATCGCCACGGTACGGCCGATGACGAGGTCGGTGGCCTGCCAGACCTCGCCCATCCCGCCGATCGCGACGCGACTGGAGAGCTGGTATCTGCCCCCGAAAGTGAGGCCGCTGGAGGGTCTCATCTGCTTAGCACCGCCTCTAGTACTTGCCTTCCGATCGGAGCCGAGATCCCGCTCGAGGTCCCGTCCTGGCCGAGACCGCCTCCGTTTTGCACCACCACAGCCACCACGACTTCCGGGTCATTGGCCGGGGCGAACCCCGTGAACCAGAGCGTGTACGGGTTGTCGCCGCCGTTCTGTGCTGTGCCGGTCTTACCGGCGACGTCGACCCCGTCTATTGTGGCACTGTTCGCCGCACCGTTGGCCACCGCCTCGACCATGAGCTGAGTCATCGTCGCAGCAGTCTGCTGGCTGATCGCCTGCTGCTTGTACACCTCGGGGGCGAACGACTGGATGGTCGTGAGGTTCGACGAGACAACGCTCTCGACGAGGTTCGGTTTCATGATCGTTCCTCCGTTCGCGATCGCCATCGACACCATCGCCATCTGCAGCGGGGATGCCCGCACGTCGCCCTGCCCGAAGGCCGAGAGCATGGTCTGCGGCGCATCGAGCACGCGAGGGTAGGTGCTGGGGGTCGAGGTCAGCGGCACATCGATGCTCTCGTTGAAGCCGAACTTCTCGGACTGCTCGAAGATCGCGCGGTAGCCGAGCTCGAGGCCGAGCTCGGCCATGGGGATGTTGCACGACAGCCGCAGCGCCGTGGCGATGGTGGCCGTCTCGCCGGGGCCGCACGTGCCGAGGTCGGAGTTGCCGATGACCGAGCTCGACTCGGGGAGGGTCAGCTCCGCGGGGTTCGGGAACGCGCTGTCGGGCGTGTACTTGCCGCTCTCCAGCGCCGCCGACGTGGTCACGAGCTTGAACGTCGAGCCGGGCGGGTCGAGCGCGCCCGCGAGGGTGCGGTTGATGAGCGGGTCGAGGGGGTCATCCAGCAGCTGGTTGTAGAGCGCGATCACCTGGTCGGTGTCGTGCACCGCGAGGCCGTTGGGGTCGAACGTGGGCTTGGAGACCATGGCGATGATCTCGCCGGTCTTCGGCCGGATCGCGATGACCGCGCCCTCGTAGTCGCCGAGGGCATCCCACGCCGCCTGCTGCACGACGGGGTCGATCGTGGTCTCGACCGAGGCCCCCTTGGGGTTCTGCCCGGTGAGGATGGCGTTGACCTGGTCGAAGAACTGGTTGTTCGAGGTGCCGGTGAGGTAGCTGTTGAGCGCGCTCTCGAGCCCCGTGTTGCCCTGGTTGAGGGTGAGGTAGCCGGTCACGGGGGCGTAGAGGGGGCCGTTCGTGTAGACACGCTGGAACTTGTAGTCGTCGGCGACCGCCTGCGAGTAGGCGATCGGCTGGCCGTCCACGAGGATCGGCCCGCGCTCGGCGGAGTAGCTGGCGTAGAGGGTGCGCGAGTTGCGCCCGTCGGCCTTGAGGTCGTCCGCGGCGACCACCTGGATGATCGAGCTCGAGAGGAAGAGGCTCACGAACATGAGCAGCACGACCGTGCTCACGCGCTTCAGCTCTTTGTTCACTGCCCCACCACCAGACGGTTCGAGCCCTCGGTCTCGCTCTCGTCCACCACGAGACGGGGCTGGTTGCGCACGGTGTCAGACAGCCGCAGCAGGAGGGCGGCGATGATCCAGTTGGCCACGAGCGAGGAGCCGCCCGCCGCGAGGAAGGGCGTGGTGAGGCCGGTGAGCGGGATGACCCGCGTGACGCCGCCGATGACGACGAACACCTGCAGGGCGATCACGAACGACAGGCCGACGCCGAGGAGGCGCCCGAAGTCGTCCTGGCCCGCGAAGCCGATCCGGAACCCGCGCGAGACGAACAGCAGGTAGAGGCCGAGGATGGCGAACAGGCCCACGAGGCCGAGCTCCTCGCCCAGGGCGGAGATGATGTAGTCGCTCTCCGCGAGGGGCGTGATCTCGGGGCTCCCCCGGCCGAGGCCGGTACCGATGAGGCCGCCGTCGGCGAGGCCGAACATCCCCTGCACGAGCTGGTAGCTTCCGCCCGTCGCGTCGTAGATGTCGGGGTTGAACGCGTCGAGCCACGCGTCGACCCGCCCGCCGACGTAGCTGAGCAGGCGGCTGGCGACGAACGCTCCCACACCGAACAGGGTCAGGCCGAGCACGATCCAGCTCGACCGCCCGGTGGCGACGTAGAGCATCACGAGGAAGAGGCCGAAGTAGAGCAGGGCGGTGCCGAGGTCACGCTGGAACACGAGCACGAGCATCGACGCCGCGAATACCACGAGGATGGGGCCGAGGTCGCGGGCACGCGGGAACCGCATGCCGAGGATGCGCTTGCCCACCATCGAGAGCGAGTCGCGCGCGGTGACCAGGTAGCCCGCGAAGAAGATGGCCAGCGCCACCTTTCCGAGCTCGCCGGGCTGGAACGAGAACGGCCCGAGCTCGATCCACAGCCGCGCGCTCGTGCCGAGGTCGCTGCCGATGAACGGGAGTGCGGGCAGGATCAGCAGCAGGATGCCCGTGAACATGGCCACGTAGCGGTAGCGCTGCAGCACCCGGTGGTTGCGCACGACGAGCAGCACGCCGATGGCGATGGAGACCGCCAGGGCGGTCCAGGCGAGCTGGCGCAGCCCGCCGTTGTCCCACCCGGAGAGGTCGTAGGCGAGGTCGATGCGGTAGATCATCGCGATGCCCAGCCCGTTGAGCACCGTGATCACGGGGAGGATGAGCGGGTCGGCATCCGGCGCGACCACGCGCATCGTGAAGTGCATCCCGAAGATGAGCACGCCGAGCAGCGCGAACAGCAGCAGCACCCCGTAGTCGAGCTGGCCGAGCGCGCCCAGCTGCACGAGGGCGATGGCGCCCAGGTCGATGCCGATCGCGAGCAGGAGCAGCACGAACTCGAGGTTGCGCAGCTTGGCCGGCACCCGCAGGCGCAGGCGGATCGTCGACGTGAACGTCGACAGGGGCCCGGTCGATGCCGTGGTGTTAGCGCTGTCGGGCATCCGAGAGCCGGTCCACTATGCCTTGCGCTTCCGCGAGGCTGTTGGCATTCAGGGTGGTCTCCACCTGCTGCTGGTAGTACGGGGAGAGGTCGTCGAGGTCGAGCGTGGTGGTCTTGTAGACGTGCGAGAGCTTGATGGGGCCGATGTCCTGCTGCACACCCTGGAAGATGGCGACCCGGCCGTCCACGGCGCCCACGAAGTAGTGGCGCTGCGTGAACTGGTAGCCGAGCACGCAGGCCGCGGCGATCGCGGCGATCGAGATGAGGATGAACGCGAGCCACGACACGCGGCGCTTGCGCGCCCGGCGGCGGTCCTCCTGGATGAGCGCGTCCAGGTACTCGTCCGACTCGGGCTCGAAGTGGCTGTCGTCGGTCTGCGTCGCCTTGAGCGGGTGCAGCAGCAGGCTGGGCAGTCGCAGGGGGCGCCGCGCGCTGTCGGCCTCGAACACGAGCGGCACGGCGGCCGAGCCCACGGTGAGCGGCGGTACGTGCGAGGAGTCGCCCGTGTCGTCGATGTCGACGAGCACGACGGTGACATTGTCGGGGGCGCCCTGGTCGAGACTCTCCTTGACGAGGCGCTCCGCGGCCTCCTGGGAGTCGGAGATGCTCGTGAGCACGGCCTGGATCTTGTCCTCGGCGACGTAGCTGCTGAGCCCGTCCGAGCAGATGAGCCAGCGGTCGCCCGGCAGCGTCTTCATGACGGTCGTGTCGATCTCGGGCGACGCATCGACATCGCCGAGCACCCGCATGAGCACGGAGCGGCGCGGGTGCACCGCGGCCTCCTCAGCGGTGATGCGGCCGCTGTCGACCAGCCGCTGCACGAAGGTGTGATCGGCGGTGACCTGCTTGAGGATGCCGTTGCGGTGCAGGTAGATGCGGGAGTCGCCGATGTGCGCGATCGCGACGTGGTCGTCGACCCGCAGCATCCCGCTCACGGTCGTTCCCATGCCGGTGAGCTCGCCGTGCTCGAACACCGTCTCGGCGAGCAGGGAGTTGGCGGCCAGCAGTGCCGCCCTCAGGGCGAACTCGGCATCGTTGGGCGAGGTGTACTGGCGGTCGGTCTCGGTGATGCGGCGCACCGCGATGGCCGAGGCGACGTCGCCACCCGCGTGCCCGCCCATTCCGTCGGCCACCACGAACAGGAACTGCCCGGCATAGCCCGAGTCCTGGTTGTTGGCCCGGATCTTCCCGACGTGGGAGACGGCGGCGCTCTTGCCCGTGGTCGCCATTCACCTACCGCCGAAGTTCGAAGCTCGTTGTACCGATCTTGACCGGCGTACCCAGCGGCACTTGGGTGGGAACGATGACCCTGGTTCCATCGAGGAACGTGCCGTTCGTCGAGTCTAGGTCTTGGATCACCCAGCCATCGGCCCACAGGAGCAGGCGTGCGTGGTGTGTGGAGGTGTAGTCGTCGCGGATGACCAGGCCCGAGTCGTTGGACCGTCCGATGGTCAGCAACTCCTCGGGGAGGTCGATCTCGAGGCCCTCCTTCGCGCCGGAGGTGATGACGAGTCGGCGCGCGCCGAGAGACGATCCGCCCTCCTGACGGGGAGTGGCCGGGCGGGGCGCGGCAACGGGAGCCGCGGGCGCGGGGGCCGGCGCGGCTGGTGCCGCCGCGGGGGCGGGGACGGGCATCCGGCGCACCTTCTGGCCGAACAGGTCAGACCGAAGCGCGTAGACGATCGCGAACACGAAGCCCCAGAGCACCAGCAGGAAAGCGACACGGAGGATGAGGAGAGTGAGTTCGCCCATCAGCTCGCCTGCGCCAGGACGCGGAACACGATGCGTGTGCGCCCGATGTCGATGACGGAGTCGGGCGGCAGCGGCGCCTTGGCGACGGGGTTTCCGTTGAGGAGCGAGCCGTTCGTCGAGCCGAGGTCGTTCACCTGGGCGCGCTTGCCGTCCCACAGGATCTCGACGTGGCGGCGCGAGATGCCGGTGTCATCGACGGTGATGTCGGCGTCGCTGCCCCGGCCGATCACCGTGTGCGAGTGCAGGATCGGGTGGCGCTTGCCGTTGATCTCGAGCACGGGGGTCCACGCCACCTCGCCCTTGACGTTGACCGACTGGATCTCGAGCATCCCGGCGCTCAGGCTCGGATCCTCCGAGAGGGCGATACTGATCCCGCCCGCGAACGAGTAGCCCTGTGCGGCGGCGTGCCGCTGCACGTGCTGGGTCAGCTCGTCGGTGAGGGTGGGCCCGAGGCCGAGCATCCGCTCGTAGTCGCTGCGGGAGAGCCTCACGGTGAAGCTGTTGGGCACCAGGATGCGGTCGCGAGCGACCACTGCAGCCTTGGTGTCGAGCTCCCGGCGCAGGGCGGCGGTGATCTCGACAGGCTGCAGACCACTCTTGAAGGTCTTGGCGAAAGCGCCGTTGACGGCGCGCTCAAGACCTTTCTCAAAGTTGTCCAGCAGGCCCACAGCTCTCCCAGCATGCTCGTGTCGGTAACACGAATGTTAGCCGGTGGGCCTTGGAAGTACCGTTGTCCCCGTGCGCGTACTCGAACTCTGGCGATATCCGGTCAAATCACTGCAGGGCGAGCTGCTGCCGTCGGCGACCGTGGGCACGCAGGGAATCGAGGGTGACCGGCGCTATGCGATCTTCGACGCCGCCACCGGTTTCGGCCTGACGGGCCGCCGCGTGCCGGAGCTGCTGTTCGGGTCGTCGCGCTACACGGCCGACGGTTCTGTGGAGATCACCCTGCCTGACGGTTCGGTCGCCGCCGATGACGCGGCGCTCAGTGCCTGGCTGGGGCGGCCGGTCGTGCTGCGCTCCACCGACGAATCGGTCTCGCGGCGGTACGAGAGCCCCGATGACTTCGAGAACGACGCCGACTGGGACCCGTTCGAGGGAGCTCAGGGCTCGTTCCGCGACTCAGAGGCCACCGTCGTCTCGCTCGTCTCCGAGGGGACGCTGCGCGGGTGGGATCGTCGGCGCTTCCGTTCGAACATCCTGCTGTCGGACTCCGGCGAGGACGACCTGGTCGGGTCTCGCGTGCGCCTGGGCGGCGTGGAGCTCTCGCTCACGAAACGGGTGGGCCGGTGCGTCATGGTCACCCGCGTGCAGCCCGGCGGGGTCGAGAAGGACCTCGACGTGCTGAGGACGATTCACCGCGAGCGCGGCGGCAAGCTCGCGGTCGGGGCCTCCGTCGCCGGTGTCGGTCTTGTCACTGTCGGCGACGAACTCCTTCCCTTGTGATAATCTCGCTCAGTCGGTGGCTCGCTGCCGACCGGTGAGCGCGAGTGGCGAAATTGGCAGACGCGCACGGTTCAGGTCCGTGTGCCCGTGAGGGCATGGGGGTTCAAGTCCCCCCTCGCGCACCGAAATAGATGAAGGCCGTCCCCGCTTTTCCGGGACGGCCTTCATCTATTTCGGTGGAGAGGGGGCTGCGCGAACCGCTCGTGGGCCCCGACCTGCGCAGTCCGGACCATGGAGCTGGGTACGGCATCCATGCGCCGCAGATGCGGAAGCGGGAGTCGCTCCGAGGCGATCGTGCCTAGCGCACCCCGAACGCCACGCTCGAACTGATTCCGTAGCTGGTGGTCGCGGTCAGCCGGTAGTAGCCGGGCGCGAGCCCGGTGGGCGTGTAGCTGAAGGTCACGTCGCCGTTGCTGTTGGTAGTGCCGGTGCCGACGACCGTTCCCGCCACCGAGAACGTCACGGGGGCGTTCGGCACCAGCAGGGAGAAGGTCACCACGATCGGCGCGGGCGCCGTGCGGGTGACGGACTGCGATGCGGCCGCGGGCGTGGTCGCGGCGTGTGCGGCGCCGGCGGCGCCGAGGGACAGACCGACGGTGAGTGCGGCGATGGTGGAACCGGCGAGCAACGAACTTCTCTTCATCATGAACTCCTTCTCTCAGTTTTTCTCGCTGGGTGGCCAGTCTCCGTCGCCGCTGGATCCTGTGGGTGATGTATCCACAACCGGTCCCATTGCCTCGGGGCGCGGCGGCGGGCCATACTGTCGGCATGAAACTGCGTCACCTCGCCCTCGGCGCGGCCGTGCTGCTCGCGCTCGCCGCTTGCACCTCAGCCCCCGCGCCGGTGGTCGCCCCCGTCGTGGTGAATGCCGACGATATCCAGGGCTCCGTCGTGGAAGTGCCGCTGAACAGCATGCTCGTGATCAACACGGGGTCGCTCGATGTCGACAGCTACACGGCCGAGGTCGCCGACCCGTCCATCGCCGAGTGGGTGCAGGGCCGGGAGGACGCGACCGCATCCTTCAACCCGGGCTTCACGCCGAAGAAGGTCGGCGAGACCGAGGTGACGCTCAGCAACAGCGATGGCGGCATCCAGGATGTCGAGTTCACGCTCACCGTCACGCAAGCCCCCTAGCGAGAATCCCGGCCGGTGCTACGTTCGGCAGATGAGCCGAATCGCGGCGGTCGCACCGGTGCTTCCCCCTTTCGTGTACACCCAGGGGGAGATCACGAACGCGCTGGCGCCGCTCATCTCCTCGGCGCCCGCCCGACGGGCGGTTCTCGAGCGGATGCACGCGGCCAGCGGCATCGGAACCCGCCACACCGCGCTGCCCATCGAGCGCTACCGCGACCTCGGCACCTTCCGGGAGTCGAACGACATCTTCATTCGGGTGGCGACCGATCTCGCTGAGGAGGCACTGCGCTCCGCGCTGCACAGCGCGGGTCTCGAGGCGCCCGACGTCGACTTCGTGATGTTCACCTCGGTGACCGGTATCGCGGCCCCGTCGATCGACGCCCTCCTGGTCTCGCGGCTCGGGCTGCGGCCCGACGTGAAGCGGATGCCGTCGTTCGGTCTCGGCTGTGTCGCCGGGGCGTCCGGACTCGCGCGTGTCAACGACTACCTGGCCGGGCATCCGACCGAGGTGGGCGTGCTGTTGAGCGTGGAGCTGTGCTCCCTCACGCTGCAGCGCGACGACGAGACGATCGCGAACTTCGTGGCCACGGGGCTGTTCGGCGACGGCGCGGCGGCCGTGGTGCTCGTGGGCGACCAACGGCCGGAACCGGGCATCCGCATCGTCGACACCCGCAGCTCGTTCTACCCCGACACGACGGACGTGATCGGCTGGCACGTGGGCGGCACGGGCTTCGAGATCGTGCTGACCGCGGGGGTGGCCGACGTCATCGAGCGGCACTTCCCCGCGGAGGTTGCCGCCTTCCTGGCCGACCACGACCTTCAGGTCTCCGATGTGGGGGCGTGGGTGGCGCACCCGGGCGGCCCGCGCGTGCTGGAGGCGTTCGCGCACTCGCTCGACCTCTCGGAAGAGCTGTTCCGCACGTCGTGGGCGATACTGGATCGAGTGGGCAACCTCTCCTCCGCCGCGGTTCTGCACGTGCTGGCCGACATGCGGGAGCAGCCCGCCGGATCCACCGGCCTGCTGTTTGCGCTGGGCCCGGGTGTGAGCGCCGAGTTCGTGCTGCTGGAGTGGCCGTGAGCGTCGCGCTGTACGTCGCCTTCGTGCTGCTCACCGCCGGGGAGCGCGTCTACGAGCTGGTCGTCTCGCGCCGCAACGCCGCCACGGCGTTCGCGGCGGGCGGGCGCGAGTACGGGCTGAAGCACTTCCCGTGGATGGTCGCCCTGCACACGGGGCTGCTGCTGGCCTGCATCGCCGAGGTGGTGCTGCTCGACCGGCCGTTCATCCCCGCGCTCGGCTGGCCCATGCTCGTGATCGCGCTGCTGTGCCAGGTCGGGCGCTGGTGGATCATCGCCTCGCTCGGCGCGCAGTGGAACACGCGCGTGATCGTCGTGCCGGGGGCGACGCGCGTGGTCGATCGGGGGCTGTACCGCTGGTTCACCCACCCCAACTACGTGATCGTCGCGGTGGAGGGCATCGCGCTGCCGCTCGTGCACACGGCATGGATCACGGCCATCGCCTTCACGGTGCTGAACGCGGTGCTGCTGCTCGGATTCCGCATCCCCACCGAGAACCGGGCGCTGCGTGAGCTCCGCTGACGCGGACATCATCATCGCCGGGGGTGGGCCCGTGGGTCTTGCCGCAGCAATCGAGGCGCGGATGGCCGGCCTCAGCGTGATCGTCGTAGAACCGCGCGAGGGTGCCATCGACAAGGCGTGCGGGGAGGGCCTCATGCCCGGCGCGCTGCCGCTCCTCGCCCGTCTCGGGGTGGATCCGTCGGGGATGCCCCTGCGCGGGGTCAGCTACAACACCGCGACCCGGCGTGCGGACCACCTGTTCGCCACGGGTGAGGGCAGGGGCGTGCGGCGCGTGGTGCTGCACGCGGCCCTCACGGCCCGCGCCCGCGAACTGGGCGTCGACCGGGTGGTGGCCCGGGTCGGGTCCGTCGAGCAGGATGCCGACGGGGTCGTGGCGGCGGGCATCCGGGGTTCCTGGTTGTTCGGCGCGGACGGGCTGCACTCGACCGTCCGCCGGCTCGCGGGCCTCGAGCGGCCCGCGTCGCGGGTGCGCCGCAGGTTCGGCATCACGCGGCACTTCGCGATCGAGCCGTGGAGCGACCTCATCGAGATCCACTGGGCGGCCCGCGCGGAGGCGTACGTGACGCCGCTCGCGCCCGATCTCGTGGGGGTGTCGCTGCTCGGCGGGCGACGAACCGACTTCGACGAGACGATCGCCTCGATCCCCGCCCTCGCCGCCCGGCTGCCGGGGCTCTCCTCCTCCACAGGCTTGAAGGGCGCGGGGCCGTTCCGGCAGCGCGCCGTCGCACCGAGCCGCGGGCGGGTGCTGCTCGTCGGCGATGCCTCGGGGTATGTCGACGCCATCACGGGCGAGGGTCTGCGCCTCGGGTTCGACCAGGCGAGGCACGCGGTCGCACACACCTTAGGCGCTGCGGAGTACGACGCGGCCTGGCGCCGGAGCACGCGCGACTTCCGCGTGCTCACGAGTCGCCTCGTGCTCGCGGCCACCACTCCGGCTCGCCCGGCGATCGTGCCGCTCGCCCGTGCGCTCCCCGGCCTCTACGGCTCGGTGGTGGAGAAGCTGGCCCGCTGACGTTCGTAATTCAGGAGGTTGTGGGGCTGGAGTTACAGGGTGGGCGCGAGTGACCCCGGCGGCGGTCATCCACCCCACCAGCCACCTGAATTAGGAAGACGCGGCGAGGAGACGGGTGAGGCCGTCCCGGATCGACTCGAGCTCGGGGATGCTCATCCCGAGCCGCGCGACGATCTGCCCCGGCACCTTCTCGGCCTCGCGCCGCAGGGCCTCCCCCGCCGGTGTGAGCGCGACGTCGAGGGCGCGCTCGTCGGCGCTGCTGCGGGTGCGGGTGAGGTGGCCGGCAGCCTCGAGGCGCTTGAGCAGGGGCGAGAGCGTCGCGGGTTCGAGGTGCAGCGCCTCACCGATGTCGCGAACCGTGCGCGGGCTGCGCTCCCAGAGCGCGAGCATCACGAGGTACTGCGGATGGGTGAGGCCCATGGGCTCGAGCAGCGGGCGATAGAGGCCGATGACGCTGCGCGAGGTGGCCGCGAGGGCGAAACACACCTGGCGGTCGAGGGCGAGAGCATCGGCATCCATTTAGTTAGTATACTAACTATTCGTGTCCACATTAACTTGGTGGCAGCGCCTCAACAAGGCCCTGTTCCCCTACATGGGCCCCGCACAACTGGGCCCGTTCGACGAGCCGCCCCTGCCCTCGGTGGCGGAGAAGCCGTGCCCGCTGTGCGGCCAGCCGATGAGCCTGCACACCTTCGAGCGCAGCCAAGACCACCACTCAACCCGGATGCACTGCCCCGCGTGAGGCCAACCTTCGGTTGCGCGGTCATTCGCGCATGCCGCTGTCGTTCGGAACGACCGCGCTTGGCGCTAACGACCGCGCGACGGGATCGAGAGCGCCGGATGTCGCGCCTCAGGCGAGCAGCATGCGCGTGAGCTGCGCGGGGGTGTCGACGGCCGCGATGGTGCCCACCTCCTCGGCCGCGGAGCCGTAGCCCCAGCGCACGAAGATCGTGGGTACCTCGTGGGCCGCGGCCCCGTGCACGTCGTGGCTGCGGTCGCCCACGAGCACGGGTCGCGAGACATCCGCGCCGAACCGCGTGAGGCGAGCCAGCGCCTCCTCCACCACGTCGGCCTTGGCGCTGCGCTTCTCGTCGTCGGAGGCGCCCGTGATGATGTCGAAGTACTTCAGCAGGCCGTAGTGCTCGAGGATGAGCGTCGCGGGGGTCTCGGGCTTGGAGGTCGCGAGGGACAGCGGGATGCCCGCCTCGTGGATCGCGGCGAGCACCTCGGGCACCCCCGCGTACACGTGGGCGTCGAACACCCCGACCTCGAGGTAGTGCGGGCGGTAGGTGTCCAGTGCGAGTTGCGACTGCCCCGGCGTGAAGCCCGCGAGGTCGCGGAACGAGTCGAGGATGGGCGGCCCCACGTAGGCGAGCAGTTCCGCGGGCGTGGGGATCGGGTGGCCGAGCTGCTCGAAGGTCCACGCGAGCGAGGCCGTGATGCCGGGCGCGGAGTCGACGATCGTGCCATCGAGATCGAAGAGGATGCAGCTGAAGTCGGGCACCGGGAAAGCCTAGCCGCGCGCACTATCGCCGCCGCACAGCCTGGTCTACGGTGACACCATGTCAGCCGTCACCCCCGCGCCGAGCCGCCGCCTCGAGAACCTCGCCACGCTCGCCAGCTCGCTGCTCATCCCGTTGCCGCTGCTCGTGAGCGCGCTCGTGACCGCGGCCACGTTCACGTCCAACCCCGCGGGCGTGGACATCACCAACGACCTCGCCTACCTGAGGGAGATCCTGGGCTTCGGCTTCGGATCCCTGGGGGTGCTGCTCGGGGTCATCGTGGTGCTGTTCGTGCTCACCTACCGCCGGGCACGCACCCTCGACGCGCTCAAGCTCCCGCTGCTCGTGCTCGGTGTGCAGGTGGTGGTGGGCGTGGCCATCCTGCTGCTCACCGGAATCTCGGACGCGGCAAGCGACTCGTACGTGAGCTAGAAGAGGCGCGAGTCCGCGTCGTCGAGCCCGCGCATGGCGTCATAGTCGAGCAGTAGGCAGCGGATGCCCCTGTCCTGCGCGAGGGTGCGCGCCTGCGGCTTGATCTCCTGCGCCGCGAACACCCCGACCACGGGGGCGAGCAGCGGGTCGCGGTTCATGAGCTCGAGGTAGCGCGTGAGCTGCTCGACGCCGTCGATGTCGCCGCGGCGCTTGATCTCGACGGCGACACTGCCGCCACCGGCATCCGTCGCGAGGATGTCGACGGGGCCGATCGCCGTCATGTACTCGCGTCGCACGAGCCGGTGCCCGTCGCCCAGCAGCTCGATCTGCTCGGCAAGGAGTTTCTGCAGGTGGGCCTCGACGCCGTCCTTCTGCAGTCCGGGGTCGATGCCGAGCTCGTGCTTGCTGTCGTGCAGGATCTCGTGGATCGAGACGACGAGCAGGTCGGCGGTTTTGGCCTGGGCGACGCGCCACGTCTCGATGACGCCGGCCTCGGCCTGGGTCTCGTCGGGATCCATGACGGTGAGCGTGCACGGCGGGCTCATCCAGTTGAGCGGCTTGTACGAGAGCGAGTCGGAGTGCACGAGCACGCTGCCGTCGGCCTTCACCACAAGAAGGCGAGTGGCCAGCGGGAGGTGGGCACTGAGACGCCCGGCGTAGTCGACGGAGCAGCGGGCTATGACGAGACGCACGTGCCGAGTTTAGGCGAGCCGGGCGCTCACGCTGTCGCTAGCGCCTGCCGCGGTCGATCGGAACGGGCGCGCGTTGCGCCAACGGGCGCGCCTCGGATGCCGTGCTCAGGCCTGTGGGTCGGCGAAGGTGTCGACGGGCTTCGTCACTCCCTGGGGCTCGCGGGCTCCGCCCGCGACGAGGGCGCCGACGGCCGTGAGCACGAGCACCACGAGCAGCGCGGGCAGCACGCCCGTGTGCTCGCCGATGAGGCCGATCACGGGCGGGCCGACCAGGAAGGCGAAGTACCCGATCGTCGCGACAGCGCTCACGCGCGCGGCGGCCGTGCGCGGGTCGTCGGCGGCGGCGGACATGCCCACCGGGAATCCGAGCGCGGCACCGAGGCCCCACAGCACGGCCCCGCCCATGGCGACGTAGGGGTTCGGGACGAAGATGACGATGAGCAGGCCGATGGAGGCGAGCAGGAAGGAGCCGCGCAGCACGGGGACGCGGCCGAACTTGTCGAGCAGGAACACGCCCGTGAGCCGGCCCACGGTCATGGCCGTGACGAAGATGCCGAACACGAGTGCGCCCGTGGCGTTGCTCACGCCGTGGCCGTCGACCATGGCGATCGCGAGCCAGTCGTTGGCCGAGCCCTCCGCGAAAGCCGCACCGAGCACGAGCACGCCGATGAGGATGGTGCGCGGGTCTTTCCAGATGCTGAGGCGCCCGCGCCAGGTCTTGGACTTGTCGTCGTCGGGCACCGGCTCCCCGTCGTCGCCGAGGATGTGCTCGTCCTGAACGAACGGGCGGGCGGCGAGGGCGCCCACGGCCATGATGACGGCGATGATGCCGAAGTGGACCACGATGGGAACGCCCACCGCCTCGGCGAGGGCGCCGAGGCCCGCGCCGATCATGGTGCCGAAGCTGAAGAAGGCGTGGAACACGGGCATGATGGCGCGCCCGAGCGCGCGCTCGTTGGCGGCGCCCGAGATGTTCATGGCGACATCGGTGCAGCCGGCGGCGGCACCGAAGATCAGCAGGCCCGCGAACGTGATGGCGAAGTTGGAGAAGACCGTCACCCCGACTCCGGCCAGTGCGAGGCCCACGGCGTTGGTGATCATGCCCGCCGTGATGGTGGTGCGGGCGCCGAAACGGGCCACGATGTGGCTCGAGGCGAGCAGGCCGATGATCGATCCGGCCGCGATGCCGAACAGCAGGAACCCGACCTGGGCGGGGCTCACGTCGAGCACGTCGCGCGCGGCGGGAAGCCGGGCGACCCACGTGGAGATGGCCATGCCGGGCAGCACGAAGATGGCGAACACGGCGTTTCGCCACGCGACAACCTGGCCGCGCGTGAGGCCCGAGGCGGGCGTGCTGTTGGTCGTCATACTCTCTCCCGAAGTCTGCTCGAATCGATTCGATCGATTCGATTCGACTAAGCTACAACGATCATGGATGCCGGAGCAAGCCAGAAGCGCGCGCGCCCCAATCTCGCGGCTGTCGCGGCCCTCGCCGGCGTCTCCCCCTCTACCGCGTCGCTCGCCTTCAGCGGGGCCGGACCGGTCTCCGCCGCCACCCGCGCCAAGGTGCTGGCCGCGGCCGAGCAGCTCAACTACGGCGGGCCCGACCCCAGGGCGCAGTCGCTACGGCGCGGCAGGTCGGGCATCGTGGGCGTCGTCATGGAGGACAGGCTGCGCGAGGCCTTCCGTGATCCCGTGAACATCGCGATGCTCGACGGCCTCGCCGACGCCCTCGGATCTGCCGGCCTCGGCCTGCTGCTGCTCACCGAGCCGGGCAGCGGCGGCCCCGAGCTCTCGGTCGCCCCGATGGACGCGGTCGTCCTGGTCGGGTGCAGCACCCAGCTCGACCGCTCCGTCGTGACTCTCCGCCAGCGCGGCATCCCCGTGGTCGCCATCGAGGCAGAGCACATGCCGGATGTGCTCGCCATCGATCTCGACAACCGCGACGCGACCGCGCGCGCCGCCCGGCACTTGAAAGACCTGGGGCACGAGCGCGTTGCCCTCGTGACGCTCCCGCTCGAGCCCGGTCACGAGCGCGGACCGCTCACGGCAGACCGCATCGCCGCGTCCACGGCGTTCACGTCGACCGAGCGCATCAGCGGTGCCCGTGACGTGTTCCCGGAGGCTGGGGGTGTCGTCGCCGCGGGGAGCACCGTCGAGGAGGGGCTCATGGCGGGGCGGGAACTGCTCCGGACGACCGACCGTCCCACCGCCGTGATCGCGCAGAGCGACCTGCTCGCGCTCGGCGTGATCCGCGCGGCGGAGGAGCTGGGCATCCGGGTTCCCGACGACCTGAGCGTGGTCGGCTTCGACGGCGCGCGCGTCGAGGGCGCCGCGCCGTACGAGCTCACGACCCTCGTGCAGCCCGCGGTGGAGAAGGGCCGTGCCGCGGGCGGCGCGATCGTCGAGCTGCTCGCCGGCGCCTCGCCGGCGGCCCGCGCCTTCACGAGCGAGCTGCGACTCGGCAACACCACCGCCGCAGCGGCGCGCTAGCGTCCCGCCAGCCCGTCGAGGGTCGCGTCGAGCTCGGCGTCGACCGTGCGCCGCGCCGCGTCGGCGTCGTACCACTCGATGATCTGCTGGGCGCCGCGCCAGAACGGGATGGTCGCCCGCCAGCCGGGCGCGATCGCCTTGATCTTGCTGTTGTCGAAGATCACCGAGTGCGACTTGTCGCCGAGCAGGCCGGGGCCCCACGAGGGCAGTGCCGCGGCCATGGTCTCGGAGGCCACGTGCACGAGCTGTGCCTCGACGCCCGCGGCCCGCGCGAGGGTGCGCGCGATGTCGTTCCAGGTGAGCACCTCGTCCGACGTGATGTGGAACGTGTCGCCGATGGCCTGCGGGTTGCCCAGCAGCTCGACGAAGGCGCGCGCGAAGTCGTCGTGGTGGGTGAGCGTCCACAGCGAGGTGCCGTCGCCGGGAACCACGACGGGCTTGCCGCGCCGCATCCTGTCGACGATCGTCCACCCGCCGTCGAACGGGATCGAGCGCTCGTCGTACGTGTGCGAGGGCCGCACGATCGTCGCGGGGAATCCTTGCGACCGGTAGGCGGCCACGAGCACGTCCTCACTGGCGATCTTGTTCCGGGAGTACTCCCAGTACGGGTTGCGCAGCGGCGTGGACTCGGTGATCGGCAGCCGCGCGACCGGCTTCTGGTAGGCGGATGCCGAACTGATGTAGACGTACTGCCCCACCGCGCCCGTGAAGATGTCGACATCGGCCTCCACCTGCGCGGGCAGGAACGACCGGAAGTTGACCACGACGTCGAACTCCCGCCCCGCGACCGCCGCGCGGACCGACTCGCTGTCGCCCGCATCCCCCACGAGCCGCTCGGTGCCCTCGACGGGGGCGGAGGTGCCGCGGTTGAGCAGGGTCAGGTCGATACCGCGCTGCACGGCGAGCCTGCTCACCGCCGCGCTGATGGTTCCGTTGCCGCCGATGAAGAGCATCCTCAGGGTCATGCGACCCAGCCTAGATCGGGCCGAACTAGGCTTTCCCGCATGAGCCTCGACACGCCAGCCCTCACCTCAGGTATCGACCGTGAGGAGCTCGACCCCGCGGTGCGCCCCCAGGACGACCTGTTCCGGCACGTCAACGGCAAGTGGATCGCC
>Ga0247738_10000093_pt1 | contig 49032 bp, 44 predicted proteins | sample UWRJL013104B2_FD_180936 | JGI IMG/M metagenome (GOLD analysis project Ga0247738, IMG submission 180936) | Plant litter microbial communities from Arlington Agricultural Research Station in Wisconsin, United States - UWRJ-L013-104B-2 | ecosystem: Environmental > Terrestrial > Plant litter >...
GAGGACAAGCTCCTCTACAAGAGCTGGAGCGAACTGCGTCGGGTCACCTTCGACTACACCTCTTCGGAAAACCGCACGGTGCGGCTGGAATGGGACGTATTCGACCGCGGCAATGCGGTGGCGGTGCTGCTGTTCGATCCGTCGCGCCAGGCCGTGGTGCTGGTGCGCCAGTTCCGCATCCCGGTCTATCTCGGCGGCGACCAGGCGTTTCTGCTCGAGGTGCCGGCCGGCAAGATCGAGAAGGATGACGACGCGGTCGAGACCCTGCACCGCGAGGTGCTGGAGGAGACCGGCTACCGCATCGCCAATCCTAGGCCTCTGTTTAGCGTCTACATGTCGCCGGGCGCGGTGACCGAAAAGCTGCATTTCTATGCCGCGATCGTCGATGCAGAATGCAAGGTGGCGCTCGGCGGCGGCCTGGAGGACGAGAACGAGGACCTCGAACTGGTCGAACTGCCGCTGGCCGATGCGCTGGCGATGATCGACAGCGGCGAGATCTGCGACGCCAAGACCATCATGCTGCTGCAATGGGCGGCGTTGAATCTCGACCAGCTGTCGGGCAACGCCGACGACGTGTGAACGCTGGCGAAGTAAGGTCGATCTTCCGCAGGGACAAAATCCGCATTGCGTTTAGACGCGTCCGTCTCCAGTGTGACGGTTCGCGAAAAGGGGAAACGCCCATGACCTGGTCACAAATTCTCGCCTTCATGCTCACCGCCACGCTGCTGGTCACCTCGCCGGGCCCGAACGGCATGCTGATCGCCAAGACGGTGCCGACCTCGGGCCGGGCTGCCGGCTTTGCCAATATTTTTGGCTTCTTCACCGCCTTCTACGTGCACGGCGCCCTGTCGATTCTCGGCATTTCGATCATCCTGATGAAATCGGCGGTCGCCTTCGCTATCATCAAATATATCGGCGTCGCCTATCTCTGCTGGATCGGTGTCAAGGCGCTGATCGCCGCCTTCAGGGGCGTGCAGCCGGTGGCCGCCGTCGCGCCTGCGCGCCGCAAGCGCACGCTGCTGATGGCCTTCGGCGAAGGGTTTTTGACCAACGGGCTGAACCCGAAGGTCTCGATGTTCTATCTCGCCGTCTTCCCGCAATTCGTCCCGCTGAGCGCCCATCCGGCCGCCTCGGCCTTCCTGCTGGTGTTCCTGCATTCGATGATTAATCTCGTCTGGTTCGGCGCCATGGTCATGCTGTTTTCCAAGCTGACCGGCTTTACCCGCAACGGCCGCTTCCAGCGCTGGCTGAAGGGCTTTACCGGCGCGGTCTTCATCGGCTTCGGTCTGAAGCTTGCCATCTACCGGCCGAGCCTTTGACCGTACTCGCCGCTAGAACGTACCCTTCAGGCCGCCGCCAATGTAGATCGCCTTGAATTTGGCGCCGGCGTAATCCTCATAGGTATTCTCGGCGCCGGTTACGGTATCGCGATAGGTGGCGTCGCCGTTGCCGAAATCGGTGTATTCGTAGGAACCCTTGAGATACAGCGCCGCGCTACGGGTCAACCTGTAGGACAGCCCGGCATTGGCGCCGAGCGTCGGGGCGACGTCGAAATTGTCGGTGACCTTGAGGTCGCGCAGCCAGTGATTGTCGGTGGCCCTGGCCTTGACCATCACCCCGCCTTCGAGGCCTGCATCCAGCGTCAGCCGTCCGAACACCTGCGAGCCGTCGATATGCGCATAGACGCTGGGGATCTGCTGGCGATAAGTGATGCCCTCCACGCCGTCCGCTATGGTGGCAGAATAATTGCGGAAGCCGCCGACGCTGTAGAGGAGCGTGCCGCCGCGCGCGGTCCACTGCACGTCGTTGTATCGGGCGCCCAGCCCGCCGCTCAGGGTCTGGGTGCCGTCGTCGAGAAACTTGCGGTTGATCTCCAGACTGCCGCTGAAATAGTGGTCGAGCGCGGTGTCGTTGTGTATCGACTGATGGCTCCAGCCGCTCTTCGAGGTGTCGGTGTAATAGGGCGCGACCCAGTCGTAGTCGGTCATCTTGCCGTCGCCGTCCCAGCCGATCCGGCCCTCGGCCTTGATCTGCCAGTCGGGCGTCAGGTTGAAGCCGAGCGAGCCGCGCAGCACCTGGACATTGTCGGACTTCCAGTCGAGTTCGGAGAGCCTGAAGCCGTTGATATTGACGGTCTCCGTCGCCGTCAGTCGCATCAGCCCGGCTTCGATCGAGGCGGTAAAACTGTCGGCGTCGCCGCCGAGTGCCGCGCCTGCGACAAGCAAAGGAATGGCGCCGAGCACGAGGCCCGCCATGCGGTGATATGCGGTCATACCGGACCCTCGCGAAATTGAAGAACGCGTGAACACAGGCCGTGCGCACGACTGAATTTCGCCCAGTATGGTAAAGAATTGGTTTAGGAGGCGCTTCGATGTCTGGCACGCCACTCGGAAACCGTCGCGGTATCGTCAGCCCCGTCGTACCACACTGCCGTCAGCGTGCATTTCCACCCGGCCTTCGGCGACCAGCCGTAGGGCTTGCGGATAGGTCTGGTGCTCGACCGTCAACACCCTGGCGGCCAGCGTCTCCGCAGTGTCTTCGGGCAGCACCGGAACGCTGGACTGCAAGATCACCGGCCCTTCGTCCATGCCTTCGGTGACGAAATGCACGGTGCAGCCGGCGGTGGTCATGCCGGCATCGATCGCCCGCTGGTGGGTGTGGAGACCCGGAAACAGCGGCAGCAGGGAAGGGTGGATATTGAGGATCCGCCCTTCGTAGCGCTTGATGAAGTCCGCCGACAGAAGCCGCATGTAGCCGGCCAGGCAAACGATGTCGGGATTTATCGCCTCAAGGCAGGCAAGTATGGCGGCCTCATGATCAGCCTTGCCGTCGAAATTCCGGCGCTCGAACGCGAAGGTCATGATGCCGCGCGATGCCGCCTTGGCGAGACCGCCGGCGGTAGGCTTGTCGGAGATCACCGCAACGATATCGACCGGGTAGTCGTCCGCCTTGGCGGCTTCGACCAGGGCAAGCATGTTCGAGCCACCACCGGAAATGAGGACCACCGCCCGTTTGCGCGGCTGGATCATAGGGCCAGCGTGCCCTGGTAGATTGTGCCGGCACCGTCTTCATTGCGGGCGACCATGCGGCCGAGCTTCATCACGGTTTCGCCCTCGGCCTCCAGCGCCGCGGTCACCGCGGCAACGTTCGCGGCTGCCACCACGACAATCATGCCGACACCGCAGTTGAAGGTTCTGAGCATTTCGTTCTGGGCAACGCCGCCGGTCTTGGCCAGCCACGAGAAGACCGGAGGAACGGCAATGGCGGCAAGATCGATCTCGGCGGCAAGATGCTTCGGCAGCACCCGCGGAATGTTTTCCGGAAAGCCGCCGCCGGTGATATGGGCGAGCGCCTTGATCGCGTGGGTCGCGCGGATGGCCGACAGCAGTTGCTTGACATAGATACGGGTCGGCGTCAGCAGCGCCTGACCCAGAGTCATGCCGTTACGGAAGGGGGCGGGGACATCCCAGGCGAGGCCGGAGATCTCGACGATCTTGCGCACCAGCGAAAAGCCGTTGGAATGGACGCCGGAGGAGGCGAGGCCGAGGATCACGTCGCCTTCGGATATGTCGCCGGCCGGCAGCAGCTGGCCGCGCTCGGCAGCACCGACTGCAAAACCCGCAAGATCGTAGTCGCCGCCCTTGTACATGCCCGGCATTTCCGCGGTCTCGCCGCCGATCAGCGCGCAGCCGGCTTCCAGGCAGCCTGCGGCGATACCGCCGACGATTGCCGCACCCTGGTCCGGATCGAGCTTGCCGGTGGCGAAATAGTCGAGAAAGAACAGCGGTTCGGCGCCTTGGACGACGAGATCGTTGACGCACATGGCGACGAGGTCGATGCCGACCGTGTCGTGGATGCCGGCGTCGATGGCGATCTTCAGCTTGGTTCCGACGCCGTCATTGGCGGCCACCAGTACCGGATCGGTGAAGCCCGCGGCCTTCAGGTCGAACAGCCCGCCAAAGCCGCCGATTTCGCCGTCGGCGCCTGCGCGGCGGGTGGAGCGCACCAGCGGCTTGATCTTCTCGACCATCAGGTTGCCGGCATCGATGTCTACGCCCGCATCGCTGTAGGTCAGGCCGTTTTTTCCAGACTGGCTCATTCTGTCACTCCGCTGGCTGCCGATTTTGCGGCTGGCAATTGCATGCCGGGGGCGTATATGCAAGCAGATAGGCGGAATTGCCGCTAGTTTCCCGCGTTATTCGGCCGCGTTGTCCATGCTTCGCGATAACTACGCACGCCTTGCCTGTGGGCCGCACCGCAATACCCTTTCGGGGCGCCTCGGTTTCCTGCTATGAATGCAGCCGCGTGGCAAGCCTGCAAGGGCGATGGCCGATCGCGCCGCGCGCCCGCCGATTTTTAAAAAGGACGACCATGTCATCAGTACACATCAGCGGCTCCGGCCTCGGGCGCCAGCTCCTGTTCTGGGTTGGCGGTCTCGCCTTGTTTGCAGTTTTTCTGCTGATGTTCCACGGCATTCTGCTGCCTTTCATCGCCGGCATGGCGCTCGCCTATTTCCTCGATCCGGTCGCCGACCGCCTGGAACGCCTGGGAATGAGCCGGCTGATGGCCACGGTGGTGATCCTGATCTCGTTCCTGGTCGTGTTCGTGATGGCGCTGATGATCATCATTCCGATCCTGGCAAGCCAGCTCAATGACTTCATCCAGCGCGTGCCGGGCTACGTCACCGACCTTCAGGCCTTCATTGCCCAGTCGAACGCCCGCTGGCTTCCGGAATGGCTGGAGGGCCAGTCCGACACGATGAAGGATAATTTCTCCAAACTGCTCACCGAAGGTGCAGGCTTTCTCGGCACGCTGTTCGCGCAGATCTGGAATTCGGGCAAGGCGTTGATCGACATCGCCTCGCTGCTGGTCGTCACCCCCGTGGTCGCCTTCTATCTTCTGCTGGACTGGGACCGCATGGTCGCCAAGGTCGACAGCTGGATCCCGCGCGACCAGGTCAATACGGTGCGCGAGATCGCCCGCGAAATGGACAGTACCATCTCCGGCTTCGTCCGAGGCCAGGGCTCGCTTTGCCTGATCCTCGGTATCTTCTATGCCGTTGGCCTGTCGCTGATAGGATTGAATTTCGGGCTTCTGATCGGCTTTTTCACCGGCATGATCACCTTCATTCCCTATATCGGCTCCACCGTCGGCCTGGTCCTGGCGGTCGGCGTGGCCCTGGTTCAGTTCTGGCCCGATTATCTGTGGGTCGGGGTCGTCATCGGCTTCTTCTTTGTCGGCCAGTTCATCGAAGGCAATATCCTGCAGCCCAAACTGGTCGGCGAGAGCGTCGGCCTGCATCCGGTGTGGCTGATGTTCGCGCTTTTTGCCTTTGGCGCCTTGTTCGGCTTCGTCGGCGTGCTGGTAGCGGTGCCGGCCGCAGCGGCTGTCGGCGTTCTTGTCCGCTTTGCCCTCAAGCGTTATCTTCAGAGCGATCTGTATTTCGCCCCATCGACCCTCATCCACGATGCGCATGAGGCTCCCTCGGGGGAAATCCCGCATTTCAGAGATGGAAATGAGTGAGATCAAGAAGCTGGCGATGCGGCGAGCGGCAGGCGAGCAACTGCCACTCGCTTTCAATCACGATGCCGCCTTGGGGCGTGAGGATTTGCTGGTGTCCGATCGTCAGGCAGCAGCGATCGCGATTATCGACGCCTGGCCGACCTGGCCTTCGCCGGTGGTGATTCTGGCGGGACCGCCGGGATCCGGCAAGTCGCATCTCACCGATATCTGGCGCAGCCTCAGCGGCGCCCGCGATATTGTCCCGGTTTCGGGCTCTGACGCAGCCGAGCTGGCGGCTCAGGGACCGGTGGTGTTCGAGGATGCCGACCGCACGGAGTTCAGCGATACCGAATTGTTCCACGTCATCAACAGCGTGCGCGAAAACGCTACCGGCCTGCTGATGACCTCGCGCGGCTGGCCGCTGTCCTGGCCGGTGGCGCTGCCCGACCTGCGTTCGCGGCTCAAGGCGGCAACGACGGTGGAGATCGGCGAGCCCGACGAGCAGCTGCTGGCGCAACTGGTGTTCAAGTTGTTTGCCGATCGCCAGCTCATCGTCGATGACCGGATCATCGATTACATCGTCCGGCGGATGGAGCGCTCGTTTGCCGCGGCCCAGCGTGTCGTCGAGGCAATCGACCGCCTGGCGATGGCGCGGCAGACCAGGATCAGCCGTTCAGTGGCCGCCGAAGTGTTGAATACACTATACGATTCTCAGCTGGACGAAGGAATGTCATAGTCCTGTCGCTTAGTTGTTATACTCGCAGGGCATCGTGAACGAAGGGCGGAAAAATGGACTCGGTTGTCAGTGAAGTGAATCCCGAACAGAGCGCCGCAACCGAGGCGCGGGAAGACCTCTTGAACAGCCCGCAGCGTTTCATCAACCGCGAATTTTCCTGGCTGCAGTTCAATCGGCGGGTGCTGGAAGAAACCCTGAATACCGCCCATCCGCTGCTGGAGCGGGTCCGCTTCCTGTCGATTTCTGCGGCCAATCTCGACGAGTTCTTCATGGTCCGCGTCGCCGGCCTCGAAGGCCAGGTGCGCCAGAATATCACCATGCGCAGCCCCGACGGCCTGACCCCGGCCGAGCAGCTGGAAGACATCCTCAAGGAGATCGACAACTTACAGATGGAGCAGCAGGCCTCTCTGGCGGTGCTGCAGCAATATCTAGCCAAGGAGGACATCCTGATCGTCCGCCCGGCCTCGTTGTCGGCGGACGACCGCCTCTGGCTTGAAGGCGAGTTCGAGGCCGCACTGTTTCCGGTGCTGACCCCGCTGTCGATCGATCCGGCCCACCCGTTCCCGTTCATTCCCAATCTTGGCTTCTCGATGGGCCTGCAGCTGGAAAGCAATCGCGGCCGCGAGCCGATGACGGCACTGCTGCGCCTGCCGACCGCGCTCGATCGCTTCATCCGCCTGCCGGACGACAAGACGACGATCCGCTACGTCACGCTGGAAGACGTCGTCGGCATGTTTATCCACAGGCTCTATCCGGGCTATGAGGTCACCGGCTTCGGCACTTTCCGCATCATCCGCGACAGCGATATCGAAGTCGAGGAAGAGGCCGAAGATCTGGTGCGTTATTTCGAGACCGCGCTGAAACGTCGCCGCCGTGGTTCGGTGATCCGCATCGAGACGGATTCGGAGATGCCGGCGACATTGCGCCAGTTCGTCGTCCACGAACTCGGCGTGCCCGACAACCGCGTCGCGGTTCTGCCCGGCCTGTTGGCGCTCAACACCATTTCCGAAATCGCCAAGGCCCCGCGCGACGACTTGCGCTTCGAGCCCTATAACGCCCGATTTCCCGAGCGGGTGCGCGAGCATGCCGGCGACTGCCTGGCGGCAATCCGCGAAAAGGACATGATCGTCCACCACCCCTATGAAAGCTTCGACGTCGTTGCCCAGTTCCTGTTGCAGGCCGCGCGTGATCCCGACGTGCTGGCGATCAAGCAGACGCTCTACCGCACCTCCAATGACAGCCCGATCGTCCGCGCCCTGATCGACGCCGCCGACGCCGGCAAGTCGGTGACCGCCCTAGTGGAACTCAAGGCGCGATTCGATGAAGAGGCCAATATCCGCTGGGCCCGCGACCTGGAAAGGGCGGGTGTGCAGGTGGTGTTCGGCTTCATCGAACTGAAGACCCATGCGAAGATGTCGATGGTGGTACGCCGCGAGGATGGCAAGCTCAGAACCTATTGCCACCTCGGCACCGGCAACTACCACCCGGTCACCGCCAAGATTTATACCGACCTGTCCTACTTCACCTGCAATCCGAAGATCGCCCATGACATGGCCAACATCTTCAACTTCATCACCGGCTATGGCGAGCCGGAAGAGAGCATGAAGCTGGCCGTTTCGCCCTATACCCTGCGGCCGCGCATTCTGCGCCATATCGAGGAGGAGACGGTTCACGCGAAGAATGGCCAGCCGGCGGCGATCTGGATGAAGATGAATTCGCTGGTCGATCCGGAGATCATCGACGCGCTGTACCGCGCCAGCCAGGCCGGCGTCGAGATCGACCTGGTGATCCGCGGCATCTGCTGCCTGCGTCCGCGCGTGGCCGGCCTGTCGGAAAACATCCGCGTCAAGTCGATCGTCGGCCGCTTCCTCGAACACAGCCGTATCTTCTGCTTCGGCAACGGCTACGGCCTGCCATCGGAAAATGCGCTGGTCTATATCGGCTCCGCCGACATGATGCCGCGCAACCTCGACCGGCGGGTCGAGACCCTCGTGCCGTTGACCAATCCGACGGTGCATGAGCAGGTGCTTTCCCAGATCATGCTTGGCAATCTCATTGACAATCAGCAGAGCTACGAGATATTGCCCGACGGAACCTCACGGCGTATGGAGGTGCGCCAGGGCGAGGAACCGTTCAATGCGCAGCATTACTTCATGACCAATCCGAGCCTGTCCGGGCGCGGCGAAGCGTTGAAATCGAGTGCGCCGAAATTGATTGCCGGAGTGATTTCCGGCCGGAAAAAATAAACTGGAATTTCATGACAAGATCAGAAGCGCAGGGGCGTCTGCCAGGAATTGCCCCTGTCTCCGTCGTTGATATCGGGTCGAACTCCGTCCGCCTCGTGATCTATGAAGGCCTGTCGAGGGCGCCGACCATTCTGTTCAACGAGAAAGTCCTGTGCGGACTGGGAAAGGGGCTGGGCTCCAGCGGCCGCATGGATCAGGAAGGCGTCGACCGAGCGTTGACGGCGCTGCGCCGCTTCAAGGCGCTTTCCCAGCAGGCGCGTGCCGCCAACATGTATGTGCTGGCGACGGCCGCGGCCCGCGAGGCCACCAACGGTCCTGAATTCATCCGCGAGGCCGAAGAAATCCTCGAGCACAAGATCGAAGTGCTGACGGGCGCACAGGAAGCCTATTATTCCGCCCTCGGCATCGTCAGCGGCTTTTACGCGCCCGACGGCATTGCCGGCGATCTGGGCGGCGGTTCGCTGGAGCTGATCGACATCCGCGGTGACCAGATCGGCGAGGGCGTGACCCTGCCGCTCGGCGGCATCCGGCTGTCGGAATATGCCGGCGGCAATGTCGCCAAGGCGCGGATTTTCGCCGAGAACCAGCTGAAATCGGTGGGGTTCCTGCAAGCAGGCGAAGGCCGCACCTTCTATGCGGTTGGCGGCACTTGGCGCAATATCGCCAAGCTGCACATGGAAATCCGCAAATATCCGCTGCACATGATGCAGGGCTACGATCTGCCTTTCGCCGAAATCATGGGTTTCCTCGACGAGGTGATCAATTCCGGCAGCTCGCGCGATCCGTCGTGGTCATCGATCTCCAAGAGCCGCCGCCAGCTGCTGCCGTTCGGTGCGGTGGCGCTGCGCGAGGTGCTGGCGATCATGAAGCCGGCACGGGTCTGCTTTTCCGCCCAGGGTGTTCGCGAAGGCTACCTGTATTCGTTGCTGCCGGACGAGGACAAGGCGCTCGACCCGCTGCTGACCGCCGCCGACGAGCTGGCGATCCTGCGCGCCCGCTCGCCGGAGCATGCACGCGAGCTGGCCGAATGGACCGGCCTGATGATGCCCTTCTTCGATGTGGTGGAAACGCCCGAGGAGAGCCGCTACCGCCAGGCGGCCTGCCTGCTGGCCGATATCAGCTGGCGCGCCCACCCCGACTATCGCGGTCTGCAGGCGCTGAACCTGATCGCGCATTCGTCCTTCGTCGCCATCACCCATCCTGGTCGCGCCTTCATAGCGCTTGCCAACTACTATCGCTTCGAAGGCCTCTACGACGACGGCACCAGCGGACCGCTTTCGACGATCGCCACCGAGCGGCTGCTGGAGCGGGCAAAGCTGTTGGGCGGGCTGCTCAGGGTCGTCTACCTGTTTTCCGCCTCGATGCCCGGCATCGTCCACAACCTGAGCTTCGTCCGCTCCGACCGGCCGGATGTGGATCTGGAGTTCGTGGTGCCGCCGGAAGCCCTCGACTTCACCGGCGAACGCCTCGACGGCCGGCTGCAGCAACTGGCAAAGCTTACCGGCAAGCGGCTGGCGTTCAGATACACATAAGCCGCCCCGCGGAGCGGGACGGCGGCGGGCTGCAGGGCGTGGAAGCGACAGGGCGGACGCTCGCGCCCGCCATCTCGGCTTAGCTCTGGAAGAATGCCAGCAGGTCGGGGTTGATAACCTCGGGATGGGTGGCGAACATCCCGTGCGGCAGGGCCGGATACGTCTTCAACGTGCCGTTTTTCAGAAGCTTGACCGACAGCAGTGCCGCATCGGCGATCGGAACGATCTGGTCGTCTTCGCCATGCATGACCAGCACCGGCACGTCGATCACCTTCAGGTCCTCGGTGAAATCGGTCTCGGAAAAGGTCTTGACGCAATCGTAATGGGCCTTGATGTTGCCCATCATCGCCTGACGCCACCAGTTATCCTTGATCCCTTCGGAGATTTTCGCTCCCGGCCGGTTGTAGCCGTAGAAAGGGCCGGCGGCGAAATCGCGATAGAACTGGGCGTGGTTGGCCGCCAGACCGGCGCGGATGCCGTCGAATACGGCGATCGGCAGGCCGCCCGGATTGGTGGCCGACTGCACCATCACCGGCGGGATGGCACTCATGATCACCGCCTTCGACACACCGTCCTTGCCGCCGTGGCGGGCGACATAGCGCGTCACTTCGCCGCCGCCGGTGGAGTGGCCGACATGGATGGCGTCCTTGAGGCCGAGATGCTGAACCAGCGCGTGGCAATCGGCGGCGTAGGTGTCCATGTCATTGTTCTGGGCGGACGGGCTGGAACGGCCGTGGCCGCGGCGGTCGTAGGAGACGACGCGAAAGCCCTTGTCCAGGAAGTACAGCATCTGGCTGTCCCAATCGTCGGCGCTGAGAGGCCAGCCGTGGTGGAACACGATCGGTTGACCTGTGCCCCAGTCCTTGTAGAAGATTTCGGTGCCGTCTTTTACGGTGATCGTACCCATTTTCTTGTCTCCTGATGTTGGATTGGATTGAGAGGAAGAGGCCGCCTGCGATGGAAGGGGAAGGGCGACAGCCGCAGCGCTTACTGCTGCCAAGCCAACCAGAACCTCCCGGCGGGTATTCCCGGCATCTGCAATTGCAATAATTTCATCTCCGGACATTCCGTACTCCTTGTCTGCGTCACGATGTGCGGCGGTTGATGGAGAGAAACTAGTCCCGCGCGGCGTGCCGCTGAATTGGCAAAACGGACAAATAGCAGGGCGAAATCGACAAATGGCTTTGAGCGAACCACCCATCGAAATCGCCCTGCTGATCTATCCGCAGGTGCAGCTCGCGGCTGTTTACGGCCTCACCGACCTGTTTGGTTTTGCCGATCAGTTCGCGCGAGATCGTATGGCAAGCGAGCAGCCATGCTTCCGTATCAGCCATTGGAATATCGAGCCTGCGGGCACCGATCTGACGCGGGTCTATGAGAGCATTCCGGGCGGGCAAGCGGTTCCCAACGTCGTCATCATTCCGCCGTCCCTGAAGGTGCCGCCCACCGCCTGCGATTTCGCTTGTCTGCTGACGTGGCTGCGCGGCTGCCATGAGCAGGGATCGACACTGGCATCCGTGTGTGCCGGTGCGTTCATCCTGGCCGAGACCGGCCTTCTTGCGGGCCGTCAGGCTACCACCCACTGGACCTGCGCCACCGAGCTTGCCGAACAATTTCCCTCTATCAATGTCGATGCCGGCAGGATCCTGATCGACGAGGGCGACATCGTCACCGCCGGCGGTATCATGGCCTGGACGGATCTCGGCCTCAGGCTGGTCGATCGCCTGCTTGGGCCGGCGGTGATGATGGATACGGCAAAGTTCCTGCTGATCGATCCGCCCGGGCGCGAGCAGCGCCACTACAGCGCCTTTTCCCCGCCGATGAACCACGGCGACACCTCGATCCTGAAGACGCAGCGGCGGCTGCAGACCGAAACCGTCCGCGAGCTGGCCACCACCGACATGGCGGCCTGGGCAGGCCTCGAAGTGCGCACCTTCCTGCGCCGCTTCCAGAAGGCGACGGGGCTGAAGCCGATCGAATACTGGCAGCATGTGCGCATCGAAAGAGCCCGCCATCTGCTGGAGACGACGCTGGAACCGGTCGAGAAAGTGGCATGGGATGTCGGCTACGAGGACGCCGGCTCGTTCCGCAAGGTCTTCATCAAGATTACCGGATTGACGCCGGTGGAATACCGCAAGCGCTTTGGTTCCTTCCAGTTGCAGGCGGCATCGTGAGATGAAACCTCCGGCGCATCGGCGCCGGAGGCCTTGGCGTGGCGAAAGCTTACTTCGCGGTCAGGAAATCGCCGACTTCGAGCAGAACGAACTCGTTGTCGTCGGCCTTGTCGATGGCGCGGCCGGCCGAGAACGGCAGGTTGTTGTCGTTGCCGACGACGATATGGGTGGGGTCGACCACGTCGACGTTCTCGATGGTGACGAACGGCATGTCATAAAAGCCGTCGCCGCCGCCCTGGCGCTTCTTGTTGTCCGGGTCGGAGATCTTCATCAGGTCGATATAGCCGATCTTGCGCACGGCCTTGCCGACGTTTTCTTCGGTCATCTCGATCTTGTAGATGCGCTTGTGCTTGGCTTCGATCGCGAAGCAATCGGCAGCCGGTGCCTTGGGGTCGGCGCAGACCTTGCTGCCGGTGCCGGCGCCGTTGTCGCGCTCGATCACCAGCGCCGTGGTGGCGTCGATCATGTTGAAGTCGCCGATCGCCTCGCCGCCGTCCGACAGCGGATAGAACCACGAGCGGCCGGTCCAGGCCTTGGAGGCGGTGTCGAGTTCGATGATCCGCAGCGCCGTCTGGCCGTCGGCCTTTTCGACCGAGCCGTCTTCGAGGAACAGCGGGCCTTCGAGCAGGCCGTAGAGCTTGGAACCGTCCTTCGACTGGGCGAGACCCTCATAGCCGCCGGAGCGTTTCAGGTTGAAGACTGGCAGTTTGGCGACCGGATTGGCCGGCACGACCAACGTGGCGTTGTCCGGCGACTTGACGGCGGTTTCGCCCACCTTGGTGGCGATCACGTCGGTGAGCTTGCCGTCCTTGGTGAATTTCAGCAGATACGGCCCGAATTCTTCACCGACCCAGAACCCGTCGGCAACGGGCTGGATCGATTCGACGTCGAAATCGGCGCCGGTGAGGTAGCGCTTTTCAGCGCCTTCCATGACGATCGGAAAGGGGGCCTTGTTGTCGGGGTCGGACAGGAACACGGTTTCGATCGGCTCGACCTTGCCGCCTTCCCAGTCGAACTTGATATGGTGCAGCATCAGCATGGAATCGCTCGACGTGGTCTTCGAGCCGAAGCCGTTGTCGGAGAGGCTCCAGAAGGTGCCGTCTTCCATGGTCTTGATGCCGGAAAAACCCTGCATCGCCTGGCCGTCGAACGGCATGGAAAGCCCTGTCGTGCGCAGGCCGTCCTTGCCGGGTACGGTGCCGAGGCCCTCGGCGCGCTTGCGGTCGGGCGTGGTGAACTTGCCCGAGGTCTTGAGGAATGCGGCCGCATCGGCCGGTGCCGGAACAATCGTGTTGGCGGGCAGGATCGCGTGCGCAGCCAGCTTGGCCGGAAAAGCCTTCTCTTCAGCCAGCGCCGGCGCGGCGATGAACAGGCAGAAACATACGGAGGTCAAAAGAGATTTTTTCATCGGTGTCACCATCAGGAGGAAAATCAACCGCCGAGCGATAGAGGGCGCGGATGTCCGGCAGATAACGATGGGATGAAAATTTGGTGACGCTCTGCGGGAGGGGGAACATCCGGGCGGCGGTCGGCCATCACGCGGCAGCCGTGCTCCCGGTGCCGGTCCCGCCGAAAAGATCGAGGGCGATCACGCCCAGCGGCTGGCCGCGCCCTTTCACCAGGTGCTCGCCCAGATCCTCCGACACGACGCCCTGCGGCAGCCTGATCTGCGCGGCAAGCTCCCGCGATATCAGAAGCGGGCGGGAAAGCGTCTTGCACAGGCCCTCCAGCCGGGCGGTGGTGTTGATGGTATCGCCGAAATAGGTGATCTTGTGGTAATCGATGCCGATTTCGGCGGTGACGACATGGCCGCAATGCAGCGCGGCGCGCAACTGCGGGACTTGGCCGTACCGGTTGCGCCATTTCTGCGCATCCTCTGCAAGCAAGGCCAGAATATCCTGCACGCAGCGAATACAGCTGGCGTTGGCGACCCCTTTTGCGCGCGACCAGGTGATGATCGCGGCATCGCCGATATAGTCGTGGATGGCGCCATTGTTACGGCGGACGGGTTCTGAAATCGACGCGAACAGGGCGGCGAGATATTTCTGGGTTTGCAGGTCGCCGTGCGCCTCGGCATAGGTGGTCGATCCGACCAGGTCCAGGAACAGGAAGATACGGTCCTCCTGCAACGGCCGCCGGTAGCGGCTGATCAGCATGCTGGAGAAAACATGGCGGCCGAGCAGTTCGCGCACCCTGAGGACGAAATTGGTGGCCGTCGACCACACGAATGCGTAGAGGAAGATGTCCACCGGCATCAGCATAAGCTCGCCCCACGAGTCGTTGATCAGGTCGAAGGTTTTCAGCAGGATGCCGCAGAGCGCATAGCCAGCGCCCATCAAGACGAAGTCCAGGACCAGGCTGGCCGCGAGGTAGGCCGGGGTGGGCAGACCGTGCAGCTTGCGGTCGATCGCCCGCAGCAGCAGGCCCTGCTTGAAGAGCAGCAGCGGCATGGCGCAGAATACCGCGTAGACGGCACCGATCCACGCGGTGGCGTCCGGAAGGAACATCCACACATAGAGGATTCCCGATAACGCGAATATGGCGCTGAAAAACATCAGCCTTGCCAGCAGCAGCGGGCCGTGGGCAAAGGCCCTCCTGGACCGCTCCGCCCGCCGCGCCTTCCCCTGCGCCACGCTTTCCTTCGCAACTCTCTGCATCGTCAACCGCCTCAGCGTGGTGCCCCCACGGTTTCGGATGGCCGGCCAGCGCGGGACAGCGCCCGCCAGCGACCGGGCGTCATCCCGAAAGCGCTCTTGAAGTGCCGGGTGAAATGCGCCTGGTCGGCAAAGCCGGCGTCGAAGGCCGCGGCGGCCAGTTCTTCCCCGCCGGCAAGGCCGGCCCGCGCCCGGTCCAGCCGGCGCATCACCTGATAGCGATGCGGGCTGGTGCCGAACAGGATGCGGAACTGCCTGGCAAGGGTGTAGCGGTCGAGGCCACTGACCGCTTCAAGCTCGGTGGAGGTAACAGTCTCGGTGCAATGCGCGTGCAGATGGTCGCGGCAGGCCCAAAGCCCGTGGCGGGCATCGGCGCGGATTGGCGTCCGGCGGTCATCGGCATGGCGCCACAGCCCGTCCGCCACTTGCGCCAGCAGATCATCGACCGCAAGCGCATCGGGCTCTTGGTCGAGATCGCCAAGCGCATCGGCAAGGGTTGCAGCCAGTGTGTCGTCCTTCAGCACCGGCGCCGGCACGAAGGGCAGCGCGGTAGCGCCCTGCGGCCCGGCCTGCTGCAGCAATTCGGGCGGCAGATAGAGCATACGGTAGCGCAGGCCGTCCTCGGTGCCGGCCGCACCATCATGACGCTCGTCCGGATGCAGGACGATAACATTGCCGGGCCGGCTGAACCGGTCCTCGCCGCGATAGTGAAAGGTCTGGACGCCGGAAAGCGTCAGGCCGAGGGCATAGGTGTCGTGGCGGTGCGGCGCAAAGCCGTTGCCATGGAACGTCGCCTCCATCCGCTCTATGCCACGGCTGGCAGCACCGGTGCGGATGCGCGGCCGTGCCGGCACCCTGCACGAATGTTCAAGACCGGCCGTCACGCCGGCGACTAAGGGTTTTGGCCCGTCCGCTGCATCCAGATCCTGAAGAAAGCTGTCATCCATGTCCGAGCCAAAATTTCCGTTCGACACCAAGATCGTCATCGTGCTCCGCGAGGATCTTGCCACCTGGCAAAAACTCAACGTCACCGCTTTTCTGACAAGCGGCATCGTTGCGCAAGCCCCCGAGATCATCGGCGAACCATACCGGGATGCGGCCGGCCACGTCTACAACCCGATGACCATCCAGCCGATGATGGTGCTGTCGAGCGACCACGAGGGCCTGCGCACCATCCAGCGCCGGGCGCTGGAGCGCCAGGTCACAACATCGCTCTATATCGAGGAGATGTTTTCGACCGGCCACGACGCCGCCAACCGGGCAGTGTTTGCAGAGTTCTCGCCCGGCGACGCGAGGGTGGTCGGCATCGCGCTGCGCGCCGACAAGAAGATCGCCGACAAGATCACCAAGGGCGCCAGGATGCATGACTGAGCTTCAGTCGCCGGCTGCAGCAGCCAGCCACGCTGGCAAACCGTCGCCGCAAGTCCCGCTGACCGCCGCTTCGATACAAGCAGCCAGACTGCCGAAGCGAAAATCTTTGCCGGTCAGCCCCGGGCCATAGTGGGCGTATTTGCCGGAATTGGTCATGATCGTGCGGGTTTTCTTAGGGATCAGCGGCTCGACGATCATGCACCAGCAGGTATCGGTGACGAATTGCACCCCGAACGCCTCGAGCGCCGCCACATGGCCGGCCGCACGAGCTTTTTCCAGCGTGAAGCGGCCGCAGGTGACGATCAGCACGACATCTTCATGTTTGCTTCGGCCTTCGCACAGGCGGGCCAGGGTCGCGATCTCGGTGGTGGAAAAATGCGGATTGCCGAGCGAGACCAACTGGATGGCGCCGCTGCTTCCTCCGTTAAGTTCACCCCACGCCTGGCGCAGGTCATCCATGGTCAGGGCTAACGTCGGCAGTGTGGCATCGGCTGCGTCGGAGGCCAACGCTTCCGGCGTCACCCCGGCGATATGAAACATCGGCGCGCCGGACGTGGTGGCAAACGCCGCACCGAACGCCTTGAGGTCGTCCAGGCTGGGCGACAGATCGGCAACACCGCCGATCAGCGGAATGTCCTCGTCCGCCTTGCCGCCGATCAGGTAGCCGAGCAGCGGCCAGAAACTGTCGTCGATGCGGACAAGCTCCGGCACGGTGATCCGCAGTCGTGGCAGCCGGCCGGCATCGGTGTGGGGGCCGGAAAACGGAGCCCGGCCGGTGAGCGCGATGCAGATGTCGAGATAGTCAGGATATTTGACGGTGCGGGCACCGAGCACGCTGTTGGCATAGACGACGGCGTTGGATTCCGCCCAGACGATCTGCTCGCCGATCACGGGCGCAGTGTCGAGCAGATAGGGCGCGCAGGTAAAGGTCGGCTCCGCCCCCATGGCGACATAGGCGTCGGCCAGGCCGCTGGCAGGCTCGCCGAAGCCGGGGTCGATGCCCTGCACCCGCCATTGGCGCTGATCGACCGAGATGGCGTTCAGCGTCGTCGGCACCGCGACCCGGCCGCCCCAGTCGCGCAATTGTTCGGCAAAGGCGAGGCCGCCGGGGCCGGTATAGATGCAGCCATCGATATGCGCCTGGGAAACGTCGATCAACCGGCCGGCACCTTCGATCGCCGCCATTTTCAGGACGATCTGCATGGCCACCTGTGCGGCGCGACCATGGTTGCCGGCCAGAATGCTGCGGTCCTTTTCGCTGAGGTCGAAGGCGGGCGGCACCGGCGCAGTTTCGGTAATATCGCCTGCGGGCAGGGTGGTGTCGGCATTGGCGAGCGGCACGACGGCTCCGCCGCGCACCGCCGCATGACGGATCGAACGCAGTGCCGCAAACCCCGCCTTGCCGAGTGAAAGTACCGGGAGCGACCGGCCGAACACGGCCTCGGCGACGATGACGCCGAGCGTGATGATCGCGTCCGGCCGTTCCAGCAGTACGGCGACCGGGCCTTGGCCATTTAGGATCAGTTCGAGGATCACGCCGCTGCCGGAGCACGAGCCGCGGCTGGAGGGGATCGCCAGGATTTTTCCGGCCAACCGCTGACCGCTCAATGGGTGGTGACGGTCGATCACCTCGCCGCTGGCGGAATCGACCCCACCCCAGAAACTCAAGGGGACGTCGCTGAAAAGGATGTCGCCGCGAGCGGAGCCTGCGACCAGAATTTCGGCGGCGATCGCGTCAGCCGGCATCAGACGTCCTCAACCAGGGCCAGAACGGCAAAGCTCGCCAGCCAGTGCTCGCCCATGTAATCGCCGGCGACATGCGGCAGGCCGGCATCGAGATGTACGGTTGCTGCCTGCTCGACGATTATCCGGCGCGGATCGCCTTCCGGCAGAGTCGCCGCCAGCGCCCGCCAGCACCAGGCGCGGCTAAGGCTGAGGCCGTCGAGATGGGCGATCTTGCCGTCGGAACGGTCTGTGACGGTCGGCGGCGCAAACAGGATTGTTGGCTGGCGCTCGGCCAGGTCGGGAAAGAAACGGTCGAGCCATGGCGCAAAATCGGCCGCCGGCATCAGCCTGCGCATGCATTCGGCTTCGATCAGCGCCGAGGACAGGAAATCGTCCCCGGACGGCTCGCCCCAGGCCGGGCAGTTTTCATCCGTGCCGTACCAGCGCTGCGCGGTTTCGGAGAGGAGGGCGGCGAAGCCGGGATTGTCGGCCGCCGCGGCATAGTCTGCGGCCAGCCGTAGCGCGAAGGCGGTATTGTAATGGGTGCCGACGCGAACCGGGTAGTCGGAAATCGGCAGGAAGGTTGCAAACCGGTCGACGATGAGGCCGGCCAGCGGTTTCAGCACTTCACTCCAGCGCCTGCGTTCATGGCCTTCGAGCTCGGCTGCCAGCTTCAGCATCCAGCCCCAGCCGTAGGGCCGCTCATAACCGCGGGCGGATGGTCGGTCGAAATAGGCGCACTCGCCTGCGACCTTCTCCGGCGTGAACATGGTGTCGAACAGCGTGCGGATGCCGGCTGCTGCCGGTATATCGGGAAAACGGCGCAACAAGGTCGCGAGCAGCCAGTAGCCGTGCACGCAGGAATGCCAGTCATAGCTGCCGTAAAAGATCGGATGCAGTTCGCTCGGCGCGCCGAAATCTCCCGGTCCCTCCATGCCGTGCATGATGTGGCTTGGAAATTCCCGGCCGACATGGCCAAGCGCGATGCGGGCGAAGTTTTCGGCGCGTTCTGCGGTCAGCGTGTGGCTCATGCGTCGTCCCCCTGGCTTTCGGTTGTGGGGCCGCCAAGACTGTCGCCCCAATCGGCGCGGCGGGCTTCGCGGAACATGTCACCATCGCGGCGGCTGATCACCACCTCGCCAGCGCTGCCGTCCGCCCGACAGAGTTTGAGCCGCGCCATGCCGCTCGACGTCTTCGGCGGCGCCAGCACCCGCGCGGCGGGCGTTCGGGCCGGCTTTCGCGAGGCAGCGATAAAAATGTATTTCTCGTCCTCCCACGGCACTTCGCCTTGCTTGACCAGCCGGTGCAGCCGCGAGCGCGCCACCCGGCGGGCGAAGTGGCACCAGTCGGGTGCCACGATCGGACAGTCCTGCGCATGCGGGCAGGGGGCGACGACATGGGCGCCAGCCTCGATCAGCACCCGGCGGGCGTCGAGAATGCGCCGCCAGCCGGCGCTGGTGCCGGGCTCGACGATGACGATGGTGTCCAGGGTCAGCGACCACAGCCGCGCCACCACCGGGGCGATGTCGCGCGCCTCGATCTCGTCCAGCACATAGGCGAGCGTCACCAGGTCGGCGGGGTCAAGATCGGCGGACGTCTTCAGCACGTCGCCGGCCCGCCAGTCGCAGGCGACAGTGGCAAGCCCCTCGGACAGCGACTGGCCGACGGCGCGGATCGTCGGGCTGGCCTCGACCATCACCGCCCGTTCCAGCCCCGGCCAACAATCGCTGGCCGCCCACAGCGCCGTGCCCGGCCCGGCGCCGAAATCGAGCATCGTCTTAGGGACAAAGTCCGCATGCGCTTCCTCGACCATCGACAGCGCCGCACGCACGGCGGCAAAGGTCGCCGGCAGCCGGGCGGCGATATAGGCCTTGGCGGAAATCGCGTCGTTGATGTGGAACTGGCCGTCGCGCAGCTCGCTGCGGTAGCGCGAGGTCAGCCTTGCGCTGGCACGCGAAAGCTCGTCGAGCGAGTGGTGCTCGAGCATTTGGTCGACGGCCTGTTTCAGGCGTGGCGGCAGTTCCATGGCAGGCGCTTCCCGGCGGTTGCAATCAAAAGGGCAGGGCTGTCGACTGTTGTCTCAGTGCCTGGCCATCCATTCCGGCCGCAGGATCGACAGCATCACCAGGTCGACCCGCGAGCCGTCCGGCAGCACGCTGGCCTGGCGCTTGATGCCTTCCTCGACGAAGCCGAGCTTGAAATAGACGTAGCGGGCCCGGTCGTTGTTGAGCCGGACGGTGAGCCAAAGCCGGTGGGCGCCGGCCTCGGTAAACGCCCAGTCGATCACCAGCCGCAGCAGCGCCTGGCCGATGCCGGCGCCGGTCGATTTCACCGCCAGCCGCTGCACGTAGATATTGCCCGAGCCGTCGTCGAGGTCGCGCACCAGGGCAAAGCCCTGCGGTTCCCCGTGTTCGTCGATCGGCAGCAGATAGGCGCTGGCGGGATCGGCAAGCCGGGCAAGATGCTGCTCTTGGCTATAGTGACCTATAAAGTCCTCATAGCCGGGCTGCCGCTCGGTTTCCATGATGAAGCCGATATCGGCGGTCCCGCCCTTGCGCAGCGTAAAGGCGCCCATTTTTAAAGCTCGACCGCCTCGACCTTTTTGTCAACGAAGCGAAGTGCCACGCCGCCTCCGATCAGCTTGAGCGCGGTTTCGCCAAAAAGGTCGCGGCGCCAGCCGGAAAGAGCTGCAACTTCGGCTTTCTCGCCTTCGTTGGCGATCTTGTCGAGATCCTCGCTGTTGGCGATCACCTTGGCGGCAACCCCGTGTTTTTCGGCCGTCAGCCGTAGCAACACCTTGAGCAGTTCCACCGCCGCGGCGGCACCGTCGGGGGCATGGTTGTGGCGCTGGACATGTGGCATTTCCGATTTCGGCAGCGCGAGCGCAATATTGACGGCTTCGATGATCGCGGCCCCGGATGAGGAGCGCTCCCAGCCCTTGGGAATGGTGCGCAGCCGGCCGAGCGCCTCGATGTCCTTCGGCTGCTGCTGGGCGATCTCGTAGATCGCGTCGTCCTTCAGCACCCGCGAGCGCGGCACGTTGCGGGCGCGCGCCTCGCGTTCGCGCCAGGCGGTGACATATTGCATGATCGCCAGCTCCTGCGGCTTGCGCAGCCGCATTTTCAGCCGCTGCCAGGCATCGTCCGGATGCAGGTCATAGGTTTCGCGCGATTCGAGGATGGCCATTTCCTCCGTCAGCCACTCGGCCCGGCCCTCTTTCTCCAGCTGTGCCTTCAGCTTCAGATAGACGTCGCGCAGATGGGTGACGTCGGCCAGCGCATAGTCGAGCTGCTTTTCCGATAGCGGCCGGCGGCTCCAGTCGGTAAAGCGCGACGACTTGTCGAGCGGCACGCCCTTGATCTTCTGCACCAGCTGGTCGTAGGAGACGCTGTCGCCGAAGCCGCAGACCATCGCCGCCACCTGGGTGTCGAAGATCGGATGCGGGATCAGGTTGCCGAGATGGAAGACGATTTCGATGTCCTGGCGGGCGGCGTGGAACACCTTGATGACCGAGCTATCGGCCATCAGCGCGAAGAACGGCGCCAGATCGATGCCGGATGCGAGGGGGTCTACGATCACCTCGACATCGGGGCTGGCCATCTGGATCAGGCAGAGCTGCGGCCAGAAGGTGGTTTCCCGCAAAAATTCGGTATCGATGGTGACGTATTCCGACTTGGCGAGTGCGCGGCAAGCGTCCTCTAACGCGGCAGTTGTTTCAATCATTTCGGCCCGGACAGTTTAAAAAAGGTTGATCAACCTTCCTTCCCCTTTCGTTCCGCGATGTCAATACGAAGCGCAGGCCTTGGTGGCGGATGGGTATGGGTCAACCGGGTTTTCCAATACGGTGGTTCGCTTTCAGGCCCCGGCGACGCCGCGCAGCGCAGCGATGTTGGCCCGGTGGACGTCTTCATAGGGGGCGAAATAGCCGACGCGGCCGGAGGCGATGTCGTCGGCGACGAATTGTTGCAGCGACTGGCCGTCGAGGGCCGGGTCGTCGATTGCAGCCGTCAGCCGGGCGAGATAGTCGCGGTTGGCGGCAATCAGGCTTGGCGGATAGCCGCCGGCTGCGATCACGTCGCGGCTGCCGTGGTCCGGCAGGATCTTTTGGATCGGCAGGCCGGCCAGGCGATCGAGGTCGCGGATATGGTTGGCGATATACTCCGGCTCTGAAATATAGGTGATGGTGTCTTCCACCGTATCACCGGCGAAGAGGATACCTGCGTCCCGCAGGAAGAGGACGGTGCCGTCGGCGCTGTGGATGTCGAACTGCAGGAGTTCGATGGTGCGGCTACCGAGCGTCAGCACCAGCCGGTCGACGAAAGTGCGCGTGGGCATCACCACCGGCTTGATCGGCGGATCGCCGGCCTCCAGCTTCTGCCGGTTGGCATGCAGGGCCTCGACGGTCAGCCGGTTGGCGATGATCTCGCAATCGGCGAACACGGCGTTTCCGGCCACATGGTCGGTATGCCAGTGGCTGAGCACCACCCGGAATTTTGTAACGCCGAGGCCGGCCAGGTGGGCGCGGATGGCGCTGGCGTGATCGAGCGACATGTGGGTGTCGTAGACGATCGCCTCACTGCCCTCGACCAGCGAATAGGTAGCGGTGCCAAGTTTGTAGGCGCCGTCGTCCAGCCAGTTTTCCGCGCCGGAGTGCAGCCGCCTGCCGGCGACACGGCCATCGTAATAGGCGTAAATTCCGGGATAGGGCTCCAGGATCGAAAGGGTTTCGGCAAGATTGGGCACGCGGGGCCTCTGTGGTTGGGTCTCGCCCGATGTCGCGCCGGCGGGCCTTCTGTGTCAAGCGCCTTCACGCCACCCGGAGATAGCCGGTCATGCCGGTCTTTTGGTGTTCTATGATGTGGCAATGGAACACCCAGTCGCCGGGGTTGTCGGCCACCAGTGCGAGTTGCACACGCTCGTCCGGCAGGATCAGGTAGGTGTCGGAGATCAGCGGCGCAACGGTGCCGGTGGATGACGACACCACCTTGAAATTCATGCCATGCAGATGGATGGGATGGGCATGCGGCGTGACGTTCTGCAGGTTGAGCAGATAGGTCCTGCCGAGCTTCATCTCCGCCAGCGGCGCGGTCGGGTCGGCGCTGTCGCCGGTCCAGGCGACCTTGTTGATCGCCCAGAAGGAGAACCCCAGCGATCCGCAGATGGAGTTTTCGGCCGAATTTTCCGCGGTGGCGCTCAACACCAGCGGGACTTCTGTCGCCGATGACAGGTCGGGTTCAACGCCCGGATTGGGGTTGAGAGGTGCGACATCGCCAAGATCGCGCTTCAGCGATGCGCCGATGCTGCGGAAACGGGCGATCGTCTTCGGCCTCGAGGGGCGGATGTCCTCGAGATCGACACTGGCGCCTTCGCTTTCCGGCATGCGCACCACCAGATCGAGCCGCTGGCCGGGAGCGATGACGCTCATGTCGAGGGGCGTGGTCCGGGGCAGCGGCTGGCCGTCGATGGCGATGATCATCGCCTCCGCGCCATTGATTCGCAGATTATAGATGCGGGTAACGTCGCTAGCGACGATACGCAGGCGCAAAAAACCGCCGGCAGGGACATCATAGTCTGGCTGGGTTTGCCAGTTGGCTGTCCGCACGGTGCCGAACGTGCCGGATTTGGCCGCATCGCGCGCCTTGTACTGGTCGATGAACTGGCCGTCGCCGCCGAGGCGCCAGTCGCGCAGGTTGAGGACGACCTCGGCGTCGAAAACCGCATCCTTGGGGTCTTCGACAACGATTGCGCCGGTCATGCCGCGGCCGATCTGGGTCAGCGTGTTGCAGTGGGGATGGTACCAGAAGGTACCTGCGTCGGGCGGGGTGAAACGGTAGTCGAAGCTGTCGCCCGGGTAGACGTATGGCTGGGTGAGGATCGGCACCCCGTCCATGGCATTGGGGATGCGCAGGCCGTGCCAGTGCACGGTGGTCGGCTCGTCAAGCCTGTTGCTCAACCGCGCCGCAAATTCCTCGCCCTTTCTCATCCGCAGCACCGGCGCCAGACCCGGCTCGGAAGCGCCTGCCAAAGCGTAGGTCATCAGCTTCTTCGTTGCCGTTTTGCCGTCGATCATGCCTTCGGTGAGGACGGCATCGATCCCGACCGGCTTGGGGGCCGCCGACGCTGTGCCGAACCGTCCGGCGATCCCGGCGCCTATGCCGTAGGCGGCGGCGACGGCGGAACCCTGGATGAGAGTGCGGCGAGACAAGAGCGGCATGGCGGCCTCCGAAGCGGATTATTCCCCGCATTCATAAAGTTGAGCGACATGATCGACAATAGCGGCGGGCTCGCCATCTTGCCGCAGGCCGGCGTCAATCGACCTTTTCCGAAGGCGGGGCGGCCAGCTTGTTGAAATAGGTGGAAGTGCGCAGAAGGTTGCGGAAGCGCATCCGCCGCGCGGTAGTGGGTACGCCCTCGCGCACGCCCATCCGCTGCAGGGTATAGAGCATGAAGATCACCAGCACGGTCGCCATATAGAAAAACAACGCCCGCGGGCCAAAGTGATCGAGCATCACCGAGGCGAATAGCGGCCCGATGACCGCTCCGATCGACCAGAAGAACAGCGTGCCTGCCGACACCAGCGCATGCTGGCCGGGGGCGGCGTGATCGTTGGCGTGCGCCGAGCACAGCGAATAGAGCGGCATGGCGAAGGCGCCGAACACGAAGATGCCGGCAAAGTTGAGCCACTCGTTGCTGCCTGCGACAAGGGCAATGAACAGGCCGGCGGTCAGGGCGCCGACGGTCGCGATCAGGATGATCAGCCGGCGGTCGAGCCGGTCGGAATAGTGGCCGAGCGGATATTGCAGCACGACGCCGCCAAAAATGCCGATGCTCATGAAGGTGGCGATCGAGGTTACCGACATGCCGATATCGTCTGCGTAGATAGGCCCGAGGGAACGGAACGAGGAATTGGTCAGACCGACGACGATGCAGCCGATGGTGGCGAGCGGCGAGACGTTCCACAACACCTTGATATCAAAGCGCACGGCTTCCGGCGCCTGCGGGCTGGAACGGTCGGCAAACGAGATCGGCACCAGCGACAGGGTCAGCGCCATCGAAATGATCGCAAACAGCTGGAAGCCGTCGATGCCGACGGCGGGGATGACGAACTGGGCCAGCGTTACCGAGCCGAGGTCGACGAAGCGGTAGATCGACAGCGTCCGGGCGCGGGTGGAATTGGTGACCCGCGCGTTGAGCCAGCTTTCGACCACGGCGAACAGTCCGGCAAAGCACAGGCCCTGCAGCAGCCGCATCAGGAACCAGCTGGTCGGATGGATGAACAGCACCATGCAGATCGAGGCCGCCGAAGCGATTGCCGCGAGCGCCGAGAAGGCGCGGATATGGCCGATCGAGCGGATGATCCGGGTGACATACATGCAGCCGATGGCAAAGCCGATATTATAGCCGGTGCCGATGACACCGATCATCGAAGGCGAAAACCCCTCCTCAAGCGCCCGCAGCGAAATGAAGGTTCCCTGCAGGCCGTTACCGCCGATGAGGATGCCAGCGGTGACGAGAAGGGGGATCAGCGGTTTGATATCGCTCATGGCCTGCCTGAATGGTATGCAAATGCCGCGAGTCGGGGCATCGGGGGCGATTTGGTTCTAGACGAGCGCGCCCGAGGAGGACAGAGTAAATCGCGACGTCCACGGGTCCCGCCTTGACAAATCGGGTGTGCCATGCGCTTTTCCGCCCGATTTTCTCTCGGCAGTTCATCGGTCGCCCACGCGCCTTTTCCGCCGGCCTACAAGTCCAGGAAACCATAAAAATGCATCGTTACCGCAGCCACACCTGTGCCGCTCTCCGCAAGTCCGATGTCGGCGCCACCGTCCGCCTGTCCGGCTGGGTCCACCGCGTCCGCGACCATGGCGGCCTGCTGTTCATCGACCTTCGCGACCATTACGGCATGACCCAGGTGGTCGCCGACCCCGACAGCCCGGCCTTCCAGATCGCCGAGACCGTGCGCGGCGAATGGGTCGTGCGCATCGACGGCATCGTCAAGGCCCGCTCGGACGAGACCATCAACAAGGGCATGCCGACCGGCGAGGTCGAGCTCTATGCCCAGGAGATCGAAGTGCTGTCGGTTTCCAAGGAACTGCCGCTGCCGGTGTTCGGCGAGCCCGACTATCCGGAAGACGTGCGCCTGAAATACCGCTTCCTCGACCTGCGACGCGACACGCTGCACAAGAACATCGTCAAGCGCAGCATGATCATCGCCGACATGCGCCGCCGCATGACCGAGATCGGCTTCATGGAATACTCGACGCCGATCCTGACCGCCTCGTCGCCGGAAGGCGCGCGCGATTTCCTGGTGCCGAGCCGCATCCACGAGGGCAAATTCTTCGCGCTGCCGCAGGCGCCGCAGCAGTACAAGCAGCTGCTGATGGTGGCCGGCTTCGACCGCTATTTCCAGATCGCCCCGTGCTTCCGCGACGAAGACCCGCGCGCCGATCGTCTGCCTGGCGAATTCTACCAGCTCGACCTGGAAATGAGCTTTGTCACCCAGGAAGACGTCTGGAACACCATGGGTCCGGTGATCACCGGCGTGTTCGAGCAGTTTGCCGAAGGCAAGCCCGTCACCAAGGACTGGCCGCGCATTCCCTACGACGTGGCGATCCGCAAATACGGCTCCGACAAGCCGGACCTGCGCAACCCGATCGAGATGCAGTCGGTCACCGAGCATTTCGCCGGTTCCGGCTTCAAGGTGTTTGCCGGCATGATCGCCGCAAACCCGAAGGTGGAGATCTGGGCGATTCCGGCCAAGACAGGCGGCAGCCGCGCTTTCTGCGACCGCATGAATGCCTGGGCTCAGGGCACCGGCCAGCCGGGCCTCGGCTATATCTTCTGGAAGGACGAGGACGGCAAGATTGCGGGCTCCGGTCCGCTGGCCAAGAATATCGGCGAGGAACGCACCGAGGCGCTGCGCCAGCAGTTGGGCCTTGAAGCCGGCGATGCCTGCTTCTTCGTCGCCGGCGATCCGGCGAAATTCTACAAGTTTGCCGGCGAGGCCCGCACAAGGGCCGGCGAGGAGCTGAACCTTGTCGACCGCGAGCGGTTCGAACTGTGCTGGATCATCGACTTCCCGTTCTACGAATGGAGCGACGAGGAGAAGAAGGTCGATTTCGCCCACAACCCGTTCTCGATGCCGCAGGGCGGCCTCGAGGCGCTGGAAAGCCAGGATCCGCTGACGATCAAGGCCTACCAGTACGACGCGGTCTGCAACGGCTTCGAAATTGCCTCCGGCTCGATCCGCAACCAGTCGCCCGAGCTTATGGTCAAGGCCTTCGAACTGGTCGGGCTGTCCAAGGACGACGTCGAGGAACGTTTCGGCGGCATGTACCGCGCCTTCCAGTACGGCGCGCCGCCGCATGGCGGTGCCGCCTTCGGCATCGACCGCGTCGTCATGCTGCTGCTCGGCGCCAAGAACCTGCGCGAGATCACCCTGTTCCCGATGAACCAGCAGGCCCAGGATCTCTTGATGAACGCTCCAGCACCGGCAACGCCGACGCAGCTGCGCGAGCTGGCGCTCAGGGTCGTGCCGACCAAGAAGGAAAAGGACTGAGGGCTGCGCAGGGGAACTTTCTCTGCGGCCCGGGGTTGTCCCGGCAGCAAACAGGGAGAAATACCATGCGCAATATCCTTCTGGCCGCTTCCGCGGCTCTCGTGATGACCACCGGTGCGGCAGTTGCCCAGAGCACCATAATCGTCCAGGAACCTGCACCTGTTATCGTTCAGGAAGCGCCGGTGATGGTGGAGCCTGGTACGACGGTAGTCATGCCGGGCGAGGTTCGCACCTACGTGCTGGAACAGCAGGCACCGTCTGTTGTCTATGAGGGCGATATCCTGATCGGTGAAGTGCTGCCGGAAACGGTGGAAGTCCGCCCTGTGGATGGCTATGACGACTACGGCTATACCGTCGTCAACGAGCGCCGTGTGATTGTCGATCCGCGCACCCGCAGGGTGATTCAGGTTATCGATTGATTTTTAGACCACCAAATTTGATTTGCCCGGCAGTGTGGAAACAGACTGCCGGGTTTTTCGTTTGACTGGCGACCGGCAGCCCTTGGGACCGCCGGTCAACCGAGGTCGCCGCCCTATTCCGCCGTCATCCTCGGCCTCGAGCCGAGGACGCATGCTCCTCCGGGGCGGGTGGATGGTCGGGCCAGGCCCGACCTTGATGAAACGGAGGGTTGCCGGGCTGGCCGGTCGCCCTCATTCGTTGGCGGAGACCGTGACGCCGAGGAGTTTCGGCAGCGTCTCCGGCGCGCCCATGCCGGCGCCCATGATCATCGGGAAGGGTACCGGATTTTCCGGTGCGGCGCTGATCGAGAGGTTCTTCGGATCGTCGAGGAAGGTGTTGATCGCGGTCGACAGCTCGTTCTGCAGATCGCCGAGCTTGTACTGCGACAACAGCATCGGCGCCATGCCCTTGATCATCCCCGCCAGCTGCTCGCCAGACATGCCCTGCTGCTTGCCGCCATAGGCGAGCCCGCGCTTGGTAATGCCGTCGTCTTCGAAGCTGATATCGGCGCTGATGAAGGACATCTGCTGGGCAAGGCCGAGCATGGCGAGGCCGGCGGCCTGTTGGGCCTGTTCATTGGCCGGATTGCCCTGCATCGAGCGCGCGGTCTCCTGCAATTGCTTGACCAGGTCCATGGTATAGCCGGACAGGCTGGCGGAAAGGCTGAGCTTGCCGATATTGGCGAAGTCGAACGCATATTCGTCGACCGTAATGGTGCCGGACGTGGTTTCCCAGCTGCCAGCCAGCGAAATATCGCCATCGATCTTCTGCAGGCCGAGAGCGTCGATCGTTTCCTTGCCCTTCGGGTCGTCGACCGACGCAAGATCCGCCTCAATGCTGCGGGCGGCACCTTCGAAGGACAGGGTCGCGCCGTCGTCGGAGATCGATGACGTGCCCTTGAAACCGGCCATCGAGAAGACTTCCTTGCCTTCGACCTGCACCGAAACAGGGCCGGTATGGGCTTCGTCGTAAAGCATCATCGAGGAAAGGTCGTTCTTGGTGGTGTCGCCAGGAATGTGGACGCCGGCGAGATAGAGGTCCTTGACGGAGATAGTGGCCTTTTCCTGGGTGAAGTTGACGTCTGGAAAAGCGATGCGCTTGACGAGATAGGCGCCGCCTTCTTCCTCGGCAACATCCTCCAGATTGACGTCGCCGACCGCGATCGATTTGCCGTCGGTGCCGGTCATCGTCAGCGTGACGTCACGCAGGGTGACATTGGTACCGTTGACCTCGACGGTCTTGGCGGCGATCGCGCCGCTGCCGGCGAGATATGCGGCGTTGATCTTGGCGATCAGGTCCTGTCCGTCCAGCGCCCAGGCCGGGCCGGAAAGCGTTACAAGTGCCGCGCTCGCAAGCAGTAGCCTGGTCGTGCTGAAAATCGTCATGGCCTATCCTTTGGTGATTGTGGTCGTGGGTTTCGACTATCGGGACCACAGCGTGGCAATTATATGAGCGGATCACGAATTCTCTAATCGTTTTCCGTTAATATGCAATGTCGCAACGGCCGCCTTGTTCCACCGTAATCCACAAGCCGCTTGCCGGGATTCCTTGCCGTGCAAGGCCTTCTCGGCTAGTCAGGCATGATGGGAAAAAACCTCACACCACCCGGAGACGGCGGCGACAATATCGTGCCCGTCGATTTGAAGGCGGCGCTCGAAGAGCGCTACCTTGCCTATGCGCTGTCGACCATCATGCACCGGGCGCTGCCGGACGTGCGCGACGGCCTGAAGCCGGTCCATCGCCGCATCATCCATGCGATGCGCGAAATGGGCATCCGGCCGAATTCGGCCTTCAAGAAATGCGCCCGCATCGTCGGCGACGTCATCGGTAAGTTTCATCCGCATGGCGACCAGTCGGTGTACGATGCCTTGGTGCGTCTCGCCCAGGACTTCTCCCAGCGCTATCCGATCGTCGACGGACAGGGCAATTTCGGCAATATCGACGGCGACAGTGCCGCCGCGTATCGTTACACCGAAGCCCGCATGACCGATGTCGCAGCCCTGCTGCTCGAAGGCATCGAGCAGGACGCGGTCGATTTCCGTCCGACCTATAACGAGGAAGACGACGAGCCGGTGGTTCTGCCGGGCGCCTTCCCGAACCTGCTGGCCAACGGCTCTTCCGGCATCGCCGTCGGCATGGCGACAAACATCCCGCCGCATAACGCCCACGAACTTTGCGACGCGGCGCTCTACCTGATCAAGCACCCGGATGCCACGGTCAAGGATCTGATGTTCGATCCGGAACACCCGCAGCGGGGCGGCATCGAGGGGCCCGATTTTCCGACCGGCGGCGTCATCATCGAGAGCCGCGAAAGCATGCTCGAAACCTACCGCACGGGCCGCGGCGGTTTTCGCGTGCGGGCGAAGTGGGAGACCGAGGATCTCGGCCGCGGCGGCTACCAGATCGTCATCACCCAGATCCCCTACCAGGTGCAGAAGTCGCGGCTGATCGAGAAGATCGCCGAGCTGCTGATCGCCCGCAAGCTGCCGCTGCTCGAAGACATCCGCGACGAATCGGCGGAAGACGTGCGTGTCGTGCTGATCCCGAAAAGCCGCACCGTCGACCCGACCATCCTGATGGAATCGCTGTTCAAGCTGTCTGAGCTGGAAAACCGCATTCCGCTCAACATGAACGTCCTGTCGATGGGCCGCGTGCCCAAGGTCATGGCGCTCAACGAAGTGCTGAGCGAATGGCTGGCGCACCGCAAGGACGTGCTGGTCCGCCGCTCGAAGTTCCGGCTGGCGGCGATCGACAAGCGGCTGGAAATTCTGGGCGGTCTTTTGATCGCCTATCTCAACCTCGACGAGGTGATCAGGATCATCCGCGAGGAGGACGAGCCGAAGCCGGTTCTGATCGAGCGTTTTACGCTGACCGACCTGCAGGCAGAATCGATCCTCAACATGCGGCTGCGCAATTTGCGCAAGCTCGAGGAGTTCGAGATTCGCACCGAGTTCGACAAGCTGTCGGCGGAGAAGGCCGAGATCGAGGCGCTGCTCGCCTCCGACGAGAAGCTCTGGCAGACGGTCGCCTGGGAAATCGGCGAAGTGAAGAAGAAGTTCGCCAAGGCGACCGAACTCGGCCGCCGCCGCTCGGTGTTCTCCGATGCCCCCGATACCGATATCGAGGCCATACAGCAGGCGATGATCGAGAAGGAACCGGTCACCATCGTCATCTCGGAAAAGGGCTGGATCCGGGCGCTGAAGGGTCACATGACCGATATCTCGACGCTGACCTTCAAGGAGGGCGACGGGCTGAGGGTGTCGTTCCTGGCCCAGACCACCGACAAGATCCTGCTGGTGACCACCGGCGGCAAGGCCTATACGCTGGGTGCCGACAAACTGCCGGGCGGCCGCGGCCATGGCGAGCCGCTGCGCATCATGGTCGACATGGAAAACGACCAGGACGTGCTGACCGCCTTCGTCCACGATCCCTCCCGAAAAGTGTTGCTGGCCTCGGCCGGCGGCAACGGCTTTATCGTTGCCGAAAGCGAAATGATCGCCAATACCCGCAAAGGCAAGCAGATCATGAACGTCGCCATGCCGGACGAGACCAAGCTGGTGGTGACGGCATCCGGCGATCACGTTGCCATCATCGGCGAGAACCGCAAGATGCTGGTCTTCCCGCTTGAGCAGATCCCGGAAATGACCCGCGGCAAGGGCGTGCGGCTGCAGCGCTACAAGGACGGCGGCGTCTCCGACATCCGCTGCTTTGCCATCGCTTCGGGCCTCTCCTGGACCGACAGCGCCGGCCGCGCCTTTGCCAAGAACAAGGACGAACTGGCCGAATGGATGGCAGACCGCGCCTCGGCCGGCCGCGCCGTGCCCAAGGGCTTTCCCAGAAGCGGCAAGTTTTCCGGCTGACGGCGGGTGACCGCTAAGCTATCGGCACGGTGTGATCCCGCAGGAAACGGGTAGCGCCTTCCTCGTCGATCTCGCCGGCAGCGACCGAGAGGACGAAGGTATAGAGGTCGGCGTCCGTCGTGACGATCTCCATGCCGTTCTCCATCAGAAAGACCGCAGCCGCGACGATGGCGATGCGCTTGTTGCCATCGACAAAGGCGTGGTTCTTGGCCAGCCCGAAAAGATACGCGGCCGCCAGTTCGGCAAGGTCGTCACAGCCATAGGCGGCGCGATTGACCCGGTGCATTAGCGCGGATTCCAGTACGCCCTCGTCGCGCAGCCCATAGGCGCCGCCAAAGCGCTCGATCTGCATCTGGTGCAGTTTTTCGACGACGGTTCGCGAAAGAAAGATGTAGTCCATCACTCAGCCAGCTTCTTGAGGGCGACTTTGTACTTGTCCATGAACTTTTCCGCACTTTCGATCTGGCGCGCGAAATCCTCGTCCATCGCCTTGATCAGTAGCCCGCCTTGCTCCTCGCGGACATCCAGCGTATCGCCGGCTTTCAGGCCGAGGCGGTCGAGCAGTTCCTTCGGAATGATGATGCCTTCGGAATTGCCGATCTTGCGGATGGTGACGTTCATGGGACTGCTCCTGATGTTGCAACGCTGTTATAACATGAGATATGCAGCGAGAAAATAATTTTTTGTCGGGCGCCGCCGGGATTTTGACAGAGATCAGTGTTCCTTGCGGATTTCCGGCCAGCATGACGGTCGCAGAGACGGGATAGACGGGTATGGCGGTAATGATCGGACGGCGGGGCATGCTGCTCGGGGCCGGCGGGCTTCTGGCCTTCGGCGCGGCTGGCGCGGGGCTGGCCCACAGGGCGGAGGCGGACGCCTATCGCCAATACGCCGACGCGCTGCGGACCGCCCTGCCGCAGCCGGCAAGCGCCCAGTCGCTGGTGCGCTATGCAAGCCTTGCCGCCAGCGGCCACAATGCCCAGCCGTGGAAATTCCACTTGCAGGAAAATGCCATCGCCATCCTGCCGGATTTCGACCGCCGTACGCCGGTGGTCGATCCCGATGATCACCATCTCTTTGTCAGCCTCGGTTGCGCGCTGGAAAATCTGTCGGTGGCGGCTGCGGCCTCCCGCATGCCGGGCAATGCCGAGATCGCGCCCGATCCGCGCGACGGCGTCCGCTTCGTGTTCGCCGCGCCGGCCGCGACTGACGCCATTACCGAGCAGCTGTTTGCCGCGATCCCCCGGCGCCAGTCGAGCCGCACCCTTTATGATGGACGCCCGGTGGACATGCCGGTGCTGCGCAAGCTGATGCAGGTGTCCCAATCGCCGGGCGCCGATCTGGCGCTTCTGACCGGCCGCTCGCGCATCGATCCCATCCGCGACCTGGTGATATCAGGCAATACGGCGCAGATGGCGGATACGGCCTTTCTGCGCGAGCTCAAGGACTGGCTGCGCTTCAGCCCGGGGCAGGCGATGGCCCGTGGCGACGGCCTCTATGCGGCGGCGAGCGGCACTCCGGCGCTGCCGGACTGGGCAGGGCCGATCGCCTTCGACCTGTTCTTCAAGGCAGAGGCGGAAAACGACAAATATGCCCGGCAGATGGACAGCTCGGCCGGCGTCGCGGTGTTTTCCGCCGAGAGCGAGGGACCTGCGGGCTGGATCGCCGTTGGCCGTGCCTGCCAGCGCTTCTGCCTGATGGCGACGGCGCTGGGCCTCAAGCTTGCCTTCGTCAACCAGCCGGTGGAGCGGTCGGAACTGCGCACCGCTCTGGCCGCCGCGGCGGGCATTGCGGGCCGGCGGCCGGATCTTGTGCTGCGCTTCGGCCATGGACCGGCACTGCCATATTCCCCGCGACGGGATGCAGCGACGATCATGATCGATTGAGGGGGGCGGCAATTCAGCCTGCGAGGGCAAGCCGCCTGGCTTTCTCACCCCGTGCCCGCATTTCCCACAGTGAATGACCGGCAAGCGCCAGGATCAGCACAAAGCCGCCGATCAGGGTCATTGCGCCTGGAACTTCGGCAAATATCATCCAGATCCAGATTGGCGCCAGAATGGTCTCCAGCAAATAGAACATGCCTACCTCAGCGCCGGTCAGATAGCGCGGGCCGGTCGCCAGGCACCAAAAGGCAAGCGGCATCATCACAGCGCCATCGAGCAGGATCCACCACGGATTGTCGATTGAAAATCCCTGCGGCAAGGCAAGTGAGAAGGCGATTGCCGCAGGCCCCACGGTTGCCACCAGCGGTGCAAATCCGAGCGCTCCGCCGGAGGCGCGGCTGACGGTGATCGCTGCGGCCAGCATCAGCGCGGCAAAGGCTGCCAGCCCGTCTCCAAGCATATGGCCGCTCGACAGGCTGTTGCCGACGATCATGGCGACACCACCGATCATCACCGCCATGGTGATGAGGGTGGCTGCCGTCGGGCGCTCCTTCAGAAAGATCCAGGCGAGCAGCGCGCAGAACATCGGGTTGAAGGCGAGGATGAAGACGGTGTTGGCGGCTTCGGTATAATAGATCGATGCAAGAAAGCCGATGGTGGCAAGGCCGTAGAGACTTCCGGCCAGAGCCCCATGCCACCCCGCGACCAGCGGCGGGCGAACGCGGGTGAAGCGGCGGATCAGTGTCCAGACGGTGACCGCCACCACGAAGGTGGCGACGCTGCGCAGGCCGATCACCGACCAGAGTTCGCCGTGCCCGAGCCGCACCAGTGGGATGTCGAAGGAGAGGAGAAACCCGCCAAGGCTGGTGAGCAGCAAGCCCTTGCGGTGCGCGGACAATGTATGAAGGGGCATGGGGCTTTATTCCGTGAGCGCGCCGGGAAGGGCAGGGGGTGCGTAGCGCTCCCAGCCCTGGGCCATCAGGTGTTCCTGCGGCAGGAAGCGGGTCTTGTAACCCATCTTCTTCGAGCCTTTCACCCAGTAGCCGAGATAGACATGCGGCAGGCCGAGCAGCTTGGCGCGGTTGACATGGTCGAGCACGACATAGGTGCCGAGCGAGCGTGGCACCAGTTCGGGATCGTAGAAGGAATAGACCATCGACAGGCCGTCGCTCATCACGTCGCTGAGCGCAACCGCGACCAGCGTGCCTTGCGGCTGGTCCGCGATACCGTCTCCAGCCACCCGGACGCGATACTCGATGATGCGTGTCTGCACATGCGTGTCCTCGACCATGATCGCATAGTCGAGCGCCGTCATGTCCGACATGCCGCCGGTCTGGTGGCGATGGTCGAGATAGCGGCGAAATAGCGAGAATTGTTCAGCGGAGGGCTGCGGCGGCAGTGCCGTGGCGATGATGTCGCGGTTGGCGGCCAGCACCCGCCGCATCGAGCGCGTTGCCTCGAACTCCGCGGTCAGTATGCGAACCGAAATGCAGGACCGGCAGAGTTCGCAGGCCGGCCGGTAGGCGATGTTCTGCGATCGGCGAAACCCGCCCTGCGTCAGCAGATCGTTCATCTCCCGCGCCCTGGGACCGACCAGGTGGGTAAACACCTTGCGTTCCATCTGGCCTGGCAGATACGGGCACGCAGCCGGCGCGGTCAGATAGAACTGGGGGGAAGGCGTCGTCTGGGTGTTCATCTGCTTCCGGTCGTAGCGCTCTCATGAACGGCTGAAACGCCGCTAAAGCCTAATACCATGGCGCAGAAATAGAAAACGTCAACCGCAGGATGACAACGAGCGGTGCGACGGCGTCTTCAATCCACAAAACGCCGTCGAATGTCTCAGGCCGTACGCGCTAGCGCCGTACCAAGCAGCAGATCGTGAACCAGGCGCGAGCGTTCGGTAAACAGGCCGGCCAGCAGAATCAGCGGGGTGAGCACCGAATTGAGGATCCAGAACAATGCCAGATGTGCAATCGCAGTGACGAAATCCAGCTTGCGACCGTCCAGTCGCACCATGGCGATGCCCATGGCCCGCATGCCCGGGGTCGCCTGTGTGCTGCCCGCAAGGGAAAGACCGAAGTAGAGACCGGCGACGACGAAGAACAGGATCGGATAGAGCAGGAAGCCAAGGCCAAGCGTGATGATGCCGATGAAGAACACGACAACTGCCGCCGGCACCCACAGGGCCGCGACGATCAGGTAGTCGATCAGGAAAGCAAACACCCGGCGCGATAGCACGCCGCTATAGGCGCGCCAGTCTTCAGGTGCGGCATAGACTGGGGTCTGTTCGAGACTCATCGTGATTTTCTCCTCAAGCGCGCAAAGAAGCCCGGCGCCTCGGGTAATATATGGAGATTGTTTTGGGCGAGATCAAGAATGGCACAGAAACTGGGCGATCCATTCCGCACCGGGCGGGGTTGCCGCAGCTGTTGCGTTATGGGCCGCGCCGCGCCGCCAAGCCGACCCGGCCGTTGCGAAACGGCACGGATGTGTGGCTTCAGTCTCGCTTGGCCAGCAGCCTTGCCACTTCGGGCGCGAAATAGGTGAGGACGCCGTCGCAGCCGGCGCGCTTGAAGGAAAGCAGGGTTTCCAGCATCGCCCGCTCGCCGTCGATCCAGCCATTCATCGCCGCCGCCTTGATCTGGGTATATTCGCCCGAGACCTGGTAGGCGAACGTCGGAAGCCCGAACGCTTCCTTCAGCCGCCAGCAGATGTCGAGGTAGGGCAGGCCCGGCTTGACCATCAGCATGTCGGCGCCTTCCTCGACGTCGAGGGCGGCGTCGCGCACTGCCTCGGTGCCGTTGGCCGGGTCGATATAGTAGCTCTTCTTGTCGCCCTTCAGCAGTCCGCCGGTATTGATCGCCTCGCGATAGGGGCCGTAGAAGGCGGAGGAAAATTTCGTCGCATAGGACATGATGCCGACCATCTGGTGGCCATGGGCGTCGAGTCCGCGGCGGATGGCGCCGATGCGGCCGTCCATCATGTCGGAGGGGGCGATGATGTCGGCGCCGGCGTCGGCCTGCAGGATCGCCGCCTTGACGATCTGCTCGACCGTCTCGTCGTTGACGATCTCGCCGTCGCGCAGGATGCCGTCATGGCCGTGGCTGGTGAAGGGATCGAGCGCCACGTCGGTGATCACGCCGATATTCGGCACGGCCTGTTTGATGGCGCGGGTCGCCTGGTTGAGCAGATTGTTGGCCACGAGCGCCTGCGAACCGGTCTGGTCGCGCAGTTCTATTTCGATGTCGGGAAAGGTGGCAAGCGCCGGAATGCCGAGGTCGGCCGCCATTTTCGCCGCTTCCACCGCCTTGTCGACGGTCATCCGGTTCACGCCGGGCATGGCGCTGATCGGATCTACGATACCGGTGCCGGGGATCAGGAAGATCGGCCAGATCAGGTCGTCGACGGTCAGGCGGTTTTCCTGCACCATGCGCCGCGTCCAGTCGGCCTTGCGGTTGCGGCGCATCCGCCGGTGGCCGGTAATCTCGTCGACGAGGTGGATCTTGTCCTGCATGCTGCTACGTCCTTCAAACGCCAATCCCGAAAAGCAAGGCCGGTAAATAGCACGGCGAGGGGGCTTTGCAAAAACCTTCGCTGGCGACAAACCGTAGCAGCCCGTATCCTGCCGTCCATGGATCCTGATTCTCAAAACGTGCCGAAACGCGGTCTGACCGAAATCCTCTTCGTGGTGTTTCTGCGCACGGTGGCGATCGCGTGCCTGTGGTTCGGTCTGCAGTATTGGGGAATGCTGGTGGGCTATACGTTGAATGGTGCCGGGCGTTTCGATTTGCTCAGCCTGCCGTGGAAGGTCGCCGGCGCCAGCCTGTCGGTGGTGTTTCCGGTGGCAGCCCTCGGCCTTTGGCTGACGGTGTCCTGGGGGCCGGTGATCTGGGCGTTTGGGGCCGGCACCCAGATCCTGATGTACGGGCTGTGGTCGGACGTTTTCGGCCACAACGCTTTGGTCATTCCCATGCATGCAATGATAGCGCTGGTGTATGTCCTGTTCCGCGCCGCTCTCTGGCTCGAAAAGCGCCACAAGGCCCAGGAGGTAACGGTTGATTTACCGTAATGCCATGCGGCGCAATCGTAACCGCCTGTTAAGCCTAGGTTTTAAGTAGAATTTTATATGCATTGGATAGGGTTGTCTCAAGGCGGAAAGATTAACAAAGCCGCCACCCAAACAGTGAGGCAGTCCCATGAACACGAAGATCAAGCCGCAGGCCGTTACCGCAGATCCCCAGGAAGAAGCCATCCGTTCCCTGTACATGGAATCGCTCCACCTGGTCGAGCGCCTTCACCGTCGCCTCCTCGACGTCATCAAGGACGAGTTCGACCGCCAGGGCCGCAGCGACGTCAACGCCGTCCAGGCACTCCTCCTCTTCAACATCGGCAATTCCGAACTGACCGCAGGCGAGCTGCGCTCGCGCGGCTACTATCTCGGCTCGAACGTCTCCTACAACGTCAAGAAGCTCGTCGACCTCGGCTTCATCAACCACGCCCGCTCGCGCATCGACCGTCGCTCGGTCCGCATCAGCCTGACGGAAGAAGGCCAGGCAATAGCCGAAACGGTTGCCAAGCTTTACGAACGCCACACCGGCTCGATCCAGAAGGTCGGCGGCATCGGCACCGACGAATTCGGCCAGATGAACAAGCTGCTGCAGCGCCTGGATCGGTTCTGGAACGACAGCATCATGTACCGGCTGTAATCCTCCAAGAATCCATAATAAAAGCGACGATAACCCGGTGGCATTCGCTGCGCCGGGTTGTCGTCGTTTTTCCGCGTGTCCGTGAGATGTGCCCTACACACAATCGTGAGTACACTGCGCTGACACGAATTGGCCATATTGATATGGGAGCGCCAATAGCTTGATCTTGCAGGTGGTATGTGTTGTGGGCCGTCAGCGTTTCTGACAATTGTCAGTTCGTCACCTTCGGCCGTTGTTAACCGTGTTCTTGTATCACCGCGGGCTGACGTAGTTGGAGAAATGGTAGGAATGATGTCGAACAAGTCCGGAATAGTCGCCTTGTCGCGCCGTGCGCTTCTGCGCGGAGCCGCCGTTACCGGTGTAGCAGCCCTTGCTGGCCAGGCACTCGCCCAGAACGCCATCGACGATGTCATCAATGCGCCGCGGCGTGGAAACTGGGATGACCAGTTCGATGCCCAGGCAGCGTCGCGGTCGGCCGTCAATGTGGTGTCCAACACCCCGATGCTCAGCCCGGGCAACATTGTCTACCTGCAGCAGGCGATCGCCGACTATCAGGCGATCAGCGCCAATGGCGGTTGGCCGCAGGTCAATCCTGCCGTCAAGCTGAAGATCGGCGTCGTCGATCCCTCGGTGCGCGACCTGCGCCAGCGCCTGATGATCTCCGGCGACCTGCCGCGTTCCGCCGGCATGTCCGATTCCTTCGACAGCTATGTCGATGGTGCCGTCAAGCATTTCCAGGCACGCCACGGCCTTCCGGAAGATGGCGTCATGGGCGAATATACGCTGAAAGCGATGAATGTCACCGCCGACACCCGCTTGATGCAGCTGAACGTCAACCTGACGCGTTTCCAGCAGATGGTGACCAAGCCGCTCGAACAGCGTTACATCGTCGTCAACATTCCGGCCGCCTATGTCGAAGCGGTCGAGGGCGATCGCGTGGCGTTGCGTAACACCGCCATCGTCGGCCGCATCAGCCGCGCGTCGCCAACGCTTGATTCCAAGGTTAGCGACGTCACTCTCAATCCTTACTGGACGGCACCGCGCTCGATCGTCCAGAAGGACATCATGCCGATGATGCAGAAGGACCCGACCTATCTGTCGCGCAACAGCATCCGCCTGTTCGACGGCAAGGGCGCCGAAGTGGCGCCGGAGACTATCGACTGGTTTGCCGAAAAGGCGCCAAACCTGATGTTCCGTCAGGATCCGGGCAAGATCAACGCGATGTCCTCGACCAAGATCAACTTCCCGAGCCCGGATGCGGTCTATATGCACGACACCCCGACCCAGGGCCTGTTCAACAAGCTGATGCGTTTCGAGTCGTCAGGCTGCGTGCGCGTCCAGAACGTGCGCGACCTGATCGTCTGGATTCTGAAATATACGCCAGGCTGGAATCGCCAGGAAATCGAGCGGGTCATCGCCACCCGCGTCAACACCCCCATTCAGCTCGCCGACCCGGTCGGCGTGCACTGGGTTTACGTCAGCGCCTGGTCGGCCAAGGACAAGGTCGTGCAGTTCCGCGACGACATCTACCAGAAGGACGGCGACGCGCAGCTGGCGCTGCAGTCGAATATTGGCGTCGAACAGGCGGCCGGCTCTATCGACGACGACATCCTGCCGCAATAAGCCGTGCGTTGACTTTGCTATCGAGAACGCGTCCGGCAACGGGCGCGTTTTGCGTTGGTGCGCATCGCGTCCGTGCTCCATCGCGGTTTGATGCGCAAATGTCGTTCCCCGTATTGCCCTGTAGCGTGGGGAAGGCTAAGACCCCAACGCATCATTCCCGTTCAGGAGCCTCCCATGTCGCACACCGATGCCTTCTTCTCCCGCCCGCTTGCCGAAACCGACCCGGACATTTTTGGCGCGATTGAAAAGGAACTCGGTCGTCAGCGCCACGAGATCGAGCTGATCGCCTCGGAAAATATTGTATCGCGCGCTGTGCTCGAGGCCCAGGGCTCGATCATGACCAACAAATATGCCGAGGGCTATCCGGGCAAGCGCTATTACGGCGGCTGCCAGTTCGTCGATATCGCCGAGGAACTGGCGATCGAGCGGGCGAAAAAACTGTTCGGCGTCAACTTCGCCAACGTCCAGCCCAATTCGGGCAGCCAGATGAACCAGGCCGTATTCCTGGCGCTGCTGCAGCCCGGCGACACCTTCATGGGCCTCGACCTCAATTCGGGCGGCCACTTGACCCATGGCTCGCCGGTCAACATGTCCGGCAAATGGTTCAACGTCGTCTCTTACGGCGTGCGCGAAGGCGACAACCTGCTCGATATGGATGCGGTCGCCGAAAAGGCCCGCGCCACCAAGCCGAAGCTGATCATCGCCGGCGGCACCGCCTATTCCCGCATCTGGGACTGGAAGCGTTTTCGCGAGATCGCTGACGAAGTCGGCGCCTATCTGATGGTCGATATGGCCCATATCGCCGGCCTGGTCGCCGGCAACCAGCACCCGTCGCCGTTCCCCCATTGCCACGTCGCCACCACCACCACCCACAAGTCGCTACGCGGTCCGCGCGGCGGCATGATCCTGACCAACGACGAGGATCTGGCGAAGAAATTCAACTCGGCCGTGTTCCCCGGCCTGCAGGGTGGGCCGCTGATGCACGTCATCGCCGCCAAGGCGGTCGCCTTCGGCGAGGCGCTGCAGCCCGAGTTCCAGGACTATGCCGCCCAGATCGTCAAGAACGCCAAGGCGCTGTCGGAGACCCTGATGGCGGGCGGCGTCGACGTCGTCTCCGGCGGCACCGACAACCACCTGATGCTGGTCGATTTGCGCAAGAAGAACGCCACTGGCAAGCGCGCCGAACAGGCGCTCGGGCGCGCCTACATCACCTGCAACAAGAACGGCATTCCGTTCGATCCGGAAAAACCCTTCGTCACCTCCGGCGTCCGCCTCGGCACGCCGGCCGGCACGACCCGCGGCTTCAAGGAGGCCGAATTCAGGGAAATCGGCAACCTGATCATCGAGGTTCTCGATGGTCTGAAGACCGCCAATTCCGACGAGGGCAACGCCGCGGTCGAAGCTTCGGTGCGTGAGAAGGTCGTGGGGCTGACCGGCCGGTTCCCGATGTACCCCTATATGTAGGACCCGCAAGGGATTGTAATCACAAGGATATCGCATGCGCTGCCCCTTCTGCGGATCGGACGATACCCAGGTCAAGGATTCCCGGCCGGCGGAGGATAACACCTCCATCCGCCGTCGGCGGATCTGCCCCGATTGCGGCGGGCGCTTCACAACCTTCGAGCGGGTGCAGTTGCGCGAGCTGATGGTGATGAAGAAGAACGGCAGCAAGGCGCCGTTTGCCCGCGACAAGCTGGTGCGTTCCTTCACCATCGCCCTGCGCAAGCGTCCCGTCGATGCCGAACGCATCGAACGGGCCGTTTCAGGCATCGTCCGGCGACTGGAAAGTTCCGGAGAGACCGAGATCTCGTCCGAGGAGATCGGCATCCAGGTGCTGGAAGCCCTCAAGGGTCTCGATGACGTCGGCTTCGTGCGGTATGCCTCTGTCTACCGCGACTTCACCCACGCCGAAGACTTCGAGCATGTGATCGCCGAAATCAACGCCAAGATCTCCCGCGACAACGGCGGGGAATAGGCGATGGCGACGGCCGCCGACGATCAAGCATACATGGCGCAGGCGATCGCCTTGTCGCTGACCCATCTCGGCCAGACCGGGACCAATCCTTCCGTCGGATGCCTGATCGTCAGCGATGGCGAAATCGTCGGTCGCGGCGTGACCGCCATCGGCGGCCGGCCGCACGCTGAACAGCAAGCAGTGGCGCAGGCCGGTAACCGCGCGGTTGGGGCCACGGCCTATGTGACGCTGGAACCTTGTGCCCATCACGGCCGCACCCCTCCTTGCGCCAATGCTCTGGTGGCCGCCGGCATTGCCCGCACCGTTGTTGCCGTCGCCGATCCGGACATCCGGGTTTCCGGCCGCGGGCTGCAGATCCTGCGCGATGCCGGTATCCAGGTCGAGACCGGCGTGCTGGCGGCAGATGCCCGCCGGGCGCTGGCCTTCTATCTCACCCGCCAGACGAAGAACCGTCCCTATGTGATTCTCAAGCTTGCGGTTTCCGCGGATGGCATGCTTGGCCGGACAGGCGAGGGGCAGATGGCGATTACCGGGCCGGAGGCCCGAGCGCGCGTCCAGCGGCTGCGGGCCGAGAGCGATGCGATCCTGATCGGCATCGGCACCGCGCTTGCCGACGATCCGCTTCTGACGGTGCGCACTCCGGATGAGGCGGATCGCTCGCCGATCCGCATCGTACTGGATACCCATCTTCGTCTGCCGCTCACCGCCAAGCTGGTGCAGACTGCCGGCCAGGTGCCGCTGATCGTGGTGGCCGATGGCCTGACCGAGGAACGCGCCCATGCTGCAAGCATGTCCAATGCGATAGGCGAAATCACCGCAAGGCGCGACGCCCTGACGGCGGCGGGCGCCGAGGTGCTGGAGGATGGCCATCTGGATACTTTGCTGTTCGGGCTGGCGACGCGCGGAATCTCTTCGCTGCTGGTCGAGGGTGGTGCGAACGTCGCGCAATCCTTCCTCGATGCCGGCCTGGTCGATCGGATCATGCTGTTTGAAGGCGGCGATACGATCGGCGCCAACGGGGTTGTCGCACCGGTAACGCCGGACATGATCCCGCAAGGTTTCGCCCATGTTCATAGCGAGATGTTCGGAACGGATCGACTGGACGAATACGATCGGGTCGAAACAGCCGCCATCGTCTGAATTTTGATGCATGTGTAAAACGAAAAAGGCCCGGGCAAGACTTGCCCGGGCCTTCGCACATGTATCGACTTAGCGAGTAGCGATCAGGTCGGTTTCTTCGTCGCGCTGGCGACCACCGAGAGCTGCCGCAACGCTGGCGATGAATGCACCGACAAAGAGCGACAGGGCGCCGACGATAGCGATGGCGGTTGCCGCCTTCTTTGCAGCGTCTGCGGCTTCCTGTGCCTTGACTTTGGCTTCCTGGATGCGAGCAAGCGTAGCGTCGATGCGAGCCTCGGCATCGGCTTGCGACAGACCGGTACGCGCAGCAATTACCGAGGCAAGATAGCTCTTCTCGTCAGCGGCAAGCGCACCATCGGTAATGCCGTTGACCAGAACACGGGTGACCTGTGCAGAGACCTGCTCGTCACTCTGGGCAGACGGCGGCGTTGCCGGATTGGCAGGACGCAACAGCGCATCCGTGTAATAGTCCATCGAGAAGCCCGAGGTGATCGAGTCGCTCTGCGCAGCTGTTGCAACACCGGCTGCACCGGTTGCCGTAACCGCAGCAGTGGTTGCCTGCGCACCGAAGCCAACCGCGGAAGCGACTGCCGAGCTCAGGAAGCCCGCAACAACCAAGGTTGCCAGCGACCAGGACAGAAAACCGTGCGCGGTGTCTCGAAAGAACACCTCGTCGGTGTGGACGCCGACCCACTTGGTGCGCAGACGACCGGTCAGGTAACCGCCGAGGCCGGACGATAGCCACTGCACGATGATAAGCCACACGGCAGCCGTAGCCCCGATGGCGGCAAGCGAACTGCTCTCACCGGACCACGGCGATACCATCGACAGGCCAAGGCCGGAACCGACCAGCAGCAGCACGACGGATAACGCCGAAGCAGCGACCGCGCCTGCAATGATCGGACCCCAGGAAACGGCCGAGGAGGACGACTCCACAGGCATAAGATCCGGTGTTGATGATACGGGTATGGTCATCAGGATCTCCTAGCGCCAAAAAAGCATGATGAGGATGATCAAAGGAATCGGGATACCCAAAAACCAAAGCAAAATTCCGCGTCCCATAGTAACCTCCTGTCAGCTGACTGACTTACGTGTTGATTGGCAACTGGCGAGAAGAAAAATTCCAGTTGCCGATACAACCCGACAGGCGGCGTTTTGTTCCGGGCTATCAATGTGGTTCTTGAATGCGGTACGCCGCCGGCCATCACACCTCAACCCGGTGCGCATCGTACGGATTCCGGAACGACGAAACAGTTCCCTCCGCCTTTCGTCTTGCAGTACCCCATGGACTCATCGATTGCTTTTTGCCGATCGATGTCTGTGGACATTCCGCCGACATATGTCGGCTCGGATCCGTACACGATTTCGCTGGAGCGCGAGAGGGCGACGCAACCGTTGCTGATGACCACGTCGATATCGCATGTCAAAGCGTGCTCGTCCGTTGTCGAATAGGTATTGTCGCGCGCCGAACGGCATATCGATTTTGCCATTTCCAGGGCATAGGATTTGGTTCGTGCCATCGCAGTTCCAAAGAATTTGAGTCCGGGCGTTGCCACCAAGGCGACGTAGTAGGTTTCCTCCTGTACCGTTTCGTCAGGATTTTCTTTGGCAACGCAGATGTCCTTGTCGTTGTCGTCGGTCTTGCAAACCTTTTCCTCGCCGCAATAGGCGCCGCTGGCGCACACACGATCAGATTCCCAAGCCAGGCATTCGCCCCCGGAGACGCAAATCTCATTGGAGCCGCAATAATTGCCGTCGCCGCAGTCGGTAGCATCGTCCGGAATGCACTCACCGGTCTTGCTGCCGACCTCTCCCAACGGGCAGTCCAGTTTGCATTCGTCGCCCAGGCACTCATAGCCCTCGCTGCAATAGCTTTTCAGATCGCCGCAGACGCGGTCCGAAGCAATCGCCAGGCAGCGGTTTTCCCTGGTGCAGATATTTCCGGCCTCGCAGTAGATACCACTGTTACCGCAGGGAACGGCTCCGTCAGGATAGCATCTGCCATTGTTGTGCAGCGTGTGGTCTGGCGGGCAGGTCAGGCCACCGCTGCGGTTTCCACCCCGCGGGCAGGGGATGATGTTGTTGGGAATGGCGCCTTGCTGCAAAGCCGTCTGACTGATGGTCTGCGACCCACAGGCATTGCTGAAGCGGGCATAGCCGTCGTTCTCGAAGACTTCAGTAAATACTTCGGTGCCGTTTATGATCTGATTGCCACTGGAAGTCTGACCATGCGTATATGTGGCGGACGCAATTAGAAAAATGGAAATCAGAAGATTTCTTGCTTTCAAAAAAATCATCAAGACAACAACTCCACGCATCCGTGTGGTGAAGAAAATATATAAAACGGTATTGAAGAAATAATCTATGGAAAATTCCGAAAATAGACGTGAGGCGAGGTTCACGGCGTGTGTGAGATAGTATTCCATCACTTTGTGGCACAACAGTCCGGGTACATTGCCGACAGCTCAACAAGTTCCGACACGCGGGCGCCACCACCATTGCCTGCAAATCTGCGGCGGAGAAGCCCGCATCGGAACCCGGCCCATCACCCGCCAATTGCGGTCATTTGGGCTAAAAAAGCTTGCCAATGACGGTGTGAAGTGATTTGACCGCGATCTCGTCGGCACAAGCCGGTTTCTTGATAAGCAGAGGTTCTCCCATGTCGAAGCAGAAGACTTCACCGCATCTTTTGATCGTCGAGGCGCGCTTCTACGACGACATGGCCGATGCGCTGCTGGAGGGTGCCAAATTCGCGCTCGACGCAGCCGGGGCCAGCTACGACATCGTTACCGTTCCCGGCGCGCTGGAAATCCCCGCCGCCATCTCCATGGCCCTTGACGGCGCCGACCAGGACGGCACCGCCTATGACGGCTTCGTCGCTCTCGGCATGGTCATCCGCGGCGAGACCTTTCATTTCGACATCGTTGCCACCCAGTCATCACGGGCGCTGATGGATCTGGCGGTTTCGGAATCGCTGGCGATCGGTAACGGCATCCTCACCGTAGAGAATGATGAACAGGCCTGGGCCCGTGTGCGTCGCTCCGACAAGGACAAGGGCGGTTTTGCCGCCCGCGCGGCGCTGACGATGATCGAACTGAAGACGAAACTGGGCGGCTGATGATGGCGAGCGAAGAAATCCCGACACCGGCACCGGTCAAGACCGCCAACCAGCGCGGCGCGGCCCGTCTTGCCGCCGTGCAGGCGCTCTACCAGATGGATGTCGGCGGTACCGGCGTGCTCGAAGTGGTGGCCGAATACGAAACCCACCGTCTCGGCCAGGAAGTCGACGGCGACACCTATCTGAAGGCCGATGCCTCCTGGTTCCGCTCGATCGTCGCCGGCGTCGTGCGTGACCAGACCTCGATCGACCCCATGATCCGCGGTGCCTTGCAGGACGACTGGATGCTGTCGCGCATCGACAGCATCGTGCGGGCCATCCTGCGCGCCGGCGTTTTCGAGCTGCTGGAACGCAAGGACGTGCCGGTAGCCGTCATCGTCACCGAATATGTCGAGATCGCCCAGGCCTTCTTCGCCGAGGACGAGCCAAAGCTGGTCAATGCCATCCTCGACCGCATCGCCAAGCAGGTCCGGGTCGAAACCAAAAAATAACGGGCTGAATGGAGTGCCAGGATGAGTGCCGTGGAAACCTCCGGTCTCGATCGGCAATTGCGCGCTGCCAAGCGCAATGTCGGCATCCTGACGCTGGCCCAGTCGATCCTCGGTGCCTGCGCGCCGTTGACCTTCTCCGTCGGCGGTCTTGCCGGGTACCAGCTGCTCGGCGCGGACAAGTCGCTGGCGACCGCACCGCTCACCGGATACAATTCCGGGGTCGCCATTGGCGCGGTGCTGATCGCGTTGGCATCGCGCTACTTCGGTCGCAAGGTCAGCTTCATGTTTGGGGCGGCGATGGCCGCCATCGGCGGCGCGGTTGCCGCGATTGGCCTGTTCCGCGCCGATTTCTGGCTGTTCGCCTTCGGGCTGACTCTGATCGGCATTGCCGGCGGCTTTACCCAGAAAATCCGCTTTGCCGCCGCCGATGCTTCGCCATCTTTCTATAAAGGCAAGGCGATTTCCTGGATTCTGGCCGGCGGGATCGTTTCCGCCATTGTCGGCCCGCAACTGGCGATCCTGATGAAGGACTACTATGCGCCGGTGGTGTTTGCCGGCGCCTTTGTCGCCATCATCCCTCTGATGCTCGTGGCCATCGTCACCTTGGCGTTCCTCAAACTGCCCCCGGCAGCAGGCACTACCGGGCTGAACGGCGAAGCGGCCAGGCCGCTGCGCGAGATCGTCATGACCCAGCGGTTCATGACCGGCCTCATCTGCGGCATCGGCACCTTTGCACTGATGACCTTCATGATGACCGGCGCGCCGCTTGCGATGGTGGTCGGCTGCGGGTTTTCCTCCGATCTCGCCAGTCTTGGCATCCAGTGGCACGTCATTGCCATGTTCGCCCCGAGCTTTTTCACCGGCATGCTGATCTCCCGCTTCGGCACAGAGAAGGTGGTGCTGGCCGGACTGGTCATCCTGATGGCCTGTGCCGTAGTCGCCCACATGGGCGTGGCGCTGTGGAACTTCTGGTTCGCGCTGGTGCTGCTCGGCATTGGCTGGAATTTCGGCTTTATCGGCGCCACTGCCATCATCGCCTCGAGCTATCGCCCGCACGAGGCCGACAAGGTTCAGGGCTTTCACGATATCGTCCTGTTCGGCACGGTAGCCTTGGCATCGTTCCTGTCCGGCAAGGTGTTTTTCACCTATGGCTGGTCGGTGATGAACCTGGCGATCTGGCCGGTGACCACCGTCTGCATCGTGCTGGTGCTGCTGCAGATGCGCCGCACCGCCCAGGCCCCGGCCTGACCCTTCCTTTAGTTGAATATTCGTTAAATTCCGGGGCTTGACGCACGCGCATCGGCCACGCAATCTCGCGCCACGTCGGAGCGCCATCGGGAGGATGGTGCCCGCCGCTGGGAAAATACCGCGCTAAGCAAGGCGCGGCAACGGGAGGACGTTGCGAATGACAGTGCTTTTAGGCGTTATTTTGTGCGGGCTGCTATCGATAGCCTATGCCGTCTGGGCCACCCGGTCGGTACTCGCTGCCGATCAGGGCAATGCTCGCATGCAGGAAATTGCCGGCTATATCCGCGAAGGCGCGCAGGCCTATCTGGCGCGTCAATACCTGACCATTGCCATTGTCGGCGCCGTGGTCTTTATCGGCGCCTGGCTGCTCCTCTCGGCAACCGCCGCCTTCGGCTTCCTGATCGGCGCCGTGCTCTCGGGTGCTGCCGGCTTTATCGGCATGCACGTCTCGGTCCGGGCCAATGTCCGCACCGCCCAGGCGGCAGCCCAGAGCCTTGCCGCCGGCCTCGACATCGCTTTCAAGTCCGGCGCCATCACCGGCATGCTGGTAGCGGGCCTGGCGCTTCTCGGCGTCTCCATCTATTTCCTGTTTCTTACCGCCGGCCTCGGCCATGCAAGCGGCTCGCGTGAAGTGATCGATTCGCTGGTGGCGCTCGGTTTCGGCGCTTCGCTGATCTCGATCTTTGCCCGCCTCGGTGGCGGCATCTTCACCAAGGGCGCCGATGTCGGCGGCGATCTGGTCGGCAAGGTCGAGGCCGGCATTCCGGAAGACGACCCGCGCAATCCCGCCACCATTGCCGACAACGTCGGCGACAACGTCGGCGATTGCGCCGGCATGGCCGCCGACCTGTTCGAAACCTATGCCGTCTCGGTAGTGGCCACCATGGTGCTGGCGGCAATCTTCTTTGCCGGCAGCGCGGTGCTCGACACCGCGATGATCTATCCGCTGGCCATCTGCGGCGCTTGCATCCTGACCTCGATCGTCGGCACCTTCTTTGTCAAGCTGGGCGTCAACGGCTCGATCATGGGT
>Ga0247738_10000094_pt1 | contig 47794 bp, 37 predicted proteins | sample UWRJL013104B2_FD_180936 | JGI IMG/M metagenome (GOLD analysis project Ga0247738, IMG submission 180936) | Plant litter microbial communities from Arlington Agricultural Research Station in Wisconsin, United States - UWRJ-L013-104B-2 | ecosystem: Environmental > Terrestrial > Plant litter >...
ACCTCACCTATTTTTAAATGGGTGTCGCGTTCTTTCGCGTTGGGGGTCAGCACGTTAACAAAGCCAGTGCCACTAAATGAGTCTCTGGTATCTGCATAGTTAAGGCCAACGCGGCCGAAAGCGGATAGTTTTTCAGTAATAGGCACCAAGCCGACGAGATCTACATTGATGCCTCTAAGCTTAATGCTGCCGTTAAAAGTCCCTGCAGGCTGAGTTGTAGACGTGAAGTTGAATTTCCCCAAATCAAAGTAACCGCCTTCTATCGCGAAATGGCGATTAAATTGGTAGCCACCGTAGAATTTATAGCCTAAATCAATACTGTCCTCTTGCACAAAAGTTTCAGAGAAACCATTTGCCAGGAGCCCATCAGCGATTCTTTCTTCATCAATATCCGCTCTGCTCTGGCCAATGTTGCCGCCAATATACCAACCTGCATCCTCAGCTAAAGTGATAGGACTCGACATAATAGCGAGGGTCATCAAGCTTAAAAGCCCTGTCGTTTTTTTAATTTTCATGGGTGTATCCTCAAATATATTTACTTACATTTAACCGGAGGGCTTTTCAGCCTCAACCGGCTTTTAGTATTTAGTGGGTAAGCTTAAGGTGCTGGTACGTTAATAACGGTGTTGACCAGAGTGACCGAAGCATTAAGGGACAATACTCTGCCATTGATAGTAACTACCGCGACATTCCCATCAGTTGAAACGGCGGTACCAGCAGTGGAAATAATGGTTCCCATCATGGTTCCACCACCACCGGCGTTAATAGTGGCGGCTGTACCAACCTGCCAGAACACGTTTTTAGCTTGTGCGCCATTTACCAAAACAACGCTCTGTGGAGCTGCAGCGCCTGGGCCGCCCACAGTGAGGGTGCTTGCCATTTGGAATATCCATGTAGCATTGGCGTTGCCTTGTGCATCCAGAGTCAAATCTCCGCCTTCAATCTTGAAGGAGCCTGCACCCGCAGTGTAAACACCGGGAACAAGTACCAAGTTGGCGAGGTTGCCTGCCCCAGCATCACTTCCAGCGGGCTTAGCAACCAGCGCATTGTAGGCAATCAAAGCATCTGCACGTGCGGCACTTGCAATGGCTGCGGTAACAGAAGTACCTTCCGTAGGACATGCGACAGTTGGCGCCGGCGGAGCAGTGAAAATTTGCCCGTTAACCGTGCCGATATTCAGTTCAGTCTCAGTGTAAGTACAACCTACGCCTTGATCGTGGAACCCAGTCAATGCTGTGGAAACTGCAGTGGTACCTATATCGCCATTAATCACGGTGTAAATCCCTTGATTTGTTGCGCCGGCCGAGCCACCAAAGGTCCCGAAGCTAGCAGCCGAGCCAAGTGGTATTAAAACTTCAGGCACCACTTCACAGTCGATGACCGTAAAATCCCAAGCTTCGTCGTCTGCCATTGTATTTGCGGGAATGGCTAAATCTTTAACGCCATTAGAACCGCTTTTAAGTGTGGCTATGTAGGTAGTGCCTATTACAAGATCATTTAGTGGTGTGAAAGTAGCGACCTTACCGGTTGCAATATCAGTTACGACAGATGCTGCGACTACTGGTGTTTTGGCAACGGTGTCCTCTGTAACTGTAAAAGTTGAACTATTGAGACTAGCTGGTGCTATGCGTAAGCCCGACGGGATATCAAACGTTGCGTTGATCGTTGCGTCAGGGCATACGTTCATGTTGTCAGAGGTTGGACTAGTGGACATGACTGAAATATCGTCCGCAACCACCACTGCAGCGTTGGTTGTGAAGGTCCAGACATAATCGCTTGCGGCGGGTGGAGTTGCCTGATTGCCCATCAAATTATTTCCCGCTAAGTCTGTTACAGAACTCTTAACGGTAGCCGTGTAGGTAGTGTTAGCGGCCAAGGCAGCGTCAGGTGTAAATACAGCGGTTTTTGTGCCTACAGAGTAATCCAAACTGCCAGCTGGCTTTACGCAGGGCGTATCGCAAGTTACGGTAAAACTTGTTGGGGAAATACTGGGCGGCGCTATGTTTTCAGAAAAGGTCACACTTATGGCAGCATTGATAGGCGCGCTTGGTGCCGGGTTTAGCGTTGCAGGGACCGTGAGGGTGATAGTAGGGCGGGTATTATCAACGATACTGCCGGTTGTAAAATGCCAAACAAAGGTTGGTAGCAGAGCACCTGTCGCAAGGCTGGTCACACCCTTCACAGTAGCGGTATAAACTGTTGTAGGAGCAAGTCGAGTAGCTGGAGCAAGTGTGAATACGCCAATTTTATTAGTGGTATCACGCGTTACCGTTCCAATGGGATTAGTGCAAGGGGATGCACAGGTAACTGTGAAACTGGCGGCGCCCGTAATCGGAGCTATTTGCTCGCTAAAGTCGGCACTTACAATACTGGTGTTTAGTGCTACGTTCGTCGCGTTTGCCGCTGGCGCTACGGCAGTGATTGTTATGGGCATAGGCGCTGCACCGGTTGTAAAGTGCCAGACTGCAGGACTTTGCGTAGTAAGCGCCGTCGCAATACTAGTCGCACTGACAGTTACGGTGTAAACGGTCATTGCAATCAAGTTTGTTTCGGGGGTGAATGTGGCCACCTTATTTGTCGCATCAAGCACTAACGCGCCCGACGGGTTTGTACAAGGTGATGCACAAGACACTACAAAGTTTGTGCCCGTTACAGCCTCACTAAAGGTTGCGCTGATTACCGGGTTATGGACTTGAACGTCGGTCGCATTGTCACTTGGCGCCATTGAAGTTACTACGGGTGCAAGTGTTGCTTTGGCGGTACCCAGAACTTCTTTCTTGCCACCGCAGCCTGTAATTGCAATTGCAACTGAAATCGCAATTATCCATTTCACTGGATTGGAATAAATTTTAAGTCTGTTCATTTTATTTCCTTAATAGAGTGCTTTCTGCTGAACTGATTCGCAACTTTTTTACAATAATTTTGCTGTGAAAAAATTAGGCGTAAAGAACGATATTGGTGAGAGGCGGAGGAGATGGAGGTGCGATCTTAGCGATCAAAAGCGCGGTTCTTGTGTGACATCCTAGGGCGTTTTAGTGATTGGGTCCGTTCGTTGCAACACTTAGTCGGGGTTGAAGGTGTTTGATAAGTGAGTTCTTATCTATATCTTGAATTTCGTGTAGAAATAAAAATGGCCGACTCGGTATACTGAGTCGGCCATTTTTGTTTATAAAATTTTAACGCTCAAATTTTAAAATTAAGATTCCATATTGAAATCGTAGTTCAAACCTTGGGTTGGCTCTTGCAAATAATGGCCTTGAATATAATGCGCGCCTGCCTGCCAAAGTGTTGATAGCACACTGGCGTTTTCAACAAAAGGTACGATGGTGATTTTATTTTCAGCGTGAAGTTTTTCAATCAATTCAATTAATGCGGCCGAGCTTTCATTTTTATGTTGAATATCACTGGTGAATGATCCATCAATTTTAATCATGCTGGCAGTAACATGTTTAAGTGCATTAAAAGGATTTAGTGAACAGCCAAAATTCGTAATCGACATTTGAGTTTTTAGCTTTTGCAAGCCTTCAGCAAAACTTTTCGCTGCATTCAAATGATTTGTGACATCGACTTCATTGGCCTGGAAGGTAATTGAATCCGGGGTTAATTTGGCTGCTTTAAAAGCAACAGCAAGCCATGGCAACAAAGTTTCATCACACAGCGATTGGCGACCCAGATTAATAATCAATTTGGTTTTGTTGCCTTTGTTGCGGTGCTGCGACAACATTTTTATGGACTCTAAAATTACCCAACGATCAATCTTAATGCTGAGGTTGATTTTACTGGCGGCTTCCAGAAATTCTTCAGGTTCGATTTCTGTTCCTGTTTCAGTAATCATACGTAGATAAACTTCGTAGTATTCTTCTTCGGAGCCACGCAAACTGATAATGGGTTGAAAAAGTAAACGAAATTTATCATTGTCGAGTGCATGCTGTACTTCGCCAGCAACGTCGCGCACATGATCAACGACGGCAACTTCCTGCTCAAAGAGGCTGGCGTTATTGCCTTGCGCGGAACTGACTTTCTCCATTGCTGCGCGGGCTTGCTCTATCACAGTTCCAGCACTGGTTGATGTTTCGTTGATAATGGAAACACCTATGCTACAACTAAGCTGCAAGGTCTTGTTGTCAATTTCAATAATATGGTTCTCAAGCAGTTTACAAATTTGTAATGCGCGGTTGACGGCTGCATCGGCTTTAATATTTGGAATTAACAACGTAAAAGTTGTATCACCAAAACGCGCGAGAATATCGGTGGTATTTACTTTCTCGCGCAAGAGCGCAGATATATCACCGAGCACTAAATCAGAGCCTGCCACCCCAAAGGCTGAAGATACTCTTTCATCAAAGCCATCCAGCTCGATGTACAACAAACTGAAAGATTGTTGATCACCAATGTGGTCAATAGTATTTTCCAGCGTTTGAATCATATATTGGCGATTGTAAAGACCGGTCACCAAATCTTGCGATTTGATTTGATTTATTTGCGCCTGCAATTCTTCATTGTTGTTGGTAGCTTCATATTTTTGTGCGCGTGCTAAAAACTGAATGCAAGGCTCTTCGTCGTAGGTAACATGGGAAACATCGAGATTGATAGGTTTAGACGTGCCGTCTTGCATCACTCCGCGAAAGGCAAGTTGACTTGAACCAACATCTTCGCCTTTCAAGGTAAATTCTTTCAAAAAGTTTTTAAGTTTATTTTGCTCTTCATCGGCCACCATATCCATGATGGGAAGGGCTTCTATCTCATCGCGATTTTCAAACCCGAATAATTCAGCGAAAGATTCGTTGGCATACAAATAAAGACCGTCTTGCACATAAGCTATAGCATCGCGCGACGAATCCAATAATTGTTGGCTGCGACGCTCAGCTTCGCGAAATCGGCGGTCAGCGGAACGACGCGCCTGGCGGTCGAGTCGGCTCAACATTTCGCGTTGGATTACCAGCAGTAAATGTTGATCGTTGTCGAGGCTTACCACATCGACCGCGCCCATTTTCATGCCCTCAATTTGCCCGAAGGATTCTTCCTCTTCTTTTAAGAGGATGACGGGAACGTCTTTACTCAAGCGACGGATGTGTTTCAGCGCCACTTGCGGGGTAGGATTATTGGTATTGTCATTGGCAATTAATAAATCCCAGGTTTGTTCTTGTAATAGTTTTACCAGCACTTCCTCGCTGTCTACATGTTGTGCCCGGCTGGGTCTGCCAGCGTTGTGCAACATGCTGATTAATCGCTCCGCTTCCGCGCGCGAATTATTAAGAATTATGAGGCGAATCGTGTCTATGGGAGTCATATAAGTATTTCTGCGCCTATCCTTTAACCGCTCAGAGCGGTATCTGTGCCAAATATCGGTAACAGGTTGCCGGGATTACGAACCACTGCCGTTCAAGTTTATTGCTATCTTACTTCAATATCGTATTTGCTCAAGCCTTCAGCTGATTTATGCGACCTGGTTAACCTTGTCGCAAATTCCTTACATTTTTTTCAAAAATTTTGCTACAGGTGCTCATTTGGGGCGTGAAAAGCTGCGACAAAAATAGTTTTCACGCGAAAAATTTGACTTGGAAAAACGCCATGGCACTTAAGAATCCCAAATGGAATCAAAGTCATCTTTTTTTGTTTCGTCTTTGGGTTTTGGGATAGCCAAATCGCGATAGGTGAATTGGCTAAAAACTCCAGTGGCGAACAATCGCCGTGTGAGTTGAATGCTGTGTTGTGCTCCTTCACGTTCGGTAGATGTACGCCTATAAATCCGCGCTTTGCTGTATTCGCGAAAAGACACGGCATTGGTAATTAGCGTTGCTGGTTGATTGATCGCCTTTAAAGGCGGAACTTCAAGCGCACGCAAATATTCGGACGAGTCTCCCGTTTTATGAATTATCGCCAGGGCTACCGCGGTTACATGAGCTGCCAATATCTGGATACCGAGTTGAGTTGCGCCTTTGGTTTGATTTGCCCAGCGAACTACACCCAGACTCCACCGATTGCGCAATGGATCGCGTAACCCTAAAAGTTCACCAGCTTTTACCTGGCTTGGGATTTCATCGCGCCATTCAATGCAATACCCGCCCGCACTCGTGTCTATTAAAGGAACGTGATAAATCGGATAGGCGTCCTTAAACGCTTCATCTTCCTGTTTTTTTATAGCAGATTCGATATTGTCAGTGGCAACCCGTTGGCCAGCCAATGGCGTACCGGAAACATCAAACGCATCACCCCAGGGATCGTCGCCGGATTTTTTTTTGTCGCCATTTTTTAAATTAACACCACGCTTATGAAAAATCGCGGTAATACTTTCCATGGATTGTTCTGAACTGGTTCGGTTTAAAAAATGCGTGAAAATCATTTTTCCAGCCAAGTGGTAATGAATATTGCTCAATCCGACGGCAACGTCTAATGCGCCCTGGCTGTGCTGACGATCAAAATTTCGCTGTGCCAGTAAATTCCACGCTTGGATTAAATGTGTCGTTAGTGCGGGTGTTAATTGCAATTCATTGCGCAAAGAACTGCCGTCGACGTCTGAGTTACTGGTGGTATTAAGATCGTTTAATTTTTTACAAATTTGCGCGGTATTTAATTCTAAAAGCAAGCTGACATTGCTATTGGTAAAGCGCGAGCGATAAAGCGGTGGGCGGTTGCTATTGAGCTCAACGACAAACAAATTATCGTGATTACCGCTGTGCGTATCTTGCAACTGTGCCAATACGCTCAATTCATCCAGTGCTTCAAATGTCGAAAGAATTTCATCTTGTCGCAACTGGTTGGGTCGAGCACAGGCAAGTAAAAGCGCACGAGTGTATGCGAGTGTAATCGTAGGGCAGTGCTGTAGATGAGGATATTCATCCACTACCGGGCTATCAGTAATTTCCAAATGCAGTGCTAATTGGTAAAGCGAATGCAACTCGGTCCACAGTTGCCCGGAGATAGGAACGTAGAGTTGATAATATCTGAGCAACAACAAACTGATGCCGGTAATCGCACGATGAATCGCCAGAGTTAGTAAATCAGTATTCGCATTGGATTGGCTGGACAGATCGCGTACGGCAACCAGATAACCATTGATCATATGCTTTTGTAAGGCTTGTGCGATGGTGGCGGTTTTTACCGCAGGTTCAGGCAGAATCAATGGTTGGTTGAGAAATGTTTGCGTTAATCCTTCAATCGATTGCAAGGTTGGATTGCGCAGATTTTCCAAAATCTGAATACGATTGCCGGGATTGGTTTGAAACCTGCTGATATCTGGCAAGGCTTGATAAAGTAAACCGCTCACAAATTGTGTTTGGGTCAGTGGCAGTGAACGAACCCATGCTTTAACGCTGCTATCTCTTGTGCCGTCGCAAAAACTCAGCTGCACCAAATCCTGTGCGGGCACATTGAGTTGCTGCAAAAGTTGTTTGATAGGCTGCAATGTGGTCATTGGTGCACAAGTATCACTTAGATAATTTGAAGGTGTTATTACACTATAGCCCAATAATACAAGTCGGCTCGGCCTCTAGATCTAACGGAGTTGCGTTTTATAGCTGAATTAATATTTATTTTTTAAGTTGCTCGTCGAGCAATGCAAGGCGTTCGGGTGTGCCCACATCGCTCCAAAGCCCGCTATAAACCTCAGCACTGATGCGCTGGTGATTGATACCATACTTTAAAACTTCGCCGAGGGGAAATTTTACGCGGCGGTTCGGGTAGTACTTAATCAGGCGCGGATGAATCAGACTGATTCCTGCAAAAGTAAACTTGTCGAGATGTGGATTATTTTCAAGCACACCCGAAGTGCCTGGAGAAAAATCTCCGGTGGGGTGGAACTCGGGATTAGGCACTAGTACGAGATGCGCATCGCTGGATTCTGATAGCGAATAATTGCAGAGTTTGGCCAGGGGATAGTCAGTCCACACATCACCATTAATAAGAATAAACGGATCATCGCCCAACAAATGCAACGCGTTCAATAAACCGCCAGCAGTTTCGAGCGGTTCCGGCTCTTCAGAATAAAAGACCTTTAATCCGAATTGCTCACCATTGCCTACGAAGGCCCGAATTTTTTCGCCCAGATAAGCCAGATTAATAACAACTTCCTCAGCGCCAACAGCGGCCAAGGCTTCAAGGTGATATTGCAGTAGCGGTTTTCCGCCCACGCTGAGCATAGGTTTAGGCAAAGTGTCGGTTAGGGGACGCATTCTCTGCCCGAGCCCGGCAGCGAGGATCATGGCTGTGCGAATCATGATTGCTCACCTGCCACGCGGTATTCGCTATACCAGGGTTGTTGCTCAATTAGGGGTAAAAGTTTTTCGCTAAACCAATCTGCAAAGGCTGTTAACTCCGGGTAAGCTTGCGCTACTTCAAGGGTGTAACGGATCACCAAGGGTAAATCCTTCAAATAGTGCGGTTTATTATCGCGCAAGTGTAAACGGGCAAATATTCCCAACACTTTAATATGGCGTTGTAAGCCCATCCAATCGAACCAGCATAGATAAACATCTTCGCTCACACGAATGTCTAGCAGGCCCGCATTCAATGCCGATTGGCGATATTCAAGTGCCAGCTCGCGAATTTGATCGGCGGGCCAGCGGATGTAGCAGTCCCTAAGTAGAGACACCAAATCATAAGTACAGCCGCCCCTGAGCGCGCCCTGGAAATCTATTACGCCGACGCTTTCATCTGCACAGATGAGTAGGTTGCGGGAGTGAAAATCACGATGGACCAAGGTTTGCGGTTGCTCGAGTGCAGAGTTTTCCAAATTAAGGAAAAGCTCATTGAGCATTGCCTGTTCGGCGCTATTTAAAACGTAACCTAATAATTTACCGGCAAACCATTCAATAAAAATGTCCAGCTCACGTCGTAATAAAACGCGATCATAGGGCGGTATAAGTGCGGGTTCATCCGGGCAGGCTTGTAAACTTAACAGCGTATTAAAGGTCTGTCTGTAACCCGCCTGAAAAGTCGCCGGGGTCAGGGTTTGGTATAGATGTTCATCGCCAAAATCTGTTACGAGTAAAAATCCGGATTTCTCGTCAGCCGCAAGAATGGTGGGTGTGTTGACCTTATTTGCACTCAGGTAGCGAGCAAGATTTACAAATTGCTGCGTATCTTCGGTCTGGGGTGGTGCGTCAACCGCCAACCATTGGGATGGCGTAGCAAAGCGGAAGTAGCGCCGAAAGCCTGCATCGCTAGCGATAGGTACCAAATGAACACTATTGGGTGCGCGGGATAAGATTTCCGCAACCCAAAGGCCAAGCAGTTGTTCTCGTTCTTGCGGCGTTAAGGCCAGATGCATGCGGGCTCCGTATATGACCTGGTTAGTTAATAAACATGGCTCTAATAAAGAAGGCTGTAAAATGCGGGATTCTACCTCAAGCCTTGGTGTATCGGCTAAAAGTCTTATGTCGGCTTCATAAGCCTACTGTTTACGAAGGATTAATGGCGAATTAATTCCCTGCCAAGGCTGATTGCAGTAGAATCGCGGCAATTTTTGAATGACCTTAAGTATTTATGAAAGTGATGCAGAGCATCCTTCCTCAACGAGATAGCTGTTGATGGTTTTAGCCCCCGGATTTCCGTTAAAAAAATTGATTATTGGTATGCGAGCTACCGGGTTAGTAGCTGCAACACTCGTATTAAATTTGATGTGTGCACAGCGGGGTTTGGCAGAAGAGCCCTCTACTGATCCTGAAAAACTGGAAAAAGCATTTGACGATAGTAGATACCTTGACTGGGTTCCTATTGAGCAGTTGACCGAAGAACAAAAGAAGAAGCTGGTTCCAAACATTTGCTGTAAAGGTGCCTATGTTGCGCCAGTCAGAACTGACAGCGACATCCATTTGAAACCGCAAGAAGCGCCTACCCGTGCCGGTGCGAATGAACAAATCAGCGAGGGCCAATCACGTGTGCACTTCAAAGGTAACGTTGCTATCACGCAAGGTAACCGGACGATTACTACCGAAAGCGCTTCTTATGATAAGACCACTGATAAGACGGAGCTGAGAGGCGGTATCCAGCTACGTGATCCCAATATGACCGTTCATGCAGAATCTGCGGATATAGATGTTGGTGCAGGTAATGCGCATTTCGATGATGCTCGTTTTGTACTCTATGACAGCCGTATGCATGGTGTTGCCAATCAGTTAGAAAAAACGGGCGACAATGTCATCAATCTCCAGCAAACCATAATCAGCAGTTGTGAGCCCGGCGACAACGCTTGGTCATTACGAGGCTCCGAGATTTCATTGCACCCGGACGAGCATTACGGTACCGCCAAAAATATGCGTATTACCGTCAAAGATATTCCGGTGATCTATCTTCCTTACGTGCGCTTTCCTGTGGGGGACGAGCGACTGACAGGATTTCTAACGCCAACACCCAGTTACAGCGAGCGCAATGGCACAGAGTTGTCCGTGCCGTTTTACTGGAATATCGCACCTAATGCAGATGCCACCTTAACACCGCATTATTTATCCAATCGTGGCTTCATGTTGGAAACTGAATTACGTCATTTAACGAAATATTTCGACACTGTTTTAGAAGGTAGCGTAATTAATAATGACAAAGGCGGTTACAGTAGCTTTTTGGAAGGTGAAATTAGGGGCGGCCGTATAACTGAGGCAGATGCTTACCCATACCGCGGAAGCGATAGGTGGTACGCAAAATTGGAGCAGCAAGGCGGGCTAGGGCAGAACTGGAGCAGCAATATCAGTTATGCAGACCTGAGCGATAAAGATTATCTGCGTGATTTGTATGTCGGTTCCATCGACTCGAATCGACAAGCTTATATCCGTCAAACCACATCAATTAACTATCGTTCAGAGCATTGGTTTTCGGGTATTAAGACAGATGAATATCGTCTCCTCACTCCGAAACCGTCGCCTTATCGTGAATTACCACGGGTGAATGTTGATGGTACTTATCGATTTACCGATTGGGTTTTGAAACTGAATAATGAATACGTTAACTTCACCGAAAACCGTTATTTTGCGGATGCATTTTTAACAAATCCCACTAACGCAGCAGACCCCACATGGGACCCGGATGTACAAGCGCAACAAGCGCGGCAGGCCTACGTATACGGCGAGCGGTTTAATACTAATTACAGTTTGACTTGGGACAAGTCCTATACTTGGGGATTTGTTAAGCCGGGAGTTGCCGTTAAAAGTTTGTCCTATAAATTGGATAGTCGAACTTTGCGTGAGGGTGTGGACGATGCTCCAAACTTTGTAGTACCGCAAGCAAGTATTGATGCAGGATTATTTTTTGAACGCGATACTAGTTTATTCGGTGAAACATACTTTCAAACCCTTGAGCCAAGAATGTTTTATTTTTACAGCGATTATGAAGATCAATCGTCGCTGTACAATCTCACCACGAGAAATAGCCCTGTTAATTTCGACTTGGGCGATCTCACCTTTAATTACAATCAATTATTCCGTACCACGCGCTTTTCCGGCGGTGACCGACTGGATGATGCAAATCAAATTTCTCTTGCGGTTTCTACCGCGTTTTCATCCAAAGAAACTGGCATTGAGCGCTTGCGGTTAGGTATTGGCCAGATCTTCTACAAGGACGATCGTAGAATTACAACTTACGATAGATCCCTAGCTGATAAAGAATCATCTATCGTACAAGACAACACCCGATCTTCTTCAGATTGGGCTGTACAGATGAGTGGCCAGCTTAACCGCAGAGTCCGTTTGAGTGCCGATGGTGCCTATGATCCACGTAACGAGCGGTTTGATAGCGGGAACCTTGGTTTTCATTACATGGATGATAGCTATCGTATTTTTAATTTAACCTATCGTTATACCCTAAAGCCCGTTTTTGCCAGCCCTAGCGACCCATTTCCTCAGCCGACGGCATCTATGAATCAATTGGACACGTCCATCATCCTGCCTGTTGGTAATCGCTGGAGCATCATCGCGCGGAATAACCATGATTTTACGCACGATGTGGAACTAGATACTTATGCGGGGCTCGAATACAACGATTGTTGCTACAGGGTCCGGGTGGTCGGGCGTCGCTGGTTGCGGGTTGACTATTCCACGCCTGATTTCCTCGACAAGTTAACCAATGATGATTTCGAGCCGGGAATTATGTTTGAGCTTGAGCTCAAAGGACTTGGCAGCATGGATAAAAAAATAAGTGCTTTGCTGGAAAAAACCATTGAAGGTTTTAAAGAGCGCGATAAAAATTTACGCTAAACAACAAGTGAAAAAATTATGCAGATTAGATTGACGAAGATTTCTTACAGCCTTGCTATTGCCGCTATGCTAACGGCGGGGCAATTTGTGTGGGCTGCTAAACCTGTGGGACTTGATCGCGTCGTTGCCATTGTCGATGAAGACGTAGTGCTTGAAAGTGAATTGAATGATCGCGCGCAAGCTGTGTTACAACGTTTGAAAGGTCAGTACAGTCAATTACCTGATGAGGAAGTGTTGCGCAAACAAGTGCTTGAACAATTAATTGTGGAGCGCGTTGAGCTTGGTTTGGCCAAGCGTTATGACATTAAGGTAGAAGAAGCGGAAATTGATCAGGCGATAGATCGTATTCGCGAAAAAGGTAAAATGACTGCTGAGGAATTAGAGGCAGATCTTAAACGTCAAGGTTTATCGCTCGCTGGTTTGCGTAATCAGATTCGCGACGAACTAACCATCAATCACCTGCAACAAGGTGTGGTGAGTAATCGCATCAAAGTGAGCGAGCAGGAAATCGATAATTTTCTTGCATCAAGCGATGGTAAGTTTGCCACCTCGCCGGACTTTCATGTTGGACATATTTTGATTGCAGTACCTGGCTCGGCTGACGCAGACACTATTGCTGAAGCGGAGAAAAAAGCAAAAGAAATTTACCAGCGCTTGCAAGCTGGCGCTGATTTCGCCCAGCAAGCAATCGCAAATTCCAATGACCAGGCAGCTTTACAGGGTGGCGATATTGGTTGGCGTAAACTCGCGCAACTTCCCGAACTTTTTGGTAATCAACTGGCAAATTTAAAAACCGGTGAAGTCACGCAGCCTTTTCGCAGTGGGGCTGGCTTTCATATCCTTAAAAATATTGAACAGCGCGGGGGTGGCCAGCAATTAATCGAGCAAACTCATGCCCGTCATATTCTGGTCAAAACATCTGAAATTATGGACGATAACCAAGCACGTGAAAAATTGCTCGCGTTGAAAGATAAAATTGAAAAGGGTGCGGATTTTGCGAAATTAGCGAGAGAAAATTCAGAGGATACGGGCTCAATGCTGAGTGGCGGAGATCTAGGTTGGGCTTCACCGGGTATGTTTGTACCTGCGTTTGAAACCAGCATGGCCAATACACCCATAGGTAAAATCAGTAGCCCCTTCAAGAGTGACTTTGGATGGCATATCTTGCAAGTGCTTGAACGTCGTAAAGAAGATATGAGTGAACAAATGAAGCGCAACCAGGCACAAAATGTCATACGTTCACGTCGTTTCGACGAAGAGTTTCAATTGTGGTTGACACAAATTCGTGAAGAAGCTTTTGTTGAGATAAAGCTTAAGTAATTTAAAATTTTAGTAAAGCGCGGCTAGACAGGTTTTATTAACAGACGTTTGTTTGCTTAATGATAACGTTGTTTTAGCCGCGTTTTGTTTTATTGGTTTTCAAAAATTAATATATCAAGATTGCGGAAAACATTATGACAAGCTGTTTTCGAATTGCTCTTACCCCGGGTGAGCCTGCAGGCATAGGTCCGGATCTGGTGGTAGCCTTGGCCCAGGATGCCCAGCAGCATGAAATTGTAGCAATCGCAGATCCCGAAATGTTGCGAGCTCGTGCTGCACTCCTGAAGCTGCCATTAACAATGCGGATTGTCGACCTGGCAGCATCACCACGACCTTCTGTGGCAGGTGAGTTGGCTGTTTTACCGATTGATGTGAATGAGAAAGTATTTCCAGGAACCCTAAATGTCGGCAATGCGCCTTATATTTTAAAAACGCTTGACGCCGCTATTGAAGGTTGCATCAACCATTCTTTTTCAGCACTGGTTACGGGCCCGGTCCATAAAAGTGTAATCAATGATGCAGGTATAGCTTTCAGTGGTCATACCGAGTATCTCGCGGATAAAACCAACACTGAAAAAGTTGTTATGATGTTGGCAACGCAAGGTTTGCGTGTGGCACTTGCAACTACGCATTTGCCCTTGAAAGATGTTGCAGCGGCAATCAATGAAAAAGAGTTGATGCGAGTTATCGAGATATTACATCGTGATTTGCAAATTCAATTCGGGATCAGCAAGCCCAAAATATATGTGTGCGGATTAAATCCACATGCGGGTGAGGGCGGGCATTTGGGGCGTGAAGAAATTGAAATCATTGAACCAACATTGAATAAGTTGCGGGAAAAAGGAATCAATTTAATCGGCCCGCTACCCGCAGATACTTTATTTACGCCAAAATATCTTGACCATGCAGATGCGGTCCTGGCGATGTATCACGACCAAGGTCTTCCGGTTTTAAAATACAAAGGTTTCGGTCAGGCGGTCAATGTAACGCTCGGATTGCCGATCATTCGCACGTCGGTTGATCATGGCACCGCGTTGGATTTGGCAGGTACTGGTAAAGCGGATTTGGGAAGCCTGCGCACGGCGTTACATTACGCCTTAGACATGGTAGAGGCGCGCCAACGGGCGCAATAAACATGAATAAAAACTTTTCCGGCGATACATCGTTTAATCACCAGGGGCAACACAAGGCGCGTAAGCGGTTTGGTCAAAATTTTTTAATTGACCATGGCGTTATCCGCGACATAGTGCGTGCCGTGCATCCAAAAAAAGAAGATTGTATTGTAGAGATTGGCCCTGGAAAAGGCGCCATCACGCAACTGCTTGCTGATAGCTGTGATCATTTAAGTGTGATTGAGCTTGATCGCGATTTGGTGCCTTGGTTAAAAGTAAAATTTGAGCATCATCCGAATTTTCAGTTATTCCAGGCTGATGCATTGCAATTTGATTTTGCGCAACTGATTAAAAACGATCAGCCGTTGCGTATCGTTGGCAATTTACCGTACAACATATCAACTCCATTGATTTTTCATTTGCTTTCCTATTCAACACAAGTGCGAGATATGCACTTCATGCTGCAAAAAGAAGTCGTTAAACGCATGGCTGCGCAAGCGGGGGATAGTGCTTATGGACGATTGGGAATTATGGTGCAGTATTATTGTGAGGTAGAAAATTTATTTGAAGTGCCACCTTCGTCGTTTGATCCGGCACCCAAGGTGGACTCTGCGATCGTTCGTCTAGTACCTCATAAAGAGTTACCTCATAAAGCTACGCATATTAAAACGCTGGAAAATCTTGTTAACGTAGCATTTCAACAACGCCGTAAAACTTTACGTAACTCTCTCAAGCAATTACTTACACCTGATATCATTGAGCAGCTACCTATTGATACTTCAGCTCGTGCTGAAGATATTAGCTTGGCGGATTATGTGGCTACCAGCAATTTGCTGGACAGTCTGACAGTATCTATAAACTCATCAGTGCCCGTGAAAAGTAGTTAGACTTATGGACAATAAAATTTTGGTTAGTGTGAAAACCAGCTATATGGCGGATCAAACCCTACCGCGTGAACGTTATGTTTATTCATACACCATAACTATCGCTAATCTTGGCGAACAGGCTGCGCAGTTGCTCAGTCGTCATTGGTTGATTCGCGATGCAAAAAATAATTTGCAGGAAGTGCAGGGTGTAGGCGTGATCGGAGAACAACCCCATATAAACCCTGGTGAAAGTTTCACTTACACCAGTGGTGTGGTGCTTGAAACTGAAACCGGTATTATGGAAGGAACCTACCAAATGCGCGCAGACAATGGCGATATGTTCGATGCGGAAATTCCCGCATTCGCATTAGTCCCTCCACACGCTATGCATTAAAATTTCGTGGGTTGCTATATTCTTTTAAATAAAATTATTTTACAGCGCTGATGAAGGGCTCTTGTCATTATGGCCACATACGCAATTGGTGATATACAGGGCTGCTACGATTCACTCCAATGCTTACTGGAAAAAATCGCCTTTAATCCTGATTTGGATAAATTATGGTTAGTAGGCGATTTGATCAATCGTGGGCAGGATTCTTTAGCCACATTGCGTTATTTATATTCCATCCGCCACTCTGTTGAATTCGTTTTAGGTAACCACGATTTACATTTTTTAGCTGTTGCTGCCGGTTTGCGCAAAATGGGGGTGAATGACACTTTGCGTGAGTTATTGCAGGCGCCTGATCGTCAAGAATTAATTGATTGGTTAATGAAGGGCAAGTTACTGCATACCGATGAAGCATTAGGCTACACCATGGTTCATGCAGGTATACCACCCATGTGGTCCCTGCAGCAAGCGCAAGCTCATGCGCGCGAAGTTGAAGCTGTATTGCAGAGTCGCTACTGTCATGAATTTTTCTCGACAATGTACGGCAATCAACCTAATCGTTGGAAAAATAAATTAATCGGCATGGATCGTTTGCGAATCATTACCAATTATTTTACTCGTATGCGATTTTGTACAAAAAAAGGTATGTTAGAGCTCGATACAAAAGAAAATATGAATGCAGCTCCGTTAGGGTTTTCGCCCTGGTTTTCTTTTTCTGATCGTAAAACTATCAATGATAGAATTATTTTTGGTCATTGGGCTGCCCTTGAAGGAAAAACAAATACTCCCAATATTTACGCACTGGACACTGGTTGCGTATGGGGTGGTTCACTTTCTGCACTACGCTTGGAGGATGCACAGTTATTCAGTTGTGATTGTCTTGCGTAATTGATACAAAAACCTTATTCATTTTACATTCAGTAAAAACTGCTAATCTGCCCTCGCATTCAAACGCGACAGTTTTTTGGTTGGAGTTTGTGTAATTATTATTTACTAAAGGAAGTTTTTATGAAATTAAAATTACTCGTTGCTGCTATTGGTGTGGCTGTATCCGGTTTTGCTATCGCTGATTCGTATCAAGCAGAAATTTCAGCTGGTGTGGTGCGCTCTGATATTGATTATCTAAAAGATGATATTGATACCTATCATGTAGAAGGTGCTTATTATTTCAAGGCAGTAAATACATCCAATTTGCCTTTGGCAGAATCAGCATATTTAGGAAAAAACAGTAATGTTTTTGCAGGATTTTTAGATGTTCCTCGCCATAATGGCTGGCCAAGTTCCCAAAGTTATCAGGTTGGAGCTGAATTTTATATTCCAGAGAATTTTCTTTACGCGAAGGCAGCTGTAATACGTAATTCTTCCGGTGGAAGTCATGAGAGCGACTGGTTTACATCTGTCGGTATTACGCCTATCGATGGATTGCTCTTAACCACACAGTATTATCACGATGCAGGTTACGATGCTAACATCCATGCTAAATATGTGACTGATGTAGGTGCTGGCCAATTTATTAATGTTGAAGCGGGTTTTACCGATACCGATTTTGGAACTGAGGCTTATATCGGCGGCGATTACTATTTCGACAATACGTTTAGTGTTGGTGCCCAGGTTAGAGATAATGATGCCGATACGGAATATACATTGCGTACCCGTAAATTCTTCACTGAAAAATTCAGTGCGGATGCTTTCTATATGGATGCTGACTTCGGTAGCACTATTGGAGTGGGCTTAGCAGTTCGTTTCTAATTTTTTGTTGATGATTTTAAAAAAGGCCAGCAACTATGCTGGCTTTTTACTTTATAAAATAATTAATGAAAATTTCTAGATAATTATATTTAATACGCGGTCTTAAAAGTAAAGCTCAAATGGACAACATCTGGTTCCAGTAATGAGATTGACAATTTTGATTTGCCTATAAATTAGGCTGAATGATCAAAAACAACGAGGATTATCGTAAATTGAGATGTTAATGAGAGCTAAATAGAAGCGTCAGCCAGTTTAAGCGGACTGACGCGCTGGATTAAAAATCGAGGTCTGAGATATCGTCGTAACCGAGTTGGTCTTTAATGCGTTTACGCTCCAAACGGTCTTCCAATTTGCGACGCATTTCCAGGGTATGTTGGCTGGCTTCCTTCCCTGTTAACTTGGGTGCAACATCATCTTCTGCTTCAATACTCGCTTCGCCAATTAAATCCGAGTCTTGAGAATGGTCTACATCAACTGACATGTGAATGCTCCAGGGGTACAGGTTTGTGTGGATAAATTTGACCCGCGCTATTTACCATAGGCCAAAATAAAAAAAAAGAAAAATATTAAAAAGTACCTAGTTTTTTTCTTTTAGTGCTTCCGGGGATTAATACAAAAATAGTAGACCATTTCCGCACTATAATGGCCGGGATATTTCGCGAGGGTTTGAGCCATGGTTGATACACTATTAACAACTCAAGTTGAGCCACGTAAGACCCTGATCGGGTGGCGAGAATGGTTAACCTTGCCTGAGCTCGGTATTCCCCATATAAAGGCTAAAGTGGACACTGGTGCAAAAACCAGCGCTCTACATGCTTTTTATCTGGAGTCTTTTGAGCGCGATGGGAGGCCTTGGGTAAGGTTTGGTGTACATCCTTTGCAAGCATCCTTAGGCAATGTGGTCAATTGTGAGGCGCCGGTGAAGGACGTTCGACGCGTTACCGATTCCGGCGGGCACGCAGAAATGCGACCCGTTATCGAGACAGCCTTGCTTGTTCAGGGCGAAATGCGAGTTATCGAACTGACCCTCACAGATCGCGAAAGTATGATGTTCCGTATGTTATTAGGCCGCAGTGCGCTCAAGCGCAGATTCGTAGTCGACAGCGGCAAATCCTTCCTGCTGGGTGGCAACAGGCTCCATCCAGTACCCGCGTGATTCGATCAGGCGGATTCCCTCACTTTTAGGTTCTTTATGAAAATAGCTATTTTGTCGCGCAATCGCCATCTCTACTCTACACGGCGTCTGGCGGAAGCCTGCATCGCCCGTGGGCACGAGGTGCGGGTTATCGACATTCTTAAATGTTGCATGGATATAAGCTCGTCTAATCCTGCGATTTGGTACATGGGAGAGGAGTTGCAAGGGTTTGATGCGGTCATCCCGCGCATAGGTGCATCGGTGACCCATTACGGGCTGGCTGTTATTCGTCAGTTTGAAATGATGGGAGTTTATTGCCTCACCGAATCAGTCGCATTGGGGCGTTCACGCGATAAATTGCGCGCTCTACAACTATTATCCCGCAAGGGAATCGGCTTGCCTAAAACCGGCTTCGCCTACAACGTTCACGATACTAAGGAATTGATAAAGCTTGTGGGTGGCGCACCGCTTGTACTGAAGTTGTGTGAGGGAACCCAAGGGCGCGGGATAGTGCTGGCGGAAACTCCCAAGGCCGCTGAAAGTGTTATTGAGGCGTTCCGTGAACTGCGAGCAGAATTTCTGGTACAAGAATTTATACAGGAAGCTAACGGTAGTGATGTACGTTGCTTTGTCGTGGGCGGCAAGATTGTTGCCGCTATGCAGCGCACTGCGCAAGAAGGTGAATTCCGCTCTAATTTGCATCGCGGCGGCACTGCTAAGATCACCAAGCTAACACCTGACGAGCGTTCTACCGCTATCAAAGCTGCGCATACCATGGGTTTACAGGTGGCAGGTGTAGACCTGCTTCGCTCAAATCGGGGCCCGCTGGTGATGGAAGTAAATTCCTCACCGGGTTTGGAAGGAATTGAGACAGCTACTAAAAAAGATATTGCGAATATTATTATTGAATTTATTGAAGAGAATGCGCGCCCAAATAATACAAAAACGAAAGGTAAGGGATAAGCCGTTTTTCAGCGCGGTTTGCTTTGTTGTCACTTGTGAAACTGCAATCATACTTTAGGGCACGGGTAAACTCAGGCACCCGTTTTATAAGTCTCTAGCGGAATGACTGTGCCATCAAAACAAAATCGACCGCCCTGAAAATGGCTTTCAAATTGTTTTGCGGACATAGGTTTTGCGTAGAGAAAGCCTTGCGCTTGATCGCAGCCACGTTGACGCAACCATTCGGCTTGATGTTCAGTTTCAACACCTTCAGCCACCACGCGCAGTTGCATGCTGTGGGCCAAACCAATAATAGTTTGGGTGATGGCCGCATCGTTCATGTCATCTTGAATATCGTTTACGAAGCTGCGATCAATTTTTAATTTTTGGATGGGGAATCGTTGTAGGTAAGCAAGCGATGAATAGCCCGTTCCGAAATCATCAATAGCGATATACATACCCATTTCATTGAGTTGGTTAAGTTGGTTAATGGTTTCACCTGCATGTTCCATTGCACAGCTCTCAGTAATTTCTAATTCCAGATATTCAGCTGACAATTGAGTCTCGCGCAAAATAGCTTCAACTTTTCCTGGGAAATTCTTTTGACGGAATTGGCGTGGAGATAAATTCACCGCAATTTTTCCAATATCTTTTCCAGCATCCAGCCAAACTTTTCGTTGGCGGCAGGCTTCACGTAGCACCCATTCACCGATAGGTACGATCAAACCTGTTTCTTCCGCCAGCGGAATAAAATGAGCGGGTGAAACCAGCCCTCGCTCCGGGTGTTGCCAGCGAACCAGAGCTTCAACACCCATTAAATCGCCAGACTTTAAATCAATTTGTGGTTGGTAATGCAATGTAAATTGATGCAAATCCAGGGCGCGTCGCAAATCATTTTCCAATAGCAAATAGTTAACGGCGGTTGCGTTCATGCCTTTGGTGTAAAACTGGCAATTATTTTTGCCGGCTTCTTTTGCTTTATACATGGCGATATCAGCATGCTTTAATAATTCGTCAGTATCCGTACCGTCATCAGGAAAAATGCTGACACCAATACTCACTGTTGAAGAAATTTCATGGCCGCTGATTTCTATAGGGTGGGCGAGTGTTATTAGTAATTTGTTCGCAACCGATACCACATCCTCAACGTCGTGCACACCTTCCAGTACCACCACAAATTCATCGCCGCCTAAACGGGCGACGGTATCCATATCGCGCACGCCTTCACAAAGACGCGTGGAAATTGCTTTAATCATCATGTCGCCAGCGTCGTGACCAAGACTGTCATTGATATTTTTAAATCTGTCTATGTCCAGCAGCATTAACGCGACTTTTGAATTGCTGCGGCGGGCTCGTGCAAGCCCGTGGTAAATACGATCATAAAATAGTGAGCGATTAGGTAAGCCAGTTAATGAATCGTGGAAGGCCATATAATTCAAGCGTGATTGTTGCTCTCGCAAGGCGTTTTCAGCGAGTTTGCGCTCTGAAATATCTGTGCCAATAGTACATACGCCGAAGACTCGATCATCTTTGGAGCGCAGCGGAAATTTCACCATTAAATAGGTGTGCATGCTGCCGTCTTTGTGCATTAAATCGAGTTCAACTTCGTAGGTTTGCTGTTTAGTTTTTGCGGCAGCATCTATGTCGAAAATAGATTGTGCGACATCTTTTGGAAACACATCGAAGACATTTTTTCCCACGAAACCACTTTCATCTATATTGGCCATTTGCTTGAAATGTTCGCTTGCTAAAACCACATTTCCGTCTAAATCTTTAACCGAAATTAATGCTGGAGAAAAACGTAAAATGGCATTGAGGTAGGTTTCGCTTGCCCAGAGTGCTTGTTCTGCTAAACGAAACCGCTCGGCTTGCTCTTCGTGGTGCCGCATATCAATTATCTGGCGAATTAAAAGTGAACTAAAAGTCCAAACAGAGTCCAATTCGTTCGTAGCTTGTATTAAATCGGTTAAACCCTGTTCGGTTTCCATGTAAAACACGGCGATGGTTTTGCTATTTTCCAAAATTGGGTGGAGAAAACACGCCTTGCAATCTTTCTTGGTAAACATAACCCCGAGGGTCTGGACTTGATCTGAACCGAGGGTTTGGGGTTTGCCGGAATCAAAAGCCTTCTGAATATGTTGATGCGGTAAATAATTGAGACGATTAAGAGACGTGCTAATCCCATTGACCAAGACATTGGAATCCTGTTGCGATGCAATGGCTTCCACATAAAGATGACGATCACGCTCTACAATTAAAACTGCTCGACTAATAATCGCTTTTGTAGCGACCAGTTTTACAAGTCGCTCGGCGATTTCCTTATGATTTAAATTAGTAAACAGTTGTTGGAATTTTTTAATCAATTCCACTGAGTTATTTTTATTTTGCATAGTTGCTCGTCAGCGATGACGTCCGCGCACTGGACTTTGCAATGCTGGTGTCATTTGAATAGATAAATAACCGAAACCGATTTAGCTACCCTGCAAGTTGTTATCAAGCTTGTATAAACTCTGTATCGAGTCATTCCTTTTTGTTTAAAGTGTATCTTTGGTCTATATAGCTTTTCTTCATCATAAACAAAAAAATTAAAGATGTCTGTAATAAAAATGGAGTGTGTTGTTAGGTTACAACCGGCAAGATTTGGGTTTAAAACCAATCTGCATGCCAAACAGAAAATCTTATCTATACTTGTGAGGCTAGCTGCCAATTAACTTAACAACAGCACTGGAACCCGCTATTTCTAATAACAGATTCTAAGGTTTGGAGGCGCCAAATGAGGCGTAAAGTTCCCTTTTTAGGGGAAGAGCGTATAACCCGAGCTGGTGATGAAGAGGCCGAAGCGAAAAAAGATCGCGGGCATTTGATTGACGACGTTTTGAGTTCGCAGAAACAACCCAGCACTTGGGATGATCTTGTTACGAATGATTACCCTGATCCTGTTAGCGCTCTTCCTAAAGTGTCACGCGCGCATGCCCCTGCGTCTTCGTCGACAGTTGCAAACAAGCCACGCCCGAAAAAAGTACCTGTAACTGCAGGTGTGTTATCAAAAAAAGCTGCATTTAATGGCAGCTATTCCGATGGTAGAACCGCGACGATTAATTGGTTGCCGATTAATAGTGGCCATGGTTTGAGAATTAATATTTGCGGTACGCTTGATCAAAACTTGCGTCGTGAATGGCGTCAGCTATTGGAAGAAACTGCAGCCAGCAACGTGGGGCAATTTGAGTTTAATTTAACAGAAACACCCAACCTTACGCTGACGGGGTTAGGTATGTTGCTCATGTTTAGAGAGCAAAAAGGTTCTGGACGCGGAGATATAAAGTTGTGTCACTGCAATAGAGACGTATGGCAATTATTACAGTGGACTGGAATGGATAAATATTTCACTGTTCAAGGCATTCCTGGGTCGGATGATCGCTAAAAAACGCCTGGTTTACGCAGGCGTTTTTTTAAAGCGCAATTACTGGTTAAAGACTTTTTAACACATCGACCATGGCTTGCATTTGTTCATCAGTACCAATAGTAATGCGCAAGAATTGGTTGATTCTCGGCTTATTAAAATATCGCACCAGAATTTTGTGTTCACGCAGATATTGCGCAACACTTGCTGCATCTTTTCCTACCGGTTGTGCAAATAAAAAATTTGCCTGTGAAGGTAATACGTTAAAACCAAGCTTTTCTAGTTCCCTTGTTGTCCATTCGCGAGTCGCGATAATTTTGTCACGACATGCTTTAAAATAACCATCATCCTCAAATGCAACTACCGCAGCCGCTTCTGCCAAGCGGTCGATCGGGTATGAGTTGAACGAATTTTTAACTCGATCAAGTGCCTCAATCAAATCCTTATGACCGACAGCGAAGCCAACACGCAGACCGGCCAGTGATCGCGATTTCGACAGCGTCTGGATAATAAGCAAGTTGCAATATCTATTCACCAGGCTAATTGCGGTTTCGCCACCAAAATCTATGTAGGCTTCATCAACAATCACGACGGATTCGGTATTTTTTTGCAGCAGCACTGCAATATTTTCCAGTGAGGATCCAATTGCTGTTGGAGCATTTGGGTTAGGAAAAATAATTCCCCCGTTTGCCGTCGGGTAATCAGAAAAATTAATCGTGTAATCATCGTGCAAGGGAATTGTTTTAAAGTTGATCCCAAATAATTTGCAATACACCGGGTAAAAGCTGTAGCTAATGTCCGGAAATAGCAAGGGTTGCGATTGTTGGAAAAATGCCATAAAGGCCAGTGCAAGAACTTCATCACTTCCGTTACCGACGAACACTTGCTCAGTAGTTACACCGTAGTAAATCGCAATAGTGGTTTTGAGTTTTTTGGAATTAGGGTCTGGATAAAGCCGCAATCGATCAATGGCGTCATGAGTCATTAAATCAACTACTTTGGGTGAGGGCGGATAAGGGCTCTCATTCGTATTCAATTTAATCAGACCATCAATTTGTGGTTGCTCACCAGGAACGTAGGGTTCCAGCTCACGTACCACCTGACTCCAGAACTTCGACATTACAACTTCGCTCCTCTATCGGGAAAATTCATATAAAAAAACATAGCATGAAAGGCAGCAAGTATACCTTTTAAAGAATGTCGTTGCGCAATGCTTTTATAACAGTAGCGGTGCTTTTGATTCGAGCGGTTAGGGGCAGGCTATTTGGGATCAGGTAATTCATACAGACCGATTCAGCAGGCCGATCTGGCCTGCCTATATTTTTCTATGCTTGGTGGGATTTTAATTAACAGCTTAAAGCTTCAGCATGTTGTCCCAATGCTCGGCGATCTTTCCATTCTCGATACGAAACATATCGAACCATGTAGTAGTGTAGGTTTTAGTTGCATCCTTAGGGGCCTTAACTTCACTAACAAAAGTCAATATGACCAAATTATCTTCCGCCGTTATGGCTACAAGCGGCTTGAGTACTTTATCTGTTATATCTTGAGTTTTTTTGACTTTGCTTACAAATGCAATAAACGCATCTCTACCGGTCGCGACATTCGGGTTATGTTGAATGTAGTTTTCAGTGATGTATTTCGGTGCTAATTCTGTATGGCCAGCCTCAAATACTTCGCGCCAAAAATCGTAAACTAATTTTTTGTTCGCGGCGAGTTTGGGATCTTTACTTGCAAGCAAAGCTTTGTGATCAGGATTGGCTGTAACGGGTACTTGCGCCAGTGCAGAAGGTGATAAAAAGATAGCGAATAGTAAACCAACAGAAATTGATGAAAAAACAACACATGTACAAAATTTTTTAAATATTTTTTTAAACATAAAAATCTTCCTTTCTGTTATAGGTGTTTGCGATTAATAAATTATGGGTGCTTATAGTAATGAACTTGTAATGCGTTGTTAACTCATAACAAGATATCCGTGCGGTAATACAATAAATTTTTACTTCGTCAATTTATTAAGTCGTAAAGGTTTTCTACGATAACAGCAAATGCGTCGCGTAACTTGTGCAACAAGTTCTGCTGGAACTCGATTACTTTTAACATCAATTAAATCACGATTGGTGATGGCTTTAACCAGCACCTTCAGCATAATTCTGTAAGTTCAATTTTTAATTGGAATCTTTTCTGTAAGGTCATTTTTGTGGGGCTTGCGCACCAGAGCAGCGCACGTTGAAGAAGGGTGGTTGCATCGCTCAGAAGTGTTTCAGGGATATTACCGCGCAGCCCAAAGAACTTGGGTAGTACTTGGTTGTGGCATTACCTGTGCTAACTAACGTACTAAATCGGAAGGTTTGTTCTCGAAGTACACTTCAGAGTCAGTGCGCTTTAATGTCTGCATAATTTCGACACATATCTAGTGATTGAAGCCGTTGCCTTAACGCAGGCAGGATTCATCATGCAGTCAAATTTTTTAGTGGCTGACTAATTGCAATGGTCGGTTAATTTGATTATGGCCGAAGCAGTCTTTATCGGTAATGACTTATATGCAGTTTTTTGGCCATTGTTCAGCGCTAAAATAATGTAAGCGTTTTATTGCGGCGCTTAAGAACGTTTTATAGATTTTTCATTTTCCATTCAAAATAAATTAAAAGTGCGTGAAAGACATCAGTATGACGCATAAATTTGTAGCATTGGCGCGGGAGTTTATTATCCAGTATTGTAATTGCGTTTGAGAATTTCTTACTTGGGAAAATGGCGCTATAGTGAATTGTGAAGGAGTTTCCTATGTCAAAAATTAACGCTCAACTTATTTTGTTTGATCTAGACGGCACATTATATGTTGGCAACCAGGCAATTCCTGGCGCCGTCGACGCGTTAAACCGATTACGTGAGCAAGGTTTTCAATTGCGCTTTCTAACTAATACCACAACTAAATCCCAAGCTGAATTGGTAGCACAGCTTAGGTCTTTAGGTTTTTCACTAGAGCCTCATGAACTTATTAGTGCGCCCATTGCTGCGAAATTGGAGCTACAAACATTACAGCAAAAGTTTCAACGTCCTTTGCGTGTGTGGCCGGTGGTGGCCGAGGCCATTAAAACAGATTTTAGCGATTTTGAATGCGATGAGAGAAATCCTGACGTTGTGGTACTGGGTGATATCGGCGATCGTTGGGATTTAAACTTGATCAATAAATTATTTAATGTAGTACACAGTGGCGCGCAATTAATCGCATTGCATAAAAATCGTTTTTGGCAAACCAATGATGGGTTGAAAGCGGATATAGGTTTTTTTGTTGCCGGTCTAGAATACGTTTGCAATATCAATGCGCGCGTTATGGGGAAACCTAATGCAGATTTTTTTAAAGCGCGTATTAGATTCGGTAGGAGTTAGTGCGTTCGACACCATAATGGTGGGCGATGATATTGACAGTGACGTAGGCGGAGCTCAATCGCTGCAAATTAGAGGGTGTTTAGTAAAAACAGGAAAGTTTCGTCACAGTTATTTTGAACAGTCACAAATTAAGCCCGATATGTTAGCCGAATCTGTTGTTGATTTTTCAGAAAGTCTACTAAAAAAGTAATTAAGATCGAATCAAAAAATTCACTCTGTGTGCTGGGCGACCGTCTTTCTTATTTAATAAGGAGTACATATGAAAATATTGAAGTGTTTACTCGGCTTTATTCTAGTTTCTAGCTGTTCAGTAATGGCCGGTCCCATTATTTTAAAAGAAGGCGAAACCTACACTTACGAGTTCGACAGCTTACCTTTTGTGCGGGTTGGAAATTATTGGTCAAGTTATGCGTGGGAACATTCGGTGGATTTGTTCTGGGACGTTGAACCTTTAAAAAAGGGGACACAATTGCAGGTGTCGATATTCGAAGATTCGATAAGTGATACTCCGGTTATCGAAAATATTTGGACTAGCCCCCAGATTAGTGGCGGTTTTACTTTAGTTGATACGCGGTTTGGGGCTGCTGTATGGGAGGATTTTCAAGGTGTCTTCTCATTTACCGTTTTATCAGGTTCGTTGATGTTTAACAGCTTCGCACTCTCAGTTCTGAATACTATTGATAACGAATTTGTCAATGTTCACGGCATCACTGTATCGCCGTCGTCCGTATCAGTTCCAGAACCTGGCTCTGTTGGGCTGCTAGCTATTTTTGCTGCGGGCTTGGGCATCATCGCAATAACTCGCCATAGAGAGCCGCGCTTCGTTACGGTTTGTGAAAGTGGCGCGTTAAATAAAGTTTGAGCGCTTGGTAAAAATTGCCAAGCAATTCACGCAGCATGATTTGTGAATTTAGCCGACAACAATTTCCTGAGATCAAATGGATACAAAAATTAATGTTGCCTTTTGTTGGTGCTTCTAATGCCCTTTATCAGGGACTCGCTAAAATGTTAAAAAGATTTCGTTTTTAAAGCATTGATGTTAAATATCAAAAAGTAATTGCTAAATAAAAATAGATGCTTTATTCCAAGCGCAGCCATTAAATGTTGATTAGCTGGTAAAAATTATTTATTAAAACTTAAAGTTAAGTGGCATGAAATAAGCATAATCTAGATGCCACTAGTTAAATTTTTATTAAACGTTCTACGGCTGTAATTGGAGCGTTGATAGTTTTATGCGCTCAACTCTCATATATCTTGCAACCCATTCTGAAGTCATCAGGCGCAATATGTATACAACAAGGACTAGGTGATGGCACGGAACTGCTCATTTTCTTATTCGTATTATGTAAGTTAAGTTTTTCTAGCACACCACGTTGTAACGCAGAAATTTTGCATACATGTTTTTGCAGTAACTTTTTCATAAGAGGAATTGGCTCATGACTAGAACGCGCAATAAGTTATTCATATCAATGCAAACTGCTGCTATTAGTGCAATTGCAGCCGGATTTACAGCTTCATTTTCACCTGTGCTTTTTGCGCAGGAAGCAACAGAGGAGGTTGTAGTCATTGGCTCTGCAATTAAACGAAAAGATCTTGAAGGGGCGCTTCCGATTCAAGTTATCACGGAAGAAGCACTCGAACGCACCGGCGTGGTGACCACAACGGAACTGATGGATAAAATTCCTGCTATGCAAGGTTTCACGTCTGTAGGTGATTCCGTTGGCGGTGGCGGTGGCGGTATTCGCACCGCTTCTATTCACAGTATCGGTGAAAGTTACACTCTGGTTTTACTTAACGGTCGCCGCATGGCGCCAGCAGATTCCGGCAGTGCGATTGATATCAGTGCTATCCCGATGAGTATGTTGCAGCAAGTTGATGTGCTTACCGATGGTGCCGGTGCGCTCTACGGATCCGATGCTATTGCAGGTGTGGTTAATTTCCAGCTCAAAAAAGAAGTGGATGAAACGACAGTGAATGTGCGCTATTCAGACCCTACGGCGGGTGCTGGCGAATCATCTGACATTGATATCATCACTGGTTTTGGTTCGTTGGAAAATGACGGTTATGCACTGGTTGCAGGCTACAACCATCACGAGCAAAAACAATTAGCTGCGCAGGACCGAGATTTTGCAAAATCCGGCATTATCAATGTTACCGATCCGAAAACCGGAAAAGCAGGTATTTTTTTTAACGGTTCAGGTAATGCAATTCCTGGCAATGCTACGGTCACTTATCATGACCCATCTATTACCGATGATCCTGAAACAGACGTTGATGAAAGCGAAGATTCTTTTTCATTCAATCCTTATCAAAAGGAAAATGGTTCTTGTGCCCCCCAAAATTTTCAAGTTGGCGCCACTTGCCAATTCGATCATGCGTCCACGATAGAAATTGTTCCTGAATCAAAAACAGATTCATTGTTTTTAAATGGACACTACAAGATCAATGAAGATCTAACTGCGTATTCAACGCTGGTGTATTCAAAAAATTCTTTGACATCTCGCATCGCGCCTTACCCAACAGGCAATGTACCTATTCCAACTGATTCTGCACTTGTTGCCAAATATATCATTCCTTACATCACGCCTGAGCAGGCAGACAATTTAATTGATGTCTCTGGCACATGGCGCGCCTTGCCAGCCGATGGTCGAACCGCTGAATATCTTTCAGATGCGATACATTGGGTTGTAGGTTTTGATGGTAAGTCGGGTGATATTGATTATTCCGCCGCATACACGCACGGAAAAAATGCTCAGGAGCAAAACTATCCAACCGGTTGGCTGCTGGCTGACCCCTTTATTGAATTAGTGGAATCTGGTGGTCTCGATATTTTTACAACGCCGGACAATATCAGTGATGCAGAAAAATCGGCGCTGGAAAAAACGATTTACCATGGCCCGTGGGACACGCAGGACATGACTATCAACTCAATCGAAGCCCAGGCATCAAAACCGATGTTTGCGTTAAATGGTGGCGATGCAGTTTTTGCAGCAGGTGTTGATGTGCGTGAACTTACCTACGAGCGTGAAATTGCAGATGTAAATAGAGATGAAGCGATTCTCTTTTTATCAAAAGATACGCCTTACGATATGAGTCGCTCTCAGTGGGCGGTATTTGGTGAATTGCTGTTACCGCTTGCAGAGGGCTTTGAAGTAACCGCGTCTACGCGTTACGACAGCATCAGCGCGGTAGATTCACAAGGCTTTGGTAAGGTGGGAGAAAAAATGGATGATACTACTTATAAATTAAGTAGCCGTTGGAAGGTGAATGACGAATTTTCGCTGCGCGCATCCTGGGGTACAGGATTTAAAGCACCAAGTTTGCTTGAAGTTGCAGAACCTTTAACCGACTTTGGTGTGACGTCCGGTGATTACAGATGCCCATTCCCTGCCTCAGATCCTTACGCCGCCTATTGTTTACCGGATGAGTTCCAGCCTAATGTGTATCACCAAGGTAATGCTGACCTGAAACCTGAAACCTCCGAACAGGCGACTATTGGATTTGTGTTAACTCCAAATAAGAGTTTGAGTTTGACTGTGGATTACTGGAAGGTTGAAATTACAGATGTTGTTGAACGGTTGACCGAAGAGAAAATTTTCGCAGATCCTGAATTTTATCGCGACCTTTTCAGCTACAAAACAAACCTGGCAACAGGTAAGAAAGAGTTAGCTATTATTCAGGCCGCTGTAAACGGCGGCACCTTTGATGCTTCGGGTATCGATTACAACTTGAGTCAGTCATTCGACCTCGATGTTGGCACCTTAACTGCCACATTAATGGGGACTTACATGCTTGAATCAGAGAGCAGCTTAAATGGCAGCAGTCTTGGCAAATTTGGAGGTGATGAAAAAGTAACATTCAGAAATCAGATCAGCGTTGGTTTAACATTGGATCAAAAAATGTTTACCCACAGCATCTCTGTAAATTATAAATCGGGATATTTGGATCAGGCGCAAACCTATAATCTGATTGATGAGAGCGGCGAAGTAGATTACGGTACAGATACAGATATCCAACTCAACATTCCGTCCTATTACACGGTGACCTGGCAATCAAAACTTAAACTATTGGAGGATAAGTTAGGTTTGACCTTGGGTATAAATAATTTATTGGATGAGGAGCCACCTTTGTCGCTTCGTACAAACGGCGCCGGTCATCAGGTAGGATGGGATCCTCGCTATGCCGATGCTTACGGTCGTACTGCGTTCTTACAAGCTAGTTACACTTTTTAATTATAAGTGATCTTACAACTTCCAGATGTGCTCTTGTTTTAGAGTGCATGCTGGAAGTTAATAATTGTTTGAAAGGTATTTTATAAAAAGATATTTTCCAGTATAAAAATAATCTCATGTGTTTTAACTGAAATCTCAACAACTCAACCGCTAGCTAAAGTCTCTAGATATGAATCCATCCAAAAGTAACACCGATTTTTTAGGTCACCCCAAAGGACTCTACATTTGTTTCGCAACCGAAATGTGGGAGCGATTTTCGTTTTATGGAATGAAATATCTGTTACTGCTTTATCTTACTAAATATCATTTATTTAGTGATGGTGAAGGTTTGGAGGTGTTAGGTGCTTATGCTGGCTTGGTGTACACCTTGCCGATTATTGGCGGTTTGATTGCAGACAGATATTTAGGAACGCGCAAAGCCGTTTTATTCGGAGGAATATTGTTGGCGATAGGCCATTGTTTAATGGCTATCGAAGGTCATCAAGCTATTTATTATGCCGCTAATACAGTGCTCACCGACAATTTACGTTTGGCAGACGGCACAGTGCTTGCTGCAGGCACTCAGTTAACCGAAGCAATTACGATGCGTGATACTCACGCGCTGAATATTTTCTATCTTGCGCTCTCGTTTATCGTAGTGGGAGTTGGTTTTCTAAAACCCAATATTTCAGTAATTGTGGGAAAACTATATCCGGAAAATGACCCGCGTCGTGATTCAGGTTTTACCATTTTTTATATGGGCATTAATGTAGGTTCGCTCATAGCTACACTTATCTGCGGGTGGTTAGGAGAAACCTATGGTTGGAATTACGGCTTTGGGTTAGCCGGAATAGGTATGATCCTAGGCTTGATTACTTTTATGTACGGGCAAAAACAATTAAAAGAATTCAGTGCCGAACCGGATGCAGAGCTGCTTAAAAAGCCTATTTTTGGTGGGTTCAAGTTTGAACACTTATTTTATTTGGGCACTCTTCCTGCCATGTTCATCGTTTGGTTTTTAGTTCAAAAGGAACCGGTTGTTCATGTCACGCAGAATATATTTCTACTCGCCGGTATTGTAGGGATTCTGGCGTTTTCAATGTTGCATCACAATCCATTAAAACATCGGACGCGAGTTATCACCATTTCGCTGTTCACTTTTATATTAGGTGTGTTTGCTGTTCTTTCTGAAAATCATTACCTCCAGGTTTCAGAAAATATCTCTGAGTTAATCGTATATGCAGTTATAGCAGCAATAATTGGTTTTATTGTTTATGGTTATTTATTTCATTACTCGGTGGAATTTTCCCGAACCTTGGTATTAATGATTTTAATTGTATCAACCATAGTGTTCTGGTCTTTGTTCGAACAATCTGCAGGGTCAATGACATTGTTTGCTGACAGGTCTTTGGATCGCGTGGTGGGTGGTACGACAATTGTTGCGAGTCAATTTGCGTCGTTAAACCCTGCGTTTATTATGACACTGTCTATTCCTATCGCGCTGTTGTGGCCGTGGTTGGCAAAGCGGAATTTGAACCCGAGTACGCCGGTGAAATTTGCGTTTGGGATTATGTTGGCGGGGTTAGGATTTGGCGCTTTGGTGTTAGGGGCAAAGTTTGCAAATGAAACCGCAAAAGTTGCAGCAATCTGGATGGTGCTAGCGTATTTTCTACACAGTGTTGGTGAATTACTTGTATCGCCCATTGGTTTGTCTGCAGTAACGAAATTATCAATTCCCCGTGTGGTTAGTGTGAGTATGGGAACCTGGTTTGTCGCCACTGCTTTGTCTGAAACGCTTGCGTTTAGGCTATCAAAATTAGCAGCAGTGGACACTAAGTTGGGCGGTAGCACCCCAGCGGAAATGTTGGCAAATTATACAAACCTATTTAGCACCTTAATGTGGATGGGAATTATCGCTGGAGTAATAATGTTACTGCTGGCGCCCTTTCTAAAGTCGCAAATGCGTGGTATTAAATAAAGTGTGGAAATAAATAACATTCTCACTTTTTTATGAGTATTAGTTTATGAATTCATTTTTTTCTTTTAGAAAATCGGCAAGCATGAGTTTGGTAGCATCGGCGCTAATACTAACTGCTTGCGCTAAAAAGGAAGTGCCAGCAGAAACTCATATAGTTGCCGTTGCACCTAAAATAACGGTGGATGAATTTATTGATGAAGCTAATAAAAAACTGGATGTTGCTACCTTAGAAAATAATACCGCTCAGTGGGTATATGAATCATTTATAACGGACGACTCTGCACTAATATCGGCAAAATCCAGTGAACAATTTTTAACAACGCAAAAAGAGTTACAAGCACACGCCAGGGATTATCAGCAAGCTCCAATGAATCCCACAACCGCAAAAGCCTACACCAACCTTACCAAAGGCCGTGAACTATTACCGCCGGATAAGCCCGAAGAAATCGCCGAACTTGCAGCGTTGGGTACAAAAATGTCGGGCATTTACGGCTCAGCAAAATATTGCAAAGATGGCAAAAATAAAGACGGCAAAGACGAAAAAAATTGTCGTGACCTGACAGCACTCTCGGAAGTGCTCGCGACCAGTCGTAATTATGACGACTTGCTCGATGCATGGACCGGTTGGCATTCGATTTCTCCGCAATATCGTAATGAATATGCGCGCTATATTGAGTTAGCAAACGCCGGTGCGCGGGCCTACGGCTTTAATGATTTGGGCGCATCCTGGCGCTCGGGTTACGACATGCCCGCTGCGGAATTTGAAACCGAAGTGGAGCGCTTGTGGGCTCAGGTTGAACCTCTCTATAAATCCTTACACTGTAAAGTGCGAAACGATTTATCCAAGCATTACGGCGCAGATAAAGTTCCGCTCGACAAACCTATACCTGCGCATTTGCTGGGCGACATGTGGAGCCAGCAGTGGAGTAATGTTTACAATCTTGTTGAGCCCTACCCAGGTGTTGGAAGTCTCGATATCACCGGTGCTCTCGTAAAGCAAAAAAAAGATGCTGTTGCCATCACGAAAATTGCAGAGAATTTTTTTGTATCACTTGGTTTGCAACCACTACCTGAAAGTTTTTGGCAAAAATCCATGTTGACTAAGCCTCGTGATAGAGAGGTAGTTTGTCATGCAAGTGCATGGACAATGGATGCGAAAAATGATGTACGTGTTAAACAATGTATTCAACCTACTGAAGAAGAGTTTCTGACTATCCACCACGAGTTAGGGCATGTGTATTATTTTCTTGCATACAATAAATTGCCGATGTTATTTCAAAATGGTGCTCATGATGGTTTTCATGAAGCCATCGGCGATACGATCATGTTATCCATCACGCCGGATTATTTAAAAAAGGTGGGTTTGATTGATAAGGTTGTGAGTAATGACCAGTCTACGATCAATCAACAGATGCGTATGGCGTTGGAAAAAATTGCGTTTTTACCTTTTGGTAAATTGATTGATCAATGGCGTTGGAAAGTTTATTCGGGTGAAACTAAAGCTGAAGATTACAATAAGTCCTGGTGGCAACTGCGCACGCGGTATCAAGGCGTTGCTGCTCCTGTAGCACGTAGTGAAAGTGATTTTGATGCAGGTGCGAAATATCATATTGCAGCTAATGTTTCCTACACGCGATATTTCCTGGCGCATATTCTGCAATTCCAATTTCACAAATCCTTGTGTAATGCAGCTGGTTTTAAAGGCCCGTTGCATCAGTGCTCGATTTACGACAACAAAGCAGCGGGTGAGAAATTACAGACACTGCTTGCAGCAGGTGCAAGTCAGCCTTGGCAAGACACCTTGCAAGCCGCCATAGGTACGCGGCAAATGGACGCCTCTGCCATCCTGGAATACTTCGCGCCCTTAACCGCTTGGCTGGACGAGCAAAATAAAGGCAAAACCTGCGGCTGGTAATCTTCCTGTAACCTGCTTTTTCTAAATTGTCATAATTCCTTTATATAATTTCAGGACAATCGTGACAATGTTGAAAAGAAAAGCAGGATCGCACTCAATGAGCTACTCCAGTCATAAAAATTTAATTATTCTAGACGCCGATGGAACGACCATAGATGCGTACAGCGCTATTGAAAAAACCTTCTCGCAGCATGGTATGAATTTGGGTGATGAAGACAGCTTCCAAAAGCGACATCACATTTTTAAATATCTTGGTGGAATTAAACAATTTCCTGCCAATATCCGCAAAAATATTACCAAGCAAAATCGCCAGCAAATTGTTGATACCCTGACTGATGTCTACCGCCAGGATGCAATTTTGTATCCGGGAATTGCTGATTTCATACGTACGCTAATCGCAGCACCCAATGTTATTGTAGGTCTGGTAACACGTAACATTACTAATGAACCGCTTGAAACCCTGCGCCAGCTTTTTTCCCGCCACGATATTAATATCCAGAATCTGGATTTTTTGATTCATGTTCCTCTGGAAGAAAAAAAGACGCAGCATTTTCGTGCTGTGCGTGAACAATTTAATATCAACCCGGCGCGTGCTGGTGTGTGTGGTGATGAAAATAAGGATTATGTGGCGGCGATCAATACCGGTATGCACCCCTACATGGTGTCATATGGGTTTGAAAATTATTTACGTTTGACAAGTAAATTTGAAATTCCCGAAGACATTATTTCGCGCACACCTAAAGAGTTGTGCGAGCGCGTTTTGCACGCGCTGGAAATAAACTCGTATTAACTAGATTTGCGAGGCAAAACAATTTTGAAAACAACACGAGGGTCCTGGTAACGATAGCTGAGCTGGCCGCCGTGGCCATTAATAATTTCGTGGGAAATATAAAGTCCAAGCCCCAAGCCCGTGCGGCCTCGGGTGGACGAGGTTTTTTTGAAAGGCGCAAACAAACGTTCCACTACTTCGGGTTCAATTTCATTTGCTTCATTGCTCACTTCAATAACTAAGTTATCGTCCTGAATTTCCATCGATAAGTTGATAGAGCCTTGCGCAGTGCTGTGATGGCGCGCATTACTGAGCAGGTTCCCTAATGCTTGTGCAAGTCGGTCGGGATCAAGTTGCCATGTAAAAGACTCAGGCACATTTATTTCGTAATCTACCCCCGGGTAACCCAGGCGCGCTTCGCTGACCAAGTCTTGAATAATGATCGCTACATCAACTTCTTTTGGGTTGAGCACTAAACCTATTCCAGTACCTATGCGGCTCATGTCGAGCACTTGCTCAACCAGGCGTTGCATCCGGCTGCTGGAGTTACGAATCACGGCGCCCATTTTGTTTTGACTGCTACCCTTCTCAATAAAGGAAGCCGCGAGATTAATATTATTCAAAGGGTCGCGCAGGTCGTGGCCCAAAATAGCCATAAGTTGCGTACGCGCACGATCAATTTCTCCGTGGCGACGATTACAGCTACGCAGCAATCCATTTAATAATTCGCGCGCGAATTCAAGTTGTATGTCATTCCAGGGCTCTGCGCTGTCACGTACAACTTCTTTCCATTCTTCAAACGAGCCTCTTGGTGTTAAGCGCGGCCCAAGCGGCCCTGCCGCAATTTCTTTATCGGGTTTTCCGCCCCAGCTAATGGTTTCAATTTGCTCAGGGCGAAACACTAATATCCAACCTGAAGTAATTGGATCAAATCGCAGAGCTAATAAACCTACCCACTTATTAATTTTTTCTTGCAGTAACGGCGGCCATTCACGGCGCGATTGCCATAACACTAGATCGTCGCCATCGGTAGGGAGCAAATCCAAAATGTCCATCGCCATAGTTGAAGAGACATCGCCAAAAACAAGAACTTTTCCGTGTTGCGCGATTACCAGCGCAGCGGCACCGAGCATTTCTTTCAGCGCTTGTGCATGCAAACCAACCGCTTTCAATACATCATCTTCGTCGAGCAAGGTTTCCATCAGCGCTATGCGAACACTGTTGGCAACATTGGTCGCTTCCGCGCGATCGTGCTCCTGAATGCTGGCAACCGTTGAAGCAATAATTTGCGCTAGTACATCGCACGCTATGCGAACCGAGTAGGGGATTTGGCGCGGTGACATGTGATGGCAAGTGATCATTCCCCACAGGCGTCCATTTATAATGATGGAAACACTCATGGAGGCACCAATACCCATATTGCGTAAATACTCAACATGGATGGGTGAAACGCTGCGAAGCACGCAAAAACTCATATCGACCGGCGAGTCGTTCAGGCCGATAAGTGGAACTGGTTCGTAACTGATATCGGGGATAATGCGAAGCGTATTGAGAATGTAAAGGCGGCGAGCTTGGGCAGGAATATCGCTTGCGGGATAACGGCGCCCAACGTAGGCATCCAGATCCGGGCGGCGCTGTTCGGCAACGATATCGCCACTTTCATCATGGCGAAATATGTAGGCCATCACGCGGTCAAACCCAGTTAGCTTTTGAACTTCCTCTACGGCAATTTGTAAAAGTGGAGCAATAGATTTTTGACGTTTGAAACGGTCGATGGCGCGATGCGCTTTTAGGGCAAAACTAGCCACCTCATCTGACAACAAAATGCGGTGCTCGAACTCAACAATAATGCGATGGAGGTGTGCGTGGATGACCACATCAAACAATTCGTTTTTGAGGCGTGTTTCCAGTGCGAGTGGTGAGGCTTCCCCCTTTTCCATTGAGCCGAGAATATCTTCTATCGCACTAAAAACATCAGGATCAAGATGTAATGAACTAGCTGGTGCATTGAGCTGAGGTTCTAGCCCAAGGAGTGAAGGGCAGTTTGCACTCCAGCCAGAAATAGTCAGGGTTTCTGTGAGAGCTAGGAGGGCGCCGTGAGGCTGGATTAAACCCGGGATGTGAATTGGCTCATGGGCACAATTTTCCAGGTTTATAGAAGAGGTTTCATAGGCCATATTTAGTCTCGTACAGGGAGCTGATTTAATAACGCATCAAAAGCATCCATTGCACCAGCGCAAGCGCTGTCGATTTCTGTTGAGGTGATCACCTCATCAGCCATCGCTTGTAAAAACGCTGGCCATCGCCCTGTTTGTTTATTTTGTAAATAGCCTAATTTTCGGGGTGCCAGCCGTGACCACAGACGCTTATAAAGAAACTCTCCGCCTAATTGCGAACCTTCGATGACATAGGAAATTCCCCAGCGATAAGCTGCGCTTTCCTGTGTCGGCCAGCTGGCCTTCACTAAATGGTCAACTGATTTTCCTGCTAATCCAACGCCGGCCTCATTTAAATCAAGCATGATTAAGGTGCTGTATTGGATAGATGCTGGTGCTTTTTTACCCTGTGGTCCATCGCTATAGTTAGCCAGCCAGAGTTCCAACGGTATCAACCATGCTGCAAGGATTTGTAAATGATCAATGTAATCAAGCCACTCCGCCTCTGGCTTGGCCAGTGGCATAGAGGTGTCCAGAACGTCATGTCTTGTTTTTGTGCTTATGCGTAATGCTGACAATGCTGAGCTTATAACGGGTGCACGAACTGGTTGGGGTGATAATTCAACAGTAATAGTCGTGTCCTGCTGGCTTATATCGGTATTAACCGATTGATTAGGTTAATTAAAATCCTCGTTATATAAACATCATATCTCGCTAAAAGCAATGAAAAATCCGGGCATGGTCTGGTGAAACGGGAGATAGCTTTTAGGGGGTTTTTGGGGTGGGTTATCTCAAGACCGGGTATGCGGTGTGTGATGTTGTGTTTGCAGGTGCAATTCATAAAATCGGGTCAATGTAGTAGGTAAACACTAACCCGATTTCATTTCGCTAACCTTTCTCGTTGCCAATATATTTGTAAATAAATGCACCGAGTACAGCACCAATAATCGGCGCCACCCAAAATAACCACAGTTGTGCTAGCGCCCAATCACCTACAAAAACGGCGACCGCCGTACTGCGTGCAGGGTTAACGGAAGTATTGGTTACCGGAATGCTAATCAAATGAATCAGGGTGAGACAAAGACCTATAGCAATAGGTGCTAAACCCTGAGGTGCGCGTTTATCTGTTGCTCCCATGATCACGATTAAAAACATCATTGTCATGACTATTTCGCAAATTAACGCGGCATGCATTGAATAGCCGCCCGGGGAATGAGCATCAAAACCATTTGATGCAAAACCTGCGGAAACATCAAAGCCTGCTTTACCGCTAGCAATGGCAAATAAAACACCACCAGCGATGACTCCACCGATAACCTGCGCAGTAATATAAGGAAGTAGTTGTTTTGCAGGAAAACGTCCACCGGCCCAAAGCCCGATCGAAACAGCCGGGTTCAAATGGCAACCAGAAATATGGCCAATTGCAAATGCCATGGTTAACACTGTTAAACCAAATGCGAGTGAAACGCCGAGCAAGCCTATCCCCACTTGAGGAAAGGTTGCGGCTAATACTGCACTACCACATCCGCCAAGCACTAACCAAAAAGTTCCGAATGATTCTGCTACATACTTTTTCATAAAAAGCCCCTGTATTATTAAGATCATTACTTTGGTAAATTCGTGAGCGCAAGCAAAAGAACATTGTCAATAACATCATTGAAAACGGTTCGACTATAAGGGGATTTTCAACACCTGGCTAGTGAGGTTTAAAACGGAATACTCTTACGGTTAAAAGCACTGCTGCACAACTTAACCCTACAATTAATGCCATCCAGAAACCACTTGCACCCATAGGCGCGTGCAACCAGTCTCTAAAAGTCAGTACGTAACCTAGTGGTAAGCACACACACCAGAATGAAAATAGCATGATTAACATTGGTGTTTTTGTGTCTTTGTAACCGCGTAAGACATTAATCATGGTTACTTGAGTTACGTCGGCAATTTGAAATATAGCGCCGAGCACAAAAAGCTGTATCGCTACTTTTTGTACTTCATTATCGCTGGTGTAAAGCGACGCAATCCATTCACGACCAAAAAATAAAATAGGCGCATTTACGCAAGCAATTCCAGCCGCTAAAAAAATAACGCTACGTGCTAGCAATTGCGCTTTGAAATGTTCTCCGGCGCCGGTTAAAAAACTTACGCGCAATGTAATCGCCATTCCCAAGCTCAGAGGTACCATAAAAAATAATGCAATTGCGTTAAGAACAATTTGGTGCCCTGCAATTACCGTAGGCCCGAGTGGTGATAAAAATAAAGCGATCATGCAAAACATGCTGACTTCAATAAACATTGCAAATCCAATCGGTAAACCCACGTGCAAAATATGTTTAATGTCCGCCCAATGTGGTTTTACCCAATCGCCAATTAAATGAAATGCTTTGTAGTCTTTATTAATGTTTAAATAAATTAATAAGCCGATAACAGCAATCCAGTTTGCGAAAGCGGTCGCCCACCCGCACCCGACTCCACCCATGGGAGCGACTTGCCAGTCACCAATTGAAAAACCAAAAATAAATAAATAATTGAACGGTACGTTTAAAACCGTGCTCACTAGCGAAAACGCCATGACGATGCGCGTGTGGCCCATTCCATCGGTAAGGCCGCGTAGGGAGTTGAGCAGAAGTACAGCAGGAATTCCCCAGGCGAGTGCATCTAGGTAACCCTGCGCTATATCGGTGGTTTGTGCATCCAATAACAATAATTCGAAAATGGGTCGCACATTGGTAAGGATTGCTGCCATCACAACGGAGCCGACAACCGCGATGTACAGCCCCTGCCAAGTGATTGGCATTATGCGTGAAAGATTTTCAGCGCCGCGATGCCCGGATACCAAAGGTTGTAATGCACTCAAGGTGCCAATAAAAAACAGTAATACCGGTCCCCAAATTCCTGTGCCTATACCCACGGCCGCCAGATCGCGAGCACTCGCGTGGCCGGCCATCATGGTATCTACAACACCGTTAGCCATTTGTGCTAACTGCGCCACCATAATGGGCAAACCAAGTTGCGCAAGGGTTTTCCATTCTTTGAAGGTTTGTGTAATAAGGCTGGATGAAGAATTTGTTTCAAATGGTGTCACAACATATACCGATAGTTTGAAGCAGAAAATAATAAAATTCAGGTCGGCAATATATAGCAACGATCTTAAAAATAAAGCATTGAGACTAAAAGAAAGCATGGATGCCAATGGAGGCAGCGAGTTTACGGAAGTAACGAGTTAAGAGGAGGGCTTGCGGCGCACCGCACCGCGCGGTTATGTGTCAATAAAATTAAAAACGATAGAAATGATCCAGATCATTCAGTGCTGGGAGAAGAATCCTTGAGGTGCCGATTTGTGCGGAACGAAAGGGCGGTTATTTCGGAGTTTGGCGATGGCAGGGAACATGTGCCTGCCACTGTTTCGTTATTACCACCATTAAATTTGCCGCTTTCTTTTTCTGATAAACCTTTACATGCATCTACAGCGATTTGTGGTGGGGTATGGAGTTTCCCCAGAGGCTTACGAGAATCAGAATCCTCAGTAGCATATACACTCAGTGACGCTGCACAGGTCATTGCAGCGAGTAAACGAGACATTCTTTTACTCATAAAATCCTCACGATCTTGTTGAAAATTTGTATTGATACAAATCACGTTATTCAATCTGACTTATGCAAACTCAGAGAGTTCGCTGGCTGATCGTGGCTTCATAATCTTTGCATAATTGAATTGTGGCGCCGAAGGAGCTTGGGATAAATTATTTTTTGGATTGCGGTTTCCTGCTGCGGTGCACATAATCCCATGTTGAATATGAACATGGTGTAGTCATGGCAGAATTGCAAATTTATCAATATGTTTTAATAGCACTCATTTTTGTGTGGAGTGGATTTGTGCGCTCCGGTTTGGGTTTTGGTGGTGCAGTGATGTCGCTACCATTTTTATTATTGATTGATAATCGTCCGTTGGTTTACTTGCCGATTATTGCAGTTCATTTACTCTTTTTTTCATCCCTTACTGTTTGGAAAAATTATAAAAAACATCATCATGAGCGTTTGAGTGGAAACTCGAAAAATCCAAATGAAGGAACAATTGATTGGTCTTATTTAAAAAAGTCCATGAAAGTGATGATCATCCCCAAGCTGATTGGTGTCGCCGGGCTTTTAACAATTCCTGCCGCTGTCATGACGGGAATTATTTTTACCATCGTTTCCGTTTATTCTGTTACTTACATTGTGAATAAACCTTTTAAAAGCAATAGTCGGTTACTGGATAATTTTTTTCTCGTACTCGGAGCTTACATTAGCGGTACATCGTTAATCGGTGCGCCTTTAATTATTGCTGTTTTTGCTACCCATGTAGCCAAGCATCAACTGCGTGATACCTTGTTTGTGTTGTGGTTTATTTTGGTCGTTATAAAAATGGCGGCATTTTTAATTGCCGGTGTGGATTTACAGCTTGCGCAGCACCTTTGGTTATTGCCCTGTGCAACTGTCGGTCATTTGATTGGTCTGCGCTTTCATCAAAAAATTATTGACGGTGACCCCAAGATTTTCTACCGCGTGCTGGGTATTGGTTTATTGAGTGTAAGCCTTATGGGAATTGTCACCCTATTCATTAAATAAGCTGCTTTTTAAATGATGATCTACACTCAATCAAAGTGGATTGTAGGGTGTAGTGATGAGTCAATTGCAGGAAAATACCAACCCCATGTTTGGTGGCATAGAAGCTGGCGGAACAAAATTTTTATGCGTGTTGGCTGACTCGCGTGGTTTTATTAAAGCACGTGCAGATATCCCCACGACCACAGCGGAAGCGACGCTCTCCGCAGTGAAAGAATTTTTTATCTCGCGTTCACCTGAGTTTGGCCAATTAGTCGCTTTAGGGATAGTATCTTTTGGTCCGTTGGATTTTAATAAGCAATCTCCTACCTATGGTTACATCACTAAATCCCCGCGGCCTGGATGGTCCAACATAAATCTTCTTGGTTATTTTCGCGATTCACTAAATGTATTGGTTGAAGTAGAAACTGACGTGAACAGCTCAGCCATGGGCGAATTTTCTGAAGGCGCCGCAGTGGATTGTGAAAACTTCGTTTATGTCACCGTAGGCACGGGGGTTGGGGCGGGAATATTTGCCGGGGGGAAACTTATGCAAGGAATTAGTCACCCGGAAGTAGGGCATATGATGATCCCGCAAGCCAAAGACGATATGGCATTCTCGGGTACTTGTTCCTTTCATCAAAATTGTTTAGAGGGGCTTGCGTCAGGTACGGCAATTCATAAACGCTGGCAAACACACCCCAAAAATTTACCGCCTGAACACCCTGCATGGGATTTGGAGTCTTACTACCTTGCGGTTATGTGTGTAAATTTAACCTGGATGTACGCACCTGAAAAAATTATTTTCGGTGGTGGCGTTATGACACGCAGTTTCCTGTATCCAAAAATCAAAACAAACCTGAAAAAAATGTTGAGTGGTTATGCACATGACGTCGCACTGGATATGGACGGGTACATAATCCCAACCGCGCTGGGTGGTGATGCAGGAATAACAGGGGCACTCGCGTTAGCGCGCAGGGTATACCTGGAAGCGAGAAGATAATTATGGTTTTATTTCAATACTGGTTGGAACATTTACTTTGTTCCATAAATCATCCATGTCTTTATTAGTTAACGCAATGCAACCCAGTGTCCAATTGAATTTTTGGGTTTGCTCTTCAAATGCCGCGTAACCATTTTTCTGACCATGAATCATAATCGCACTCCCAGCAGACACGCCTTTCCTTTTGGCATTGGCTATATCTTGGGCATTCGGGTAGGAAATGTGGATTGATTTGTAGTAGGCGCTTTTCGCATTTTTAGAATCTAATATGTAATTTCCTTCCGGTGTACGTTCATCACCTTCTTGCTCTTTATGTCCAACGGGATTACTGCCAAATACAACATGGTAGGAGGCAATAACTTTTCCATTTTTAAATAAAGTTAGTTTATGTTTGGCTTTCTCAACTAATACCTTATCTGCTTTTTCTACCGCGAGACTAGATGAACAAAAAAATATGAATAATAAAAGGACGTGCTTGAATTTCATCTGACTCTTCCTGAGACCTTGCGAAAACTATTTTTTGGATCATATTAAGCAGGCTTTTTTGCTAGATATTTAACTCTAAATAAAATTCGTTCAGGATCATCCACCGCCATGGTTGCACCCAACTTGAAGCAGCCGCTTCCTATCAATGGTGTAACTTCGTTAAACACGCGAAAAGTTTGAGAGCGATGAAGTTGAACAAAAGTTCCGTTGCGACTGAAATCTTTCAATGTAAATTTACCGTCGCTAAATTCGATAGTGCAATGTTGGCGTGATGCAAATTCACTGCTGATAGATAAGCTGGACTCAGTGTTGTCCCTGCCTATATGAAAAGGTGTTTGTTGTTCAGTAATAACAATCGAATTACTCTGATAATAAAGCTCAAGAACAACTGTCTCGGATTTTTTGGGCGATTCTTTGTTCAGTGCAGTAGATTCTGTCATTGTTTCATCCAAAGATTTTAGCTCCCATATAAATGGCTGGTATCAAATTGCGCAATAAAAGCGCAGCAGATGGCTCCCATATTAACAAAACTCTAGATGTTTTGTGCTGAGGTGTCTGCGCAGCTCAAGCTGGCAAACAATAACGGGGGGCGCAACTATACCAATTGCTATTACAAACTTTCCTTTAATTTCATCGCATTGGTTTTGTATGAAAAGTCTCATAAATCAACATGCATTCTGAGACCTTTTTAGGTTGCAGAGTATTCAAATGCGTATTCCAACAAAAGTTATCGCCGTCTTCCGCCGAGAATCGAGCCTAAAACACCACGTAGAATTTGTCGCCCAACCTCCGAAGCAATGGTGCGCGCTACAGTTTTTGCAGCAATTTGCGCGATTCCGTCGTGTTTTCCACCCCGTGGTCCTGTGGTGCCAAAAAGAATATCTTTAATCGCATTGCTTCCGTCATTTCCACTAGTCGGTGGTGGGGTGACTGGTGATGATTTCGGTTGTGATGTTGATTTGGGGCTTTGCGTTTTTGCCTGCTGCAATTTTTCATAAGCGGATTCGCGGTCTTGTAGTTCCTCGTAAACACCGTAGACCAGAGAACCGTTAATTGCCGCATTGCGCTCGTCACTGCGTAATGGGCCAATGCGCGAACCGGGTGGTAATATAAATGCGCGTTCAACTATGCACGGCGTTCCTTTTGCATCAAGACATGAAACTAAAGCTTCACCCACACCCAGTTCAGTAATGGCTGTTTCAACATTGAATGCAGGATTCGCACGCATAGTATCTGCTGCTGTTTTTACGGCTTTCTGATCGCGTGGAGTGAATGCACGCAGAGCGTGTTGAATACGATTGCCTAATTGCCCGAGAACGGCGTCGGGAATATCCAGAGGATTCTGCGTAACAAAATAGACACCCACACCTTTGGAGCGAATTAATCGAACGACTTGTTCAATTTTTTCTAACAGTGCCGCAGGCGCATCATTGAAAAGCAAATGTGCTTCGTCAAAAAAGAACACCAGTTTTGGTTTATCCAAATCGCCTGCTTCAGGAAGGTTTTCAAAAAGTTCTGCAAGCATCCATAATAAAAATGCGGCGTAGAGTTTGGGGGCGCCGTAAAGTTTATCGGCAGCCAATATATTAATAATGCCGTGACCTTTTGCGTCAGTCTGTAATAAATCCATAATATTGAGCATAGGCTCGCCAAAAAATTTATCACCACCTTGTTCATCTAGTGTTAAAAGTCCACGTTGTATCGCGCCTATGCTTGCGGAAGATACATTGCCGTATTCGGTGGTGAATTCTTTCGCGTGCTCGCCGACAAATTGCACCATGGCTTTCAAATCTTTAAGGTCTATTAATAACAAACCATTGTCATCAGCAACTTTAAACACAATATTGAGAACGCCCGCTTGTACTTCATTCAAGCTCAATAGGCGAGCGAGTAATAAAGGGCCCATATCAGAAATCGTGGCGCGTAACGGGTGCCCTTGTGTACCGAAAACATCCCACAAAGCAATTTCAAATTTTTGCGGTTCCCAATTCGTAATGCTGAGCATGTCCAGCCTTGATTGTAATTTAGAGCTTGCTTCGCCCAGTGCTCCGAGACCGGTCAGGTCGCCTTTAACGTCTGCCATAAATACAGGCACTCCCTGAGCGGCGAAACATTCGGCTAATTTCTGTAGGCTAACTGTTTTTCCAGTGCCTGTTGCTCCGGCGATTAGCCCGTGGCGATTGGCAAATTGGGATAAAAGTGCAACGTCTTGATTGCCTGCACGAGCGAACACGAGAGCAGATGACATAAAATTCTCCATTGTGGTTATGACCGCCTTTATACCAAGCTATTGTGCAAATAAATATAGGTGCTATCTCAAAGCTCTGTGGCTAACTAACCCATGTTAATGACATCTGACATGATACGATTTTGGTCTTTTTTCCTCTCTGCGTAATCCTTCGCCTGTGTATAATCCTGCCCTTTTACAGCCCTCATAACTGGATGTCATCATGTTTGAAACTTTACCCCTCTTAGCTGCCGACCCAATTCTCGGGTTAAGTATTGCCTACGCTAAAGACACTAATCCACTCAAGGTTGATTTGGGTGTCGGTGTATACAAAAACGATGCAGGTTTGACTCCAATTATGGCGGCTGTTGCTGCTGCAGAAAAATTGCGCATTCAACAGGAAACTACTAAGGCTTATACACCTCCCGCAGGTTATCCCGGTGCCAATGAGGTATGCAGAAAATTAATTTACGGCGAAGGACACCCTGCCGTGGAAAATAACCGGGTACGCACTATTCAAACTCCCGGTGGCTGCGGAGCTTTAAGGGTAGCGGCTGAGTTAATCCAGCGTGCGAAACGCGGTGCAAGTTTGTGGGTGAGTATTCCAACCTGGGCAAATCATATCCCTCTGCTTGGAAATGCGGGTTTAACTCTGAAGGAATATCCTTACTACGATTACGAGACACACAGCATTAATTTTTCGGCAATGCTCGCTACCCTAAAAGAAATTCCGCGTGGGGATTTAGTATTGCTGCACGCCTGCTGCCACAATCCCAGTGGAGCGGATTTATCGCGTGAGCAATGGAATCAAATTGCGGATGTATGTGAAAGCAATGGATTAATTCCATTTGTGGATATGGCTTATCAAGGTTTTGGTGAAGGATTGGAAGAAGACACCTACGGTTTGCGTTTGCTCGCGAGCCGTTTGCCAGAAGTTATTGTTGCTACATCTTTCTCTAAAAATTTTGGTTTGTATCGCGAGCGTGCCGGTGCGTTGAGTTTGGTATTCGCAAATGAAGCCCAGGCAGATGCAGGCAATTCACAATTGCTGAGCGTAACGCGCGCTTTATACTCTATGCCGCCATCGCATGGAGCTGCGCTTATCGATATTATTTTACACAGCAATGAATTAACGACCTTGTGGAGCAACGAGTTGACACTTATGCGAGAGCGCATCGCTGGGCTGCGTGTTCAACTTGTTAAATCGTTAAATCAATTGCAAACACAGCGCGATTTCAGTTTTATTGCTAATGAGCGAGGTATGTTTTCATTTTTAGGTTTAAGCGTTGAGCAAGTCCATAAGTTAAAAAATGAATACAGTATCTATATGACGGATACCAGCCGTATAAGCGTGGCGGGTTTGACGGCAGAGAAAATGGATTACGTTAGTAGAGCGATTGTGGCAGTGTTGTGATTAAAAAGAGCCTCAAGTGAGGCTCTTTTTATTTGCGAGTTAAATGTCACGAATTGTTTAATGCAGGGTTGTTGGAAATCTGCGAATCTGATTTTGGTTTTTGAAATTTGTTTAATAAAGTGTTAGTTAGAAAGTTACGTGTTACACGTTGCAGCGGCATTTCAATATACACCGAGATTATCATAGGTATGATAACCCCTAACACGGCTAGCACTAACCAAAGAGGTTCAAGGACTTTGTGCTCTAAGCCTAATAATTTTTCCCCGTAATGTAAAACAATTGCATGGATCAGATAAATTGAGAAGCTTGCTTGGCCAATTTTTCGCATCGCTGAATTTGCGAATAAAAAATTTGTCCATCCAGATGAAATAGATAATATATAAATGGCAATAGCGTAAGCAAAAGCTATAGGAATATAGTCATAAATACCCTGAATATTACGAAACATAAAAAATGGAAGGGCAAGCATTAGTACCGCCCCCACTTGTAACAAGTTAAGTACTAGCCTGTCTCTAGCATCTGCCCATAAGCGACGTGGCGCCATGCCCGCGATAGTACCTGCTAGGAAGAA